>OGLN01002471.1_pt1 | contig 11346 bp, 15 predicted proteins | sample 1572641 | NCBI WGS metagenome assembly OGLN01 (sample SAMEA2581903, study PRJEB24529) | metagenome | biome: Human gut stool | place: China | collected 2011
TACATGGGGGTGCCGGGGTAGTATTGGTTTGATAGTCCCATTTATGGTACCCCAAAAATAAATTTGACTCGACGAACACGCGGCCAGGCGTATCACAAGTCAAGAAAAATAAAATACATTCAAGGCCAGCTCGCTTCGCTCGCTGTCCACGTCGCACTCGCTCCGCTCGTGCTCCTGCGCACACTTCGTTCGCGCTCCTGCTCGTTCGCTCCGCTCTCTTGTCCTGCCGCACGGTGCAGGCCGTTGCGTCGCCGTGCCATGCCCTGCCGTGCCCTGCCGTGCCATTACAAGTCAACAATTATTTTACAGTACCATAAAAGGTACTATGAAAACCTCAAAATAATTTGCAAATATTCCTTGACATTTACCGCGCTTTGTGGTACAATGTAGACAGTTAAAGAAACTTACACAACGGAAAGGATTTAACAAAATGAAAAAATTTATTCTTCACGTAATCGACAGCAACGGTACTAAAGGCAAATGTTATACTAATGAGTATGAATTAACCGTTGTTAATAACTGGCTTCTTCAACATAACTATATTATTAAAAGAATTGAAAAGGTGAACTAAAATGAATAATGAAGAAATGCACACTATGGACGACATAGTGTCAGTGGCTAACTATTTGGTTGTTATATGGTGCAGAAGTAAATGCCCAGATGAGTGCAGTTACCTATTTCCATGTCAGAAGTGCAAATATAAAGAACTTTGCGAAAGACTTGATGAATTAGCAAAGGTGATAGGCAGATGATTATTTATAACGCTTGGCATTTATTAAGCCGTTTTAATACGCTGTATGCAGTTTCAACAAAAGACAATGTACCGCGTCTAATAGGGCAGAAAAACATTAACTATTATGGTCGTAAGACTGTAACGTTCATGTGTATAAAGGATGGTGCGTTGCATTGCTATTACTAATTATTGGCTTTTTTGTTATTATTGCTTATGAAGTATTATCTTTAATTATAAGTGATGATATTACAGGTTTTGTAAGGTGCAATGAATATGCGCTTTATGCTATTGTAATTTTCTTATCGTTTCTATATCTTTATATTTCTTGCTGGAGGTTTTGTCATGGTTAAGTATTGCAGGACATGCGGTTTACCTTTTGAGCCATTAAAGGTTAATCAGTTATATTGCGATTATTGCCGGATATGGTTGCGCAATTCTTCAAAGAAACCTCACACAGAAGCGGCTATTGAAGAAATTAACCGTGAAGCAAGCGCGATAGGGCTAAGCTATGGCCAAATGGTGCAGAAATATAAATTATAAAGTAGAAGAAATGCTCATACTTTATTGACATTAACAAATAACGTGTTATAATAAAAGTATAGAGGGCACGACAGCAAATGAACCGCGCGTTGATAGGAACTACTCTTTAATTAGAGCTATCGCGCATGAGTTAGTTACTCCCGTTCGGTTGTTGCGTGTACCTCTATTTTTTATAGAAAGGGTGCATAATAGTGGCTTGGTTTGACCCAACAGACATATTAAACAAACAAAGGTTATTTAATTTTGTAACAGGCCCAAAGGGCGACGGCAAAACAACGGGATGCCGTAACTATGGCTTAAACCTATTTTTGAAAGATAACACGTCCGAATTTTGCGTTATTCGTCGTACCAAAACAGAAACGCAAAAAGCCTATAAAAAGTATTTTGATGATATTAACACAAAGTTTAATTATAATCTTGATATAAAATACCGTTCAAATATGGCAGGTATTGAAACAGACGATGGGTTTAAACCTATTTGTCATTTTTTCAGTTTGTCAACAGATGCAGGAATACAGGGTGTGAACCTGCCAAATTTGCGCTATATGATTTTTGAGGAAATATTTCTTGACCCGCGCAAAGGCAAACGCTATTTGAAAAATGAGCCAGAGGAATTTGCCCGGTTATATGATACGTTGGCACGTCCGTCTGACCCAAATAGAAAACGTGTGCCGGTAATTTTTATAGGTAACTCTTTTGCAAGTAGTAACCCTTACTATAATTTTTTCCATGTACAGTTAAATAGTAAAGGTGAATTCAAAAATAAAAACATTTACGCTTTACACATTAATGATGCGGAATTTACTGCACAAGCAAAATCAACCGAATTTGGTCAAATTATGGCGAATAGCGCATATGCAAAGCATGCTTTTGAAAATGACTTTTTACTAGATAATTTTGACTTTGTCGTGAAAGACTTTCCCAAAGGCGATTTAATCTATATTTTTGTGTACGATGGCAAAACTTACGGTGTATGGGTGAATTTCAAAAGCGGGGGTTTATTTGTTAGTACAAAATATAACCCTAATTGCCCATGCAGTTACACATTTACAACCGAGAATATGAAACCTAATTTATTAACAGGTAAAATGTTCTGCCGTGGCTATCATGGCGAATTAACTAAATTTGCATATAACACAGGTTGCCTATTTTATGAAAGTCTAGCAATAAAAGATATGTTTTACGACATTGCCAGAATTTGCAATTTTTAGCAAATAATTTTGAAAATCCTATTGACTTTCTACCTTATTTATATTATAATATATACAGAGGTTGAGAGAACCTTAAATACAAACGAAAGGAGAACAGCACAATGAAGTTCAAGAAAATCTGCACCAAGGTGGAATTTTTGGAAAAGCAGGAAGATGGCAACTGGATTGAAAGTGTTGACATTATTGCCGGGCGAATTGCAAAAAGCAAACTGACCGGGTATGGCGTTATTCAGTCTGTAAGCTATCCCAAATGTGATGTTGAGATTCCCGATGCAATCGTGAACCAGTACGCAAACATTACCGAAATTAGCCAGTAAAGAAAGGAAAGACACACTATGTTTAATCAGAATCTTGTACCCAAAGAAACGCCCGCAACCATGATGGAATCTAGCATTTTCGGCGGTTGTTATTGCAGTCTCCCCATGAATACCGACGAGGAAAAGAAGAAGATTTTTAATGCAACTAACCGCGCAGACGCTTCGTTGCGTGAATGTATCAACATGCCCATTGAAATGACAGGTCTTTATATTGAACCTGTCGAGTTTGAAGCAAAGGACGACGACGGCAGGGTCATTGAGGGCAAGACACAGTTGTCCCCGCGCATGATTATTTTTGATAAGGATGGCAAGAGTTACGGATGCTGTTCTATGGGCGCTTACAATAGTATTAAGCGCATTGTTAGTATGTACGGTTTGCCCGATACATGGAATAAGCCGATTACTATTGTTCCCGGACTTGTTAGCAGTGGCAAGAATCAGGTGTTGACCATTACTATTGCATAACGCAATATGAATAGAAAGGGCGGTAGACTTGTAATGAATGTAGGCAAGTCTACCGCCCTTATTTTATTGGGGGTGCTATAATGGCGCGTAAATTTAGCAAACTATCTGAAAAGGAATTGGCTATTGCGGTAAGCAGATATAACCAGATGCGAACGCGCTATATAAAATCGGGCGGTAAAACAGTTGCGCCAAAAATAACCGTTCAAGAATTAAAAGCCCAAAGCGAAAATACCGCACAATTAAGGCAACAAATTAAACGGTTGAACGATTATAAGAAAATTGCAGATTTTGAAAGTGCAAAAGTTAAGGGCTTTAGGTTTGTCACAACAAAAGGTGAACGGCGCACCATTAGCAGGCTTGACAGGGCGGCTAGACAACGTTACAAAAAAGATATTCTAAAATTAGAAGCACAGAAAACAACAGCAAGCAATCAGGAACTAATAAATAAAATTATTCCCGGTATTGAAGAATTAAAAGCGAAACCAACAAAAATTAGCAATATTCCTAATCGTGAAATTTTGGGAAAAGTACAAAGCAGATATGAACGGGAACAGCGATACTATAAAAAGTATGGCCAAGCAGAATCGCCTATTTTACGCCTTGACCATTATTTAGCCGCATTTGTAAAGGTTGGGTGCTTTAATGTTTCAAACGGGCCGTTTGTTTATGATGCTTTAGCAAAGTTAACTAATGAGCAATGGGCAGAAATTGTTGATAGATACCCTTCTATATTTGACGTTGACTATTTGTACGATATGGGCGTTGGTGCGCAAGCAAAAGTTAACGAAATTGCAAATGTGTTACAAATGGTTATTTATTCTGATAATTTGCCCGATGAGATTTAAACCATGCGTACAAGTAATATTTGGTCGTGCGATTTTGAAACAACAACAGACCCGGAAGATTGCCGCGTTTGGGCTTGGGTTGCTATAAACATATATGATAATACAAAGCGTGAATATGGAAATAGTATAAGTACATTTATTGACTTTTTATGGGGTCATAATAGGAAATGCTATTTTCACAACTTAAAGTTTGACGGCACATTTATACTAGATTATCTATTAAAAAATGGCTGGACGTTAAACAAAGAAAAGAAAGAATTACAAACATGCGAATTTAACACGCTAATAAGCGATAAGGGCTTTTATTATACAATGTGTTTATGTTTTGGCCCCAAGTCAAAATGTGAGATAATCGACAGCTTAAAAATATTACCTTATAGCGTTGATGCCATTGCAAAGGGGTGGAAATTACCAGTACAAAAACTGCATATTGATTATAAAGCATACCGTGAACCGGGTCACGAATTAACCAAAGAAGAAAAAGATTATATTACAAATGATGCACTAATTGTTGCAATAGCTTTAAAATCCACATTTGACGACGGTTACAAGAAAATAACAGCAGGCAGCAACGCTTTTAATTTTTATGTTGACAAGTGTATGGGCGGGAAAAAGGGCTTTAGAAATACATTTCCCGTTCCCGAAAATGACGCTTATTTGCGTAAAGCATATAGAGGCGGTTTTACCTATGTGGCCCCTCAATACAAAAATAAACTAGTTGGCGCTGGCCGCGTCTATGATGTAAACAGTCTATACCCATTCGCGTTGCATTCTCCGCATGTTTACCCATATGGAGAACCTGTTTATTTTACTGGTGAATACCAAAAGAACGATAAATATCCCCTATATTTTCAACGGTTTTATTGTGATTTCAAACTAAAACCTGACCACTTGCCAACAATACAAATGAAAAATACGGCAGGTTATATTCCTACTGAATATGTTACAGAAAGTCTTAATGACAGTGTTCCGCTAACATTAACTAGCGTTGATTTGGCTTTATTTTTTGACCAGTACGACGTTTACAATTATCGTCCGATTGATGGCTACATGTATAAAGCAGGTGAAAAGTTATTTGACACATATATAGACTATTTTTATAAACAGAAACAGCAAGCAAAACAAGAAAAGAACTATGCACGCTATCAACTAGCAAAACTAATGCTTAATAGCTTTTATGGTAAGATGGCGACTAACCCTATATGCGCGAGTCGATGGCCCACATTAAAAGATAACAGATTAGCATATTTACCGGGCGAGATTGAAAACCGAGAGCCTGTTTATATTCCCGTCGGTTGTTTCTGCACCGCTTACGCGCGTGACGTTACTATTCGGGCCGCGCAATCATGTTATGACCGTTTCATGTATGCGGATACTGATAGCTTGCATGTTTTGGGTGATTATGACGTGCCGGGCCTTGATGTTGACGATTACAGACTAGGCGCTTTTAAGCATGAAAACACATTTACACAAGCAAAATATCTACGACCCAAACTATACATGGAAGAAATGATAACAGGACGTGGCGAAACATTCATATTAAACGACTGGACAGTTACAGGCGCAGGAATGACAAAAAGTGTAAAACAGAAAGTTACGATTGATTCATTTGAATATGGGGCAGTATTTGACGGAAAATTAACAACAAAGGTCGTCCCGGGCGGGACTGTTTTGGTAGACACAACATTTAAAATTCACGGTTAAATCTATTGACAAATACTAAATTATAATGTATAGTAAAGTAAAGAGGTGATTATAATGAATATCAAAGTAGCACAGTTAACTTTAATCATGATTGCAATTATTGCTGATTATCTGACAGGAATTATCAAAGCATGTTACAAGCATGAGTACAAAAGCGAGGTAATGCGACAAGGACTATATCATAAAATTGCAGAGATTGTCGCAGTCGCCATCATGTTTTATTTGCAGTTGGGTTTGCCGATGATTGGTATTGCTATTGACTTTCCTTTTATTAGTTTTATTACACTGTATATTATTGTAATGGAATTGTCAAGCATTGTCGAAAACATCGGAGAAATTAACCCCGATTTAATTGGCCCTCTATCTGATGTATTTGAAAAGGTAAAGCAAGTAAAGGATGATAAATATGGAAAAAATCATTGATGTTAGCAAATGGCAAGGTAGTATTGATTTTGGAAAAGTTAAGAAAGCGGGATTTACTGGCGTGATGATTCGCGCGGGGTTTGGTAATAAAAACGGTTACTTGTACCCCGACGAATGCTTTGAGCGGTTTTATGCTGATGCCGTAAGCGCTGGTATGCACGTTGGTACTTACTTTTATACATCTGGGTTGTTTCATCAAGCGGGCCGAGGTACAAAAGAAGCGACATACTTTTTGGGACTCATTAAAGGCAAAAAGTTTGATTTGCCGATTGCTTGTGACATTGAACTAAGCCCTGACGGATACAGAACTGCAACCAGTAAAAACGCGATTGACTTTTGCAAGTATCTCGAAAACGCTGGCTATTATGCAATGATTTACGCTAGTGACATTAGCGGCTTTAAGTCTAGGCTTGATGTAAATATGCTAAACGCCTATGACAAATGGGTTGCCCGTTATAATAAGACTGGCCCACAGTATGTAAAAGACTGGGGTATTTGGCAGTATGGTGGTAGTACGAACTATCTTGCACATGTTCATGTTGACGGCGTAACCAGTACAGCATGTGACCAAAACTACATGCGCCGTGACTATCCCGATATTATTAAACGCGCAGGACTGAACGGCTATCCAAAACAGGCAAGCGTAACAAAACTTTATAGTTTTGTTGCTGATAATATTAGTGCAGGAGATAAAGAAAAATTTGTTGCACTTGCAAATGAACTACAGATTAAAAGTGAGGTGAAAGAAAAATGACACGAGAAGAAATGCAAGCAGTCTTGACAGAATTTGCAGGGGCGGACGCTGAAACGCAGGGCCAGCTTGCCGCACGATTGCTAGACGAAAACGACGCAATTATTACAGAAAGCAACAACCGAGAAGCGGCCCGTCTTGCCGCCGTGGAAAATGAAAGTGCATTGCGCAAGCAATACGTTGAGCGCTTTTTAGGCGCAGTCCCCGGCCAGACAGAGCCGCCCAAACCACCCGAAAACGACCCGCCCGAGCGTGTAACTTTTGATTCTTTATTTAAGTAAGAGGAGTGTTTTTATTATGCCTATTAAACCTACTGTATCCCAGCTTAATGCAAACAGCGTTGGTATCCTTAACGCAATTCGAGATAATGCAAGCGCCGAATATTATCAGGCAGTACCTCAGGCAAAGGCCACAACTGAAAGTATCCGCGCTGTTGGTGAGCAGATTCTTGCGTTTCAACCCCGTATGAATGAGTTTGTGTCCGCACTTGTCAATCGTATTGCCCGAGTGGTTGTTACAAGTAAACTGTACTCTAACCCGCTTGCGTTTGCCAAAAAGGGTCTTTTGGAATATGGCGAAACTATTGAAGAAATTTTTGTAGATATTGCAAAGGCTAATTCCTATGATTGGAACAGTACAAACGAAACTGAACAGGCGTTTAAACGTGAAAACCCCGATATTAAATCTGCGTTTCATGCGCTGAACATGCAGACATACTATAAGGCAACCGTTAGTGAACAGAACTTGCGACAGGCGTTCCTTTCTCTTGATGGTGTAACTGACCTTATCGCACGTATTGTCAATAGCTTGTATTCTGGTGCGGCCTATGATGAATATATTATGATGAAATACGTTATTTCACAGGCTCTTATTCCGGGCAATGTAAAAATGACAACTATTGACGCGGTAGACGATGAAGCAAGCGGTAAGGCGGCTGTAAAAAAGGTTAAGGGCATTACTGGCAAATTGCAGTTTATGAGCAAAGAATATAACATTGCTGGCGTTAATACCTTTATCCCGTCGCCGTCTGATATTTTCGTTGTTATGACCGCGGATTATGAAGCTAGTATTGATGTTGATGTACTGGCAAGTGCCTTTAATATGGATAAAGTTCAGTTCATGGGTCAGCGCGTACTTGTGGATTCGTTTAGCTTTAATGACGGTGAACTTGCTAGACTTGATGAATTGCTTGCAAAAGACCCGACGTATACGAGACCTAGCGAAGGTGATTTGACCGCACTTAATACCGTTGGTATTGTGGTAATGAGTCGTGACTGGTTCCAAGTGTACGACGTACTGAACCAGTTTACGGAACAGTACAATGCGGCCCTGCTGTATTGGAATGAATTCAACCACGTTTGGCGCATTTATTCCGCGTCGCCGTTCGCGCCTATTGTTGGCTTTACTACCATGACCCCTGGTATTACTGGCGTTACCGTTAATGTTGCAAGCACGGCAAAACCGCAGGATAGACTTGTTGCGGTTGCAACTGTTAGCGGCACTGATTTTGCAAACAAGGGTGCTAAATTCTCTATCTCGCCTACTGCTAACGTAACAATCGACGAAAACACCGGCTTTATCGCATTTGGTGCAAATGCAAGTGGCAAATATACCGTTACTGCAATTAGCGTATTTGACCCGAAAAAGAGTGGTACTGCCGTTATTACAGTTTCCTAATAACTGGCCCGGGAAACCGGGCCTTTATGAGAATAAAAGTACAAGCGGGTGCAATTCCCGCAATTCTCTATATTTACAATGAGGTGGAAACAATGACGCAAAATACAAGTTTATATATTTGCCGTGGTATTCCGTGGAATAGTGATTATTCCCATGTTAGATTATTTGAAAGTGCAAACGCGGCAAATACATATATTATAAGTAAAGCCGCCTACACTAAAACACAATACAGCTATATTAGCAAATCAAAGCAAATTCGCGTTGATGGCATGGCTGACCAGTACCGAGACTGTAATTATATTGCATGGAAGAATACAGGTTATTCTAATAAATGGTTTTATGGCTTTATTACTGATGTAGTTTATTTAGCAGATAATACCTGTTTGATTAGTTTCGATTATGATATTTTCCAAACGTGGTTTTATGATACTACTGTTAATCCGTCTTACGTTGAACGGGAACACGTAAACGACGACGCAATCGGCGCTAACACTGTGCCCGAAAATGTGGTAATGGGAGACCCCGTAAACGTGGCAAGCAGTAACAATTATATCCCACATAAATGGTACATGTATGCAACGCAAATTTTTAAAGAATTGACGCAAGATGGGTTTACAGCTATTGCCCCGGGGGCGGAAAATAATGAAGTTTCCGGCTATTATAAAATCCCTCTTACTGATAGAGCACAAGCAAATAGAGTGGTTGAACTTTACACTCGCAAGGGTAAACTAGAAAGCCTTATTTCTATGTTTGCTCTTACTGATGAGAGCAGCACCGCAAGTGGTCAAACTTATACTATTGCAACCCCTGTCAAGTTTGGCAACTATGTTCCTAAAAATAATAAGTTATTTTGTTATCCCTATAATTATTTAACGCTTGTAATGGCCGGTAGCGAAACGCCGTACCGTTACGAATGGTTTACAGATAGAGTTGCAGGATTTCGCTTGAAATTACCTAAATACGCGGGCGGCAGTAGTTATATTTATCCCGTAGGGTATGAAAAAGAAGAAAGTTCAGGCGCTAGTTTCGCTCTTGAGCATTCAATCCCAACAGGTGCATATCCTACCGCCAGCTTTGGCGCAAATCAATTCCAAAATTACCTCGTTCAATATGGGCCACAATTAGCAGTTGGTTTGATTGGGCAGGTCGTAAACATTGGCGCAAGTGCTGCAACAGGCAATGCAGGAGAAGCAATTTCCGCGGGCGTTGCGATTGGTCAAAATATTATGGATTTACGCACGCACTCTTTAAATTCACAAACAGTAGCAGGTACACAGAGCGTAGCGCAACTTGCTTATGATACACAACTAATTATTAGAATCGTTTCTAAGCAGATTTTACCAGAATATGCAAGAATCATTGACGAATATTTTACCGCGTTTGGTTACAAAGTTTGCCGAATCAAAGCCCCGAATATTACCGGGCGGCCCTCGTGGAACTATGTTAAAACAATCGGCGCACAAGTTAGCGGCAATATCCCAGAATATGCAGAAACGGCATTAAAAGCAATGTTAAATAATGGCGTTACATTTTGGCATACAAACGATGTTGGAAATTATAGCTTGAACAACAATCTTTAAAAGAGGTGTTAAAAATGCAGAGACCGCCGTGGATTGAAAACGCAAAATATTTTACTAGTGTTACTTATAGTACATGGTTTAACCGCCTGTACAATATCGCAATTAGTCGTTTTGAATGGCTAAATTTGCCAGATACTTGCAACGAAAAATTTATTGAGCAGGTACTTTTCTTTAACGGCTTTATGGTAGGTTATAAAGATACTGCACTAAACAGCTTTTTAATTATGCCTTGCACTAATAACAGTGTATTGGATATTTTCGGGTATCCCGCTAAAGTAAACGCGTACGGCTATAACGGTTACATGGCCCAGAATTTGACCCCGTATACAATTACATTAGGGCAAGAACCGACAAGGGCAGATGCGGCTTTATTGTATGCTAATTATAGCCGTTGCCCAGACCTGCCCGCTGTTTTATACTTTGCCCGGAAACTTACAAAAATTGACCGTACAATAGACGTTAATATCAATGTACAGAAAACACCGTATATTATTAGTTGTGGTGAAAACCAGCGCTTAACCGTTGCTAATATGTTTAAACAGGTGGATAATTTCGAACCTGCTATTATTACTACAAAGTTTTATGGGCTGAATGGCGAAAAGCCTATTAACGTTATGGATTTAAAACCGCCGTTTGTTGCTGATAAAATGCAGACTTTGAAGCGGCAGGTATACCAAGAAGCCCTCACTTATTTAGGCATTGAAGCAAACACAAGTGAAAAAGCAGAACGGCAAGTTACCGAAGAACTGACCGCAAACATGGGCGAAACGGAAAGTATGCGTCAAAGCCCATTGGCAAGCCGCAAACAGTTCTGCAAAGAATTTAATAAAATCTATGGAACTAATATAGATGTTAAATTCCGTAGTGATTTACAACTTTCTCAAATTATGGAAAATGGGGGTTTGACAGATGGCGAACTTTACGACGACGACAAGAACGATTTGCGAAATGCTAACGGGCAAAACAACCCCGATTAGTACAGTCATTACCGAAGCCGCCCCGTTATTCTTCAATTTTAATTTTCCATTTTATGACGAAACGAAACGGGCAGAATTTGAACAGAATTTTTTGCGGCATTTCTATATGCGGGAAATCGGACT
>OGLN01002484.1_pt1 | contig 11315 bp, 11 predicted proteins | sample 1572641 | NCBI WGS metagenome assembly OGLN01 (sample SAMEA2581903, study PRJEB24529) | metagenome | biome: Human gut stool | place: China | collected 2011
CAGGTATGATTGTGGAAAATTTAGCACCAACGAAAGCACCAATTACTCCACCTAAACCAATGATTAGACCAGTTTTTAATTCTACTTCATTTTCACGTAAATGGCTTATAACACCAGATATCATAGTAAAAACCATAGAAGATAAGGCAACACCTAATGCTATATGAATAGGAATGTTAAAACCAACTGTAAGTAATGTAATAGTAACACCAGCGCCACCTGCTCCAACAAAACCAATTAATGTACCTAGCAATAACATAGATAAAAATATCATAAAAAATTCACCTCGAATTTTAATTTTTTATTATAGATTTTATTATAAAAAATAATAGTGATAGTGTAAAAGAAAAAGCCTAGTGAAAATTCACTAGGCTTAATTTGTTTATTTAATTTTGTTTAATATGAGATGTTAAATTACATCATACCAGGCATTCCGCCGCCCATGCCAGCACCAGCCATAGCAGCAGGATCAGCTTTTTCAGGTTTATCAGCAACAATTGTTTCAGTTGTGAGAACCATAGCAGCGATACTTGCAGCATTTTGTAATGCACTACGAGTAACTTTTGCAGGATCAACGATACCAGCAGCAATCATATCCATGTATTCGCCAACTAAAGCATTGTAACCAACGCCTACACCAGCGGATTTTACATGTTCAACAACTACAGAACCTTCAAGACCAGCATTGTTTGCGATCTGACGAACTGGTTCTTCAATAGCACGTTTTACGATTTCAACACCAGTTTTTACATCGCCTTCAGCTTCAATGTTTTCAAGAGCAGGTTGAATATCGATGAAAGTAGTACCACCACCAGCAACGATACCTTCTTCAACAGCAGCACGAGTAGCATTTAAAGCATCTTCGATACGGAGTTTTTTATCTTTCATTTCAACTTCTGTAGCAGCACCGATTTCAATTACAGCTACGCCACCAGATAATTTAGCAAGACGTTCTTGTAATTTTTCTTTATCGAAATCGGAAGAAGTTTCAGCGATTTGTTTTTTGATGATTTCAGCACGAGCTGCGATTTCAGCTTTGTCACCAAAACCGTCAACAATTGTAGTTTCTTCTTTGGAAGCACGTACTTGACGAGCACGACCGAGGTCTTCAAGTTCTACGCTATCAAGTTTACGGCCAAGTTCTTCACTGATTACATTACCACCAGTTAAGATTGCGATATCTTCGAGCATAGCTTTACGACGATCACCAAAACCAGGAGCTTTAACAGCAAGAGCTTTGAATGTACCACGAAGTTTGTTAACTACGATAGTAGCAAGAGCTTCACCGTCGATATCTTCAGCGATGATAACAAGTTCTTTACCTTGTTTTACAACTTTTTCAAGGATTGGGAGAATGTCTGCGATTGCAGAGATTTTGCGGTCAGTGATAAGAATGAAAGGATCATCCATAACAGCTTCCATTTTATCTGTATCAGTAACCATGTATGGAGAAATGTATCCACGGTCGAATTGCATACCTTCTACAACAGAAAGGTTAGTTTGCATACCTTTGGATTCTTCAACAGTGATAACACCGTCTTTACCAACTTTTTCCATAGCGTCAGCAATTAATGCACCAGTTTCTTCATCAGCGGAAGATACGGAAGCAACTTGAGCGATAGCTTCTTTACCTTCAACTTTTTGAGCTTTTGCTTTGATTTCTTCAACTAATGCAGCAACAGCTTTTTCAATACCTTTTTTGAGAACCATTGGGTTTGCACCAGCAGCTACGTTTCTCATACCTTCACGAATCATAGCTTGAGCAAGTAATGTAGCAGTAGTTGTACCGTCACCAGCGATATCGTTAGTTTTTGTAGCAACTTCTTTTACAAGCTGAGCGCCCATATTTTCGAATGGATCTTCAAGTTCAATGTCACGAGCGATAGTAACACCATCGTTAGTGATAGTTGGAGCACCGAATTTTTTATCTAAAACAACGTTTCTGCCTTTTGGGCCAAGTGTAACTTTAACAGCGTTAGCGAGTGCATCAACGCCTCTACCAAGAGCTTGACGAGCTTCTTCGCCAAATAATACTTGTTTAGCCATTTATAAAGAACCTCCTAGGATTATACATTAAAATTGTAATTAATTAGTTTCTGTTAATTATTCAACAACAGCTAAGATATCGCTATCTCTAACGATTAAATAATCAGTACCATCGAATTTTACATCAGTACCAGCATATTTAGAGAAGATTACTTTGTCGCCTACTTTTACATCAAGAGCAACTTTTTTTCCTTCTACATATTTGCCGTCGCTTACTGCAACAACAGTACCTTCTTGTGGTTTTTCTTTTGCTGTATCTGGTAAAACGATACCACTTGCAGTTTTAATATCGCCTTCAGAAACTTTAATAACAACTCTGTCGCCTAATGGCTTAATCATTGTATATTCCTCCTATGCGTAAATAGATTTTATAACTAAGTTAATTTATAGTTGTTAGCACTCTTTATAAGTGAGTGCTAACTCACAATTCTTATAATAAACAATTTTACAGAAAAAATCAATAGGCAGAAGAAAAATTTTTGATTTTTTGTCCTATTTAATTTATGTTATAATTTTATTGTAAGTATTTGTATCATAAGGTGGTTAAGATATGGCTAGTATTCGTGATGTAGCTAAATTGGCACAGGTGGCACCAAGTACGGTATCATTGGTATTGAATAATAAGGGTTATGTATCAGAGGCATCAAGAAAAAAAGTATTAGATGCAATAGAAAAACTAAATTATGTACCGAATGAGTTAGCAAGAAATTTGTATAGAAATTGTACAAATATTATCGGTGTAGTAGTTCCAGATATTGCTCATCCTTTTTTTGGAGCTTTTATTAGATTTTTAGAAGTAGCTTTATATAAACATAATTATAAAATAATGGTTTGTTCAACGATTGAAAGAGAAAATGCAGAACATGAATTAGTTGATATGTTAAGAAGACAAATGATAGATGGTATTATTATGGGTTGTCATTCTTTAGAAGTTGATTTATATGATAATGTCAATAAACCTATTGTAGCTTTTGATAGAATTATTAATAATAAGATACCAATTATTCGTTCTGATCATGCACAAGGCGGAAGATTAGCTGCTCAAGCTATGCTAAAAGCAGGATGTAAGCATCCTTTGCAAATAATAGGAGCAAAAAGCGTTACTACACCAGCCCATTTGCATCATGCTACTTTTAGAGAAGAAATGCTTAAAGCTAAGGTAGATATAAAAGATTATGAAATGGAATGGAATAAATTTAGTATGGATTATTTTTGCCAGGTAGCTAAAGAAATCTTTGAAAGATATCCTGAAATTGATGGTATTTATGGAAGTGATATGATAATTTGTGCTTGTTATGCTGAAGCTTGTAAACATAATTTAAAAGTACCTCAAGATATAAAATTAATTGCTTATGATGGAACTTTAATAACTAATTGTGGATTATTAAATATAACATCAATTGTGCAACCAATAGAGCAGTTAGCCCAAAAAACTGCACAAATGATAGTTTCTTTGATAAAAAATGAAGATATCGAAAAAGAAGTAATAATGCCAGTATTTTTAAGACAAGGAGATACTTGCTAAGATAAAAGGAATAAATCCTTTTATCAATATAATTATCAGAAAATAAATTCTTTTTTGTTGTTTTAAAAAAATGTTGATTTTTTAAAAAGATAGTGATATTATTATTTCAGGAAATATAAAACGCGTTTGATGTAAAGTGGATTTTATATTTCCAAATATTTTTAATCAAAAAATACTTTCCAATCTGGATTTTTATATGCCTCAAAACACATCTCTATCTGCTCTCTACTATTTTTATCCTCTGATAATTCAGGTAATTCATCTAAAGAAAAATATCCACTTTGTAAAGTTTCAATATTCTTTTTAAACTCTCCACCTTTTACAGTACAAAGCACAAAAACTTTACAAACCTTATAAATATATTCAGGCTTATTGTGTTTATCTCTATCCTCTATTGCTATTATTCTATCTGCACTTACTTCTAAACCTGCTTCTTCCCAAACCTCTTTTATTGTATTTTCTTTTATTGAACAAGCTACATCTACCCAACCACCAGGTAATGACCATTTTCCATTACGCTCTTGAACAAGTAAAATCTTATCCTCTTGAAATATAGCTGCTCTTGTATCTAACTTAGGAGTTTGATACCCAGTTTCACAACAGAATAAATCATTTACCTTCTCTAAAGAGAGTCCACTTTTTTCAGCTACCATTTCACTAGCAATCTCTCTTATTCTCTGAAATCTTTCTATATCATAGATATCTTTTCCATAATATAATCCTGCTTGTGCTAGACTTTGTAATTCTATTGCCCATTTTAAGATTTTATCTTCCATTTTTTATTCACCCTTATCTAAATTTTTAAATATCGGATTTCTTATAATTTTTACTATTAAAGGAATTACCATTAATACCCATACAATTGGTTCAGAAACTATTATTCCCATATATCCTATACTAGGTGTAAGGAAAAAGGCTATGGCTACTTTTCCAATTAACTCAATAAAACTAGAAAATATTGGTGTTATTAAATCTCCTATTCCCTGCATAGCATTTCTCAATATACATATCATAGCTGGTACAAAATAAAATATTGTATTTATTTTCAAATATTTTTCTGCTGTATCAATTATCTCAGAGATTTCAGTACCTGTAACTAAATATACTAACTGTGGAGAAATTGTATAACTCAATACTAAAATAAAAGCACACCAAGCCCAAGTTATATAGAGAGCTTGCCAAATTCCTATTTTTATTCTCTTATACTCTCTAGCCCCTTTATTTTGTCCACAATATGTTGCCATTGTAATACTCATCACTCCAAATGGCAGCATAAAAAATTCTGTTATCTTTCTAGCTGCTGTATGAGCTACTATTGTATTTGTTCCAAGAGTATTGATAGCTATTTGTAAAGCTAAAGTTCCAAAATATACAAGGGACATCATCATACCCATAGATAACCCTGAACCATAAAGTTTTTTTACAAGCTGTATATCTATTTTGAAGTCCTCTTTCTTTAATCTAAGATTTGGATATTTTTTCCACATATATATTACACAAAATAGCACTGATATCCCTTGAGAAATAACTGTTGCCCAAGCTGCTCCTGCTACCCCTTTTCCAAGTCCAAGAATAAAATATATTAAATCCACAGGCTATAACCAAAAATATAAGAGGAGCTACTGTATCTCCAATAGCCCTCAATATTCCAGCAAAAGCATTATAAAACATAGTAGCTATTATTCCTAAAAGAATAGCTCTAATATATCCATAAGATTGTGGAAAAATTTCATCAGAAACATTTAATATATTAAGTATTGATTTTAAAAATGTAACACTAAAAAAACTTATAAATAGTGCTGTTAAAAAACCTAATAAAATTGTTCCCGCTATACTTTTTCTTATTTTCTCTTCATTTTTTGCTCCAAAATTTTGAGCAATAATAATAGAAAATCCATTTGTAAGCCCTGTTAGAAAACCAATAAGTAGAGTACTTATTGCTGTACTTGCCCCAACAGCTGCTAGAGCATTTTCTCCTAAAGTACTTCCCACTATTCTAGTATCTGTTAAGCTATAAAAAAGTTGAAATAAATTTCCTAGGCACACTGGCATAGCAAATTTTAGCATCTGTTTTGTAGGACTACCTGTTGTTAAATCTGTCATAATTAAAATCTCTCCTTATTTTTTGCTTCAATATTTACTTAGTAAAGTCTTATATTGAACAACTCTTTAATACTAACTTTCTAGTTATACACAGATTTTTATTTTTTATCTACAACTTTTTATATTATTTTTTCTCAATATAGTGAGTATACATCTTATCCATTATCTTCTCTTTATCTTCCCAATACTCTTCATCTAATTTATCTAACTTATCTAGCTCGCTCTCCTTTAAGAACTCTGGAATAGCCCATAGCTCATCTACTCTTTTATCATCTTTTAATCTAGCTATTACTCCATATTGTTTTTCAAGAAGTTTTTTAGTTTCTATTGCTCCTATACTCTCTAGCCCTCTTAGTGCATAGATATATGCCTCATATCCCCAATTGCAGAAAAATTGTAAAAAACCTCCATTGTGTATATCCAATTCCATATTAAACAGTGCTCCTATCTCTGCTTCCTCTGGTTTTAACTTTTTATAATCTGGTCTTACCTCTCCAAATTTTATAGAATACTCTTCAAAAGTATCCCACCATAAATCTTCACTTATATTTATCATTACTCTCTCCTTATTTTTAATTTTTATTACTATTATTAAACTCTATCTTAATAGTATCCTCTTCAAATACTACTCCCTTAGTTACAGTTATAGGAAGTTTTTGTTCAGCTGAAAATCCTATTGTTTCTCCATCATTTAATTTTACATCACAAGTTATTACATAGTTAGCTATATCTATTAAAAACTCATACAACTCAAACACTTCTACATCAGTGTCTATTACCTCTATCTCTTTTTTACCAAAATATTTTAATCCCTCTGTATATCCACAGATTCCATTATCACTTCTATACATTCCAATATATACCACATCTAGCACTGGGAAAGAATCCTCTTTTAACTCTTCAGCAACTTCAATATACATATCACTTGGAATTACAGTTGGATACTTATAAATTCCTATTGTATTTTCTAACTTCAAAATACTCGAAGCTACTTTTACAAAAAGTTTAGAACTTTTTACTGCATCTTTTCCACCTGTTACAGCTACTATCATCTGTGCTTGATGTTCAGAAGTTTTCTTAACTCCATCTTCCCAGAAGATATTATTTTTAGCATTAGCTTCTGCCTCTCCATTCGGTACAGGAGCTGGTATAAAAGATAGAGCTACCATAGTATTTCCAATATTAAAAACAGTTGCTTCTTCTTTTATCTCTCCATTCATCTCAATATTCCAATCAGATTTTAAATTTTTCTTAATCTCATCAAAATTACAAACTGTGTCTTTAAAAAGTATAAATCCATTCATTACATTATTTTTTTCCATAGCTCCTCCTTAACTTTCCCAAGTAATATCTACTATCTCTCCCTTATTGTCAGTAACAACTACAAGAATTTGATCACTAAATTCATTATCTAGCATAAAATCCCATATAGCATAATCTTCATATCCTGGGTATATCCCTACTCTTTCTAAGTTTATTACACTAAAAAGTTTTTCATCTATTGGAAGATTTTTATCTACTCCCTCTGTAAGTTTTTCTATATCTTTTTTATCAAATCCCTCTATATGCCAATCTATCCACTCTTTAGTAAGACCCCAGTCATCAAAATCCTCATTTAGTTTCTCTTCTATCTTTTCCTTATAGATAGATAATTTTGAAATATATTCATCATACTCTAATTGGATATCTCTATCCTTTAAATGAATAGTAGTCTCATAATAATCTTTATTGATATCAATCTCTCCAAAGAATCTTATCTTCATCTTCTTACTTCCTTTCTCCTTGACTTTTCTTTTAATAACTGTTATAATTTAAGTACCTATTAAATTGAACATAAAAAAGGTAATGAGCTATTTAGTTCTTACCTTTTTTATTTTTATACCAATTATATAATTTATAGCCCCATTCGATAATTTTTCCAATAACTACTATTATAAGTAAAATATGCCAAAATCTATCACTCAACCTTATCACTCCTGTTTTTTAATAGGGGAAGGGAGGAGGGAAGTTATTTCCCTGTGTACCTCCTAATAATTCTCTTTATAAACTTTATCAAAGCTATTACTAACTTGATAAATTCTACGAGTGTTACTATTTTCCCTATTAAATCGAACATATATTTGTTTATCCTCCCTTCGGTACTATTATATCATATCTATAATAAAAAGGGATAGTGTTTTTTAGGATAAATAACTAGTAGCTTTAAGAAGTTGGTTTACCATCTCAAAATCTTTTTTCACATCTGGATAGTTTTCTCTTTCTCCTCCTATATATAATTCTGCCTTATCTAAATACTCTTGTGCTTTTTCTTTTTCTTCTATAAGAGCATAACAGATAGCTAATTCTAATTCTACCCAACCTCTAAATGGTGTATTTTCTACTGATTTTTCTAAAATCTCAATAGCTTTTGTTATCTCTCCAGCTTTTCTATATACTGCCCCCAATTGAAAAGCTATCCAATTATCTTCTGGAGTAGCAAAATAAACTCTTTCAAAACGAGAGATAGCCTCTTTATAGTTTCCAAGTTTGCTTTGAATAAATCCTATCTGTCCATCTATCCAAGTATCATCTCTTCCTAATTCTACTGCTTTATTAAAATAGTCAAGTGCTTTCTCATAAGTTTCACTATCATCAGCCAAGTTCCAACCTATTTCAGAATATAGCCACACATCTTTTCTTCCTAATTCCTCAGCTTTATACAGATATTTCAATGCTTCTTTTGAGTTATTTAATTTTCCATACAGATATCCTATTTGAGAGTTTACTAAAACTTCATCACAATCTTTTAATGTAAGAGTTTTTTGAAGTCTAGCTATTCCCTCTTCTATTCTTCCCATCTCTCCAAGACACTCACCTATCTCAACATTTAACCACTCATCATCTCTTCCCATTTCATTAGCTTTTTGATAATATGAAAGAGCTTCTTCCCATCTAGCTAATCTTTTTAGACAATATCCTATCTCTGAATATAACCAAATATCATCTTTTCCTTGTTCCTTAGCTTTTTCAAAATATAGTAATCCCTCTTCAAATCTATCCAATCTATTTAAACAAAAACCTATTTCAGAGTTTATCCATCTGTCATCTCTTCCTAGCTCTCTTGCCTTTTCTAAATATGGCAATGCTTCTTCCCATCTTTCTAAGCTATCTAAACAATAACCCATTTCACTATTTAAACCTATATCATCTCTTCCTAATTCTTTGGCTTTTTTATAATGATTTAATGCCTCTTCTCCTCTATTTAATCTCACAAGAGAGTATCCTATCTCAAAGTTTATCCAAATATCATCTCTTCCCAACTCTTTAGCTTTTTCTAAATAAAGTAGTCCCTCTTCATATCTCTCTAAATGATTATATACCCAACCAAATTCAGAATTTATCCAGATATCATCTCTTCCTAACTCTTTTACCTTCTCTAGATATTTCAATCCTGTATTACAGTCATCTTTTATTGTATCATAAATCCAAGCTACCTCTGAATTTAACCAAATATCATTTTTATCTATTTCCAATCCTTTAAAATATGTTTCCAATGCCTCATCATATTTTTCTAACTCTCTATATGCCTGTCCAAGTCTAGCAAAAATCCAAGAATCATCTCTTCCCATTTCAATAGCTTTTTTAAATTCCTCTGCTGCTTCTTCATATTTTCCAAGTCCACCTAAACAGAACCCTACTTCTGAATGTAACCAGATATCATCTCTTCCCAATGAAATTATATTTTTTAAATATTCATAGGCTTTTTCATACTTACCAAGATGGTCATATGCCCAAGCTAAATCTGATTCTGAAAAGATAATTCCGTCTGTATCTCTTGCTAACTCTCTTGATTTTTTATAATACTCTAAAGCTTCCTCTGGTTTTCCCTCATCTATCTTTTTAGTTCCTAAATCTGAATAAATAAATCTTAAAAGCACATCTGCATCTGGTTCTTCTGGATTTAGCTCCAAACTTCTTTCAAAATATTTTTTAGCTTCTTCTAATCTGCCAGAATAATAACAAGAGTATCCAATACGGAAATTCCATAGTGAGTCTTTCTCTCCCTCATCTTTTACAGAGAGTAAAATCTCCATTCCTTTGTCATACTCATCATTATTATTATAAGCTCTTGCAAGTTTTCCCAGAATATTATAAGTTAGTTCCTCTTTAGGTAGAGAGTTAATTATATCTATAATCTCTTGATTTTTATTCTCCTTATGTAAAATGTCTAATTTTTTCTCTAAATCACTCTTATTTAAAAACTCATTATATAACTTGTCATCATCAATATCTATAAGTCTTTTCTCTGTGCTTTTATCATACTCCTCATTTATATAGTGAGAGTTAGTATAGGCATATCCTCTATCATTTTCTATATCATCTTTCAGTGTTAAAAATTCATAATCATTAGGTACAAGTTTTAGTCCCTCTTCAATAGCATTAAAAGCTTCATCTAATAAATTAAACTTGTAGCAAAGTCTTCCTAGTTGTAACCAACCCCAAGGATAATCTGGCTCAACTTTTGTTCCCAATCTACTATACTCTAGAGCTTCTTCAAATCTTCTAAGATAAACTAAGGCACAAGAATATCTATAACACCAAACTCCGCTTTTCACTCCCTTATCTTTTACCTTAGCAAGAGTTTTTTCTGATAACTCATAATATTCATAAGAATCCATATTATTATACACATAGGCTCTCCAAAGAGCTACATCTAAATCATTATCCATCTCTTCATCACTATAGTTATTCTCTTTTTGTAATGCCTCTAATCCTTCTATTATTTCATCAAGATATTCTGCCTCTTCAAATTTTTTAGTCCATTCTTTAGTTACTATTGACATAAGTATCCCTCCAATCAATTTTCTTATTTATTTTAATTTTCCATATATACATTCATCGTAAATTATTCCATTTTTATAAATAGATTTTTCTCTTATCCCTTCTAATTTAAATCCATTTTTTTCAATTACTCTTCTTGAACCAATATTATCTTTAAAAGTAGTTGCCATTATTTTAATAATATCTAACTGCTCAAATGCTAATTCACAAATTTTTTCTGTTGCCTGTGTCATTATTCCTCTTCCCCAATATTCAGTTAAAAGATAATAGCCTAAAACTCCCTCTTTAATATAAATATCTCCTCTTTTTTCAATACTTATTGTTCCACAAATCTTTCCATCTACAACAATAGCTCTAAAAACTCCATTACTTTCTTCATTTTTTTCTACATAATCTAACCACCAAACTGCATCTTCATCTTTATAAGGATTAGGAATTCTATCTGATAAATATTTTCTATCTATTTTATTACAAATATCTTTCAATTCATCCTTATACTCTTTTGTCCATTTTCTTAATTCTACTTTCATAATTTTTTCCTTTCTATATCCCAATATTTCTCCTATAAGTTTCAATTTTTCTCTTTGGTAATTTTGTCCCTATATTATTTAATATACTCCAAAAATTTTTATAATCCTTTGAAGATATAATATAGTTTTTATTTTCTGTAATTATTTTAATTCTATAATAGTGAATATAAAGTTTAGGTATAAATTCACTTTCTATAAATTTTATTTTTTCTATATCTTTTTTCTTAATTCTAACTTCTTTTCTTAAAATTGGATAAAAAAATATCAGTTCATAATAAGTAATCTTAATA
>OGLN01002485.1_pt1 | contig 11313 bp, 10 predicted proteins | sample 1572641 | NCBI WGS metagenome assembly OGLN01 (sample SAMEA2581903, study PRJEB24529) | metagenome | biome: Human gut stool | place: China | collected 2011
GTCCATTTCAATTACAAGGATTCCCGGCTCGACGCAAAATCGATTCTGAGTCTCTGTGCGCTCCCGCTGCAGACACCCGTTACGGTCGAGCTGCCGGACCGCGCAGCCGACGGCCCCTTTCTCGCGGACATCGCACATTTCCGCTGCGACCCGGACGCATAACATAAACAAAGTGATATCGCACCCTTTCGTTTCATATGCTTGTACAAATGAAACGGAAGGGTGTTTTTCTATGAAAAAGAAGCTGCTCTGCATCGCGCTTGCGTTTGTTTTCACAGTGGGACTGGGCCTGACAGCCCGGGCGGAGGATCTGGCGCTGCCCGCGCCGTCGTGCATCCTGATGGAGAAGGACACGGGGCAGATCCTCTATGAAGAAAACGCGCACGAAAAGCTCCGCCCGGCCAGCGTCACGAAGATCATGACGCTGTTGCTGGTGATGGAAGCGCTGGACAACGGCTCTATCGGCTGGGACGACACCGTCACGACCTCCGCCGCGGCAGCCGCCAAGGGCGGCAGCCAGATCTATCTTGAGGAAAACGAGCAGCTGCCGCTCCGGGAGATGCTCAAATCCGTCGTCGTCTCGTCGGCGAACGACTGCGCCTGCGCACTGGCCGAGCATGTGGCCGGCAGCGAAGCCGCCTTCGTCTCGCGCATGAACGACCGCGCAGCCGAGCTTGGCATGACGGACACGCATTTTGTCAACTGCACCGGGCTGGACGATGGGCCGGACGCGGACACGCATCTGACGACGGCCTATGATATCGCCCTCATGTCCTGTGCGCTTTTGAAGCACGAGGAGATCAAGGAGTATACGACCATCTGGATGGACACCGTGCGGGGCGGCCAGTTCGGCCTGTCCAACACCAACAAGCTTGTCCGCTTCTACGACGGCACGACCGGCCTCAAGACCGGCTATACCTCCGCCGCCGGATACTGCCTGTCGGCCTCTGCCGAGCGCGGGGGCATGGAGCTGGTCGCGGTCGTGCTGCACTGCAAAACGTCGGTTGACCGGTTCGAATCGGCCAAAGCGCTGCTCAACTACGGCTTTTCCGGCTACGCCCTCGTCACGCCGCAGCCGGAGGGCGGCATTCCGCCCGTCCCGGTCGTGCTGGGGCGGCAGGATTCCATCACGCCCGTACCGGAGCGCAGCGAGCCGCTTCTGCTCGAAAAGGCGCTGGCCTCGCAGGTGCAGACTGCGGTTACGGTCGACGAGTCCGTGCAGGCCCCTGTCGAAGCCGGGCAGCGGCTCGGCACAATGACCGCCACGGCGGGAGAGCGGCTGCTTGCCGAAATTCCGCTCGTCGCGCCGGAGGCCGTCCCCGCCCGCACGTTTCCGGAGCTCTGGGCGGAGTTTTTGAAAAGCATTTGCCTGTCCGCCTGATTCATTTTTTGTCGGGATCCAGCTCTGCCTTGTATTTCCGGCCCACGCGCCGGGACGCGTCCGTGACACTGCCGCGTGAGATCGCTGTGACGCCGAATTTGCCGCGCAGCTGATCGACGGTCTGGTCAAGCTTGCGGGCGCGTTCCTTTTTCTCGTCGCGGAACAGGGACAGCTGTACGGCATCGTCCCCGCACAGATCATTCAGCGTCACGCCGAGCAGACGCAGCGGTGTCACGCCGTCCCAAAGCTCGGAAAACAGCGTCCGGGACATGGCGTACAGCTCCGCCGTCACATCCGTCGGCTCCGGCAGGCGGCGCTGGTGCGACCGGTTCCGAAAGTCGTTTCCGCGGATCGTCACGGTCACGCAGGCGCAGCGCCTGGAGTCTGCGCGCATACGGGACGCAACGCTGTCGCACAGGGCAAGCAGGATCTGGTTGGCCTGTGCCTGAGTCGTCACGTCCTGCTCGAGCGTGACAGAATTGCCATAGCCCTTGACGGCCTCCGGCTCGGAAAGGACCGGAGCATCGTCGATGCCGTTGGCATAGTCATGAATGAGCTTTCCCAGCTTGACGCCGGTCAGCCGCTGGATATACGCAAGGTCCGCCTGTGCCAGATCGCCGATCGTGCGGATGCGCGCGGCGGTCAGCTTTTCCGCCGTGGACCGCCCGACGGAAAACAGCGAACCGACCGGCAGCGGCCAGAGCTTCTGCGGGATCTCATGCGCGAAAAGCGTATGTACCTTATCCGGCTTTTCAAAGTCGCTGGCCATTTTCGCCAGCAGCTTATTGGGCGCGATGCCGACGTTGACCGTGAAGCCCAGCTCGGAGAAGATCGTATCTTTGATGATGTGCGCGATGGCGACCGGGTCCGGATAGAGCAGCCCCGTGCCGGTCATGTCGAGGAAGCATTCGTCGATGGACACCTGCTCCACAACGGGCGCGTAGCGGCGGCAGACGGCGATGAACGCTTTGGAGTTTTTCGAATACAGCCGGAAATCCGGCGGAGCCAGCACCAGCTGCGGGCATTTGCGCAGCGCCATGCCGACCGGCTCGCCGGTCGTAACGCCGAAGGCCTTTGCGGGGATGGATTTTGCCAGAATAATGCCGGTGCGCTTGTCCCGGTCGCCGCCGATGGCGGACGGGATGAGCCGCAGATCGGCCTCCCCCGCCGCAGCGCGCCGCGCCGCTTCCCACGACAAAAACGCACTGTTGACATCCACATGAAAAATCAGCCGCTGCATCCGCTCGCCTCCTTCTGCTCCCAGTATAGCATATCTATCCGAAATTTGCGAACAAAAAATCGAAAATTAGCTAATTTTTATTCCGTGCATACCAAGCGAAACGCGTATGCAGCCGGTAGGCGCGAAGTCTGCTCCGTCCCTGACAGCTCCATTCGATTTTCTGTCGTTCTCTGCACGAACCAGGTGCGTTTCGGGCTTCATTTGAGGACAATCCCCGCCGGGAAAGCCGGCGGCGCGTAAAAATCTGCCTCTCCCTGTCATGCAGTGCTATGACAAGGGGAGGCGAATTTTTGTGTCGTCAGTCCAGTGCGTCCAGAATCACCGACCAGGCCTGCGTGAGGCGCTCAATGCTCCAGGCGGCGTTGGCGGGGCTGGTGGAGGGAAGCTTGACGGCCTCCCGGCCGGTCGGCTTTTGCTGATGGCGGCAGTAGAGCTGATAGGAGGTCGCGCCGTTGCAGAAGATCTGCCGGATGGGCGCGGTCTTTAAAATCGGCGTGAGGTCGGTCGGAACAGCCTCACGGATGGAGCTGTCGCTTGAGCCGGTTATTTCGCAGCTTGCAATGGCATCCCAGAGCGCGATGTGGTGCGCGTGCAGCATCTGCTGCTTTTCCTCAATTGTGCGCGGGCAGTCGCAGCCCAGCACGGTCGAAACGACGCGCCAGAAGCGGTTCTGCGGGTGGCCATAGAAAAACATGGCCTCGCGCGATTTGACCGACGGGAACGAGCCTAAGATCAAGATCCGCGACTCCGCGTCATAGAGCGGCGGAAACGGATGGGAAAGCCTGTCCATCACAGCGCTGCGATCAGTGCATCGACCGCTTCGGGCTTTGTCGCCCAGGAGCAGACGAATCGCGCGGCCTCGTGGTCTTCATCCACGCGCCCGTTCAGCTCGAACGCGAAGTTCTGCTTCAGCCGCTCGATCTGTGCGTGAGAGAGGACAAGAAAGACCTGATTCGTGGGCGAGACGGCGTAGAGGGAATAGCCCTTTTCTGCCGCTGCTTTCTGAATGCGCTGCGCCTGCGTGACGGCATGGCGCGCCATGGTCAGCCAGAGATCGTCCTCAAAATACGCCTTGAACTGCGTTCCGAATAAAAAGCCCTTGGCGAACATCCCGCCGCGCTGCTTGATCATGTTCCGGAAATGCGGCTTGAGGCTGTCATTCGTGATGACAAGCGCTTCGCCGAACAGCAGGCCGTTTTTCGTGCCGCCGATGTAGAAAACGTCGCAGTATTCCGCGAAATCTGCCGGGGCCAGATCGTTTCCCTCCGCAACCAGCGCGGCGGGCAGGCGTGCGCCGTCCAGGAACAGATACAGCCCATACTCCCGGCAGACGTCGTGCAGCGCGGAAAGCTCTGATTTCGTGTAGATCGTGCCAAGCTCCGTCGCGTCGGAGATATAGACCATGCGCGGCAGGACCATATGCTCGTCCTGCCCGTCGCAGTGGCGGCGCAGAAGCTCGCGCACGAGCGCCGGGTTCAGCTTGCCGCCAGGCGCTTCGATGGCGCAGACCTTGTGGCCGGAGGCCTCGATCGCGCCCGTCTCATGGACGTTGATATGGCCGGTATCGGCGGCGATCACGCCCTCCCACGGGCGAAGCGCGGCGGCGATGACCGTCGTGTTGGCGATCGTGCCGCCGACCATAAAGTGCACGTCCGCCTGCGGGCAGGAAAAGCGCGCACGGACGATGCCGCGCGCCTCGGCGCAGAAATCGTCCATGCTGTAGCCGCAGGTCGTGACAAGGTTATTTTTCTCAAGTGCGGCGAGCACCTGCGGGTGCGCGCCCTCGGAATAATCGTTGCGGAAAGAGATCATGGAAAAGCCCGTCCTTATTTCAGATTCTGCTCTGATTGTAGGACTTTTCGGTGAAAAAGTCAACGAACCGCCTGCATTTTTTCGCTGCGTTCCGGCAGATACAGCAGCCCCGCAGGCTCGGCGGCAGACAGCGCTCCGCCGTTCCGCTGAGACACGCAGCCAGAATAAACACACCGGAAAAGACCGCCGCGCGGAGCAGCAGCCCCGCCGGATCGCTTTCCAGCTCCGGCAGCAGCTGCGCCGCAAGCGCGCCGGCTCCGGTGCAGGCCCCGACGCCCAATGCCGCGCCCAGTCGAAGCGGACAGCCGGTGACGATCAGCAGCCGCCGCAGGCTCAGCGTAAAGTTCAGAAGATGCGTCGCGGCGAACGCGAAAATATAGCCGCCCAGCCCCCAGCGCGGCAGGAGCAGCACGAGCAGCACCGCGTCCAGCGCCGAGGTAAGCGTGTTATAGCGCACATTTGCGACCTGCTCGGAAAGACCCTTCAGCATCCCATCCGTCAACGCGTCCAGATATAAAACCAACGCCAGCGGCGCGAACACACGCAGAAGCCGCCCGGCCTGTTCGCTCTGATACAAAATTGCCGTAAGCGGCTCTGCCAGCGCATACAGCAGACCCGCCGTAAAGCCAGCGAACAGCAGCCCCGCCCGCAGACACTGCCCGGTCACGGAGGCAAGCCGCTCCCGGCGGCCCTGTGCGCGGCAGGCGGCAAGCTCCGGGATCAGAAGATCGACCAGCGCGTACAAAAACGCCGACGGCAGCATAAGCGCAGGAAACACCATGCCCGTGACCGTCCCGTATGCCGCCATCGCGCCCAGCCGCGTCGCACCGGCCCGCGTCAGACCCCACGGGATGAGGAACTGCTCCAGCGCCCGGAGCGCTGCGCGCAGCAGATCGTTCAGCGCCAGCGGCGCTGCCAGAGCGCCTACGCGCCGGGCCATCCCGGGCGCGTCCGTCTGCCGGACACCGCGCCAGCTCTGCCGGTAAAGCGCGTAAAGCGCCGCGTCCGCCGCGCAGGAGGACAGCAGCTCCCCACCCAGCAGCGCAAAGCAGGCCCCGGACACAGTCTGCGGCGCAAAACGCAGCAGGAGCAGGCTCAATCCAAGCCCCAGAACACGCTCGCCCGCGTCAATGGCGGTCAGCTGCCAAACCTTTCCCACAGCGGTCAGGTACCCGCCCAGCACTAACCCCGCACACCCGGCCGGGAGCAGCCCCGCAAGCAGCCGCAGGCTGCCTACCGCCGCAGGCTCGTGCAGCACGCGCCCGGCCAGAACCGGCGCGGCCCAATAAAGCCCGGCCGCCGCAAGCGTGCTGGTCACGAGCACGAAGCCGAGGCAGTGCGCGGCGGCCAGCTGCACCTGCGCAGGCTCCCGCCTGCCGTGCGCCTGCGCGCACAGACACGAGGCCGCTACGCGCATCCCGGCCAACCCCAGCGTCGTGGCAAACGCGAACACGGACAGCAGCAGCTGCACCGCGCCCAGTCCTTCCGCACCGATACGCCCGGCCAGATGCGCCTGAAACAGCATGGACGCAAACCGAAGCAGCAGTGCCGCGGCGGTCAGCAGCAGCGTATTCTTAAGGATCTGACGGCCAGAAAACAAAAAATCACCCTCCGCTCCATATTTACGGAGCGGAGGGTGTGTCTATGACGGATTTTATTTCAACTGGAAGGTGTAATACACCGCGCCGATCAGCTCGACGGCAATTGCTGCGAACATGGCATAGAACGCGAAGCCGGAGCCGAAGATCAGGCAGGCGGCCAGCACGACAGCCCAGAGCACGCAGATGAAATAGAACAGCAGCGGATTGAACCCGTCCGGGAACAGCCGCAGCATCCGGCTGCCAAGGTTGAGCTTGCCGTGGTTTTTCGCGCACAGGAACGCGGTGAGCGCCGTGCCGATCAGGATCAGCGCAAGCAGCGCGCTGCCCGCGATGCGGTTGGCCATATAGGAGGTGCGGGCGATGAGATAGAATACAACGCCTGCAGAGGCCGTGACCAGCGAGAAGGTGAAGAACTCGGAATGGTAAAGCTGCCAGACCATGTACAGGCAGTAGACCAGCGCGTGCAGCAGATAGATCACGATCATGTTGCCCGTCCAGAAGATGGACAGAATCAGGCTCGAGACGAACAGCAGCGCAAACGCCGCCAGCCAGTAGCGGCAGATCGTCCGCGCAAGCCCGTTTTTCAGCAGAACGCACAGCACAAGCTCAGCGGCGGTCAGCGCCAGAAACACATACCGCTGAACGCAGAACATCGGATAAAGCGCCGTAAAGCCCTCTACGGTGCTGTAATAGCCGCCAAGCTTCCAAAACGCGTAAATTACAACGATCATCAGCACGAATGCGGCGGGGACTTTATAGACAACGGACTGATCCTCCGTCTTTTTTGCAGCAGTTTTGTTCTTTGTCATCATTCTGTTCTGTCCTTTGATTCAAAAATATACATTATATTAAATATCTATCGCGTCAGTCCAGCGCGCCGGCGGCGAACAGGACGGCGCTGAGCGCGCACAACGGCGCAGTCTCGCAGCGGAGAATACGCGGACCGAGCGTACAGACCTGAAGTCCGGCGCGCTGCGCAAGCAGGACCTCTTCGTCGGAAAAGCCGCCCTCCGGCCCGGTCATGATTGAGACGGTCTTCGCCTGTGCGCTGCCAATGGCGCGGCGCAGAGAAAGCGCGTGCTCGTTTTCATACGGAAGCAGCGCCAGCTCGCATCCGGCCGCACGCCGCACCGCGGCCTCAAACGACGGCATCACGAGCACCTGCGGGATCCGGCCCCTGCCCGACTGTGCAGCGGCGGACGCGGCGATCTTCTGCCAGCGCTCGCGCTTCTTCTCCGCCGAGGCTGCATCAAGCTTCAGCACGCAGCGGGAGGATGGGAAGGCCGCGATCTCGTATGCGCCAAGCTCCGTTGCCTTCTGGATCACGTGCTCGAGCTTGTCGGCCTTTGCGTAGGCCATATAGACGCTGCAGGCGACCGGCGGCTCCGCAGTGGACTCCTCCGTGCTGGTTACGACCAGACACACCTGCTGCGGGGAACAATCAGAAACGGTGCATCGGTAATCCGTCCCGCAGCCGTCGCAGACGAGAACGCTGTCACCGCGCCTGAGCCGTAGGACCTTCGCGTGCGCCGCGTTTTCCCCGTCAAGCGTCAGGAAGCGCCCGCGCACGGCGTCCGGCGAAACAAAAAACTTCGGCAACCCCTTCGCCCGCCTTCCTTGTGTACATTCAACCGGTATTATACCAGATATCGGGACGAAGCGCAAGTAAAAAAGTGATGGAACATCCGGCCAAAAAGAAATAAAACACTTGACAAACGCGCGAAGTGTGATTATAATAACCGAGCAATCGAAAATTGAATGCGAGAGTGCTGGAATAGGTAGACAGGCACGTTTGAGGGGCGTGTGGCAACAGTCGTGTGAGTTCAAGTCTCATCTCTCGCACCAAATTAGACAAAAACCATGTATAACTTGAGTTATACATGGTTTTTGCTTTTTCTGCTGGAAAACCACATGAAATAAACTCACAAACTGTGCAGAATGTGCATACAGAAGATAGCAAAATATCATTTATTCCTATGTTTTATCTCTTGGATGAGGTGGCAACATAGGAATTTTTATTTTAGGAGGAACAAAACATGAGAATACCATATGGTTTTACTTTGACCAACAGTGGGGGACTTGAAACCAATAAGAGCGAAGCAGAAAATGTTGCCTTGATTTTTAACTTCTATATTGCAGGGGCAAGTTTGGGAAAGGTTGTGGATATGCTTTATGCAAAACAAATACCGTCTCCGACCGGAAAGGCGAAATGGACTCGTGCCGCGGTAGACCATCTTCTTTCTAACGGAAAATATGTGGCGATCATCGGGCTAAAGAAGTTTCTGGATGTACAATTTGAAAAGGCGGCACGCTGTAACATTGATTATGACAAGGAGGGCTTGCCGAGAAAAAGTACGCGCTATGTTTCGCATATTATGGCTCTGAACTGATCTATCTTTTATATTTCTGTGCATTATGCTACAATAAACTTAAGAGGTGAGAGATGTGGCAGAGAAACTTAGTTTGGTGGATATGATCGGTATCGGAAACTTGTTGGAGCCCCTCGTAGCTGAGGATATCATCACCTGTGAGGAGCGGGACCGAATTATATTGCGGATTGCGAAGGACAATGATATCGACGAATACAGGCTTTCTGTTCTTGCCGGCTATAGAAGGAGTAAGGCAGAGGTGTTGGCCCGCATGGAACAGAGAAAGCAGTCGAAGCCTCAGCACAAAAAGCAGGATGATAGTTATATTTCGCTGACTGAGCTTGCACGAAATCACAGCAAGAATACCCCGGGATATGTGATACAGAGCTGGCTGCGCAGTGAAAACACACTAGCCTTTTTAAATCTGTGGGAGCAGGAAAACAACCCCAATTATAGAGAAGCAGGCTACATTGAACTTTTAGAGAAAAAGAAAACAGCCTCGTTTACTTTGACGCCAAAACTATGGATTGAGAAAACAAAGGCGATCGGTATCGCTTCCAAACAAGGCAAAGGCGGCGGGACGTTTGCGCATCCGATGATTGGCTGTGAATTCGCGTCATGGATATCGCCGGAATTCAAAATGCTGTTGCTGAAGTTGTCGCTGAATAGGGAACGGTTAAAGGAATGACTAAGGCTGCATATAGTCGGTTCTTTCTTTGCGAGTAATACATTCAGAGTCAGACTTACACGGAGGATGGCAATATGAATTTCTTCGATTTTATGCGCAACACATTCGTGACAAACGAACCTGTTTGGAACTATTATGGCACAGAAATCTATACTGATCCTGTTGCTTCACCGGGACGGTCCGCACAGTTTATTCAAGATTATTTCTTGCAAGGTCAAAAAGGCGACATTGTCTATGAGTTGGATGCACATCACGACGTGAACATACACGGCATATCGCTCCTGCTTTCCGAATACAGAGCGACTCACACGGTGTCGGCATTCTTCTTGGGGATATTCCTTGGATTGTCTGACACAGGGGCAGTGTGGCGCGGATCTCGCGGTGCACGGTGATTTCTTCCCGTTTTCATATCTTTGGTTTCTGACCTGTTTATATCATGATTATGGTTATATTGTGGAAGAAAACTGGAAGCCAAGCTGTAGACGATACAATGAAGCAAGAATATGCAGTTTGGATGGATATTATAGACTGCGTAATATCAAGCGTGAATTAGACATTACATATTCACCGTACCAGCAGATCACTCCGCTGCGCAGAAGTGTGCAGCGACACAATAAATCTCACAGAGAAACGCACGATAGGTCGACAATTATTTCCTATTTGTTGGGCAACAGTCCATCATTGAAGGATGGTCTACAGTTTGCATGCGGAGCAACGGTCACTGGTTTCCGGTATCCGCAAAAACTCCTTATGCAATACTTTTCTTACGGCATACATAGGCTTTTTCCGCCATGCTATAACCACGGTATCATCGGCGGATATCTACTCTTTGACAGGTTGTTAAAAGTATACGAATCTGCTTACAGACATAGATATCCGGAACACGGAGAAGAATATGCTGGCATCGAGTCATTTGAGTGGAGCGGAAAGCACTTTTGTATCGAGCAAATTCCCGTATTTGCCCATATTGCAGATTGCGTCATTTCTCACAACGTTTGGAAAGCAAATGACGCATCAGAAACAGAATATCTGGAGTGCGGGCTGGAGGCATTGGTGGGAGAACGATTCAAAAAGATTGAATTTCAGGAAAACCCGCTGCTGTTCATCTTGGCCGTTGTCGATACGATCGAACCGTATAAAATCTATAGCTCGAAAGCGGCGGATCGGGACGCAGTTCGTATTTGGAAATCCATTGATATCTCTTTTACAAATAATACGTTAACGCTCTCGTCTCGCTATAAATGCCGCCCGATTACAAAAATATACGAGCGAGCAAAAGGATTGGAGGCATGGGTGGATATCGAAAGTATTGAGCTCAGCAGTGATAGAAAAAGCCTTCGTATCAAATTTAAATGACTGAAACCGAAGCGGGGGTTTGAATATGGCGTAGACGATTTATGGTATTCCGATGTTTGAGTGGATGGCAACGAAGCCTTGTACATTTGCTTTTCCTGTTTTTCTCTGTTACAATAAGTCCATAAGGAGGGGAGGACAATGCTGATGAACGCAAACGAATACTTGGAAACGGTGGAACTGGTCAAACAGGAGATCCGCACGGCACAGTATCGGGCAACAGTTCAGGTGAACGGCGAACTGCTTCGGCTGTACCACGCGATTGGAACGGTCATCAACGCGCATAAGGTCTGGGGCAGTAAGTTTGTCGAAAACCTTGCCGCAGATATCAAGTTGTCCTTCCCGGAGATGAAGGGGTATTCTGCCCGAAATCTCAAGTATATGGCAAAGTTCGCGGTGCGTTTTCCAGCTGATGAAATTGTGCAAGCGCCGCTTGCACAAATCACTTGGTACCATCACATCACACTGATGGACAAGATAAAAGAACCGACAGCGCATATCTGGTACGCGGAACAGGCTGCAAAGAACGGCTGGTCGCGCAATGTCCTTGTCCATCAGATCGAGAGCGGCCTATATCAGCGGCAGGCTTTAGCCGAAAAGGTATCCAATTTTGAATTGCGCCTGCCTTCTCCGCAGAGTGAGCTCGCCATCCAGACGATGAAAGACCCGTACATTTTCGACTTCATTCCGTTCAAAACGGATATGTTGGAACGGGAAATCGAGGAAGCGCTCGTGAAGGACGTGACGAAGCTCCTGTTGGAGCTTGGAACCGGTTTTGCATTCCTCGGAAATCAATATCATCTGAACGTTGGCGGCGACGATTTTTATATAGACCTATTGTTCTACAACCTGAACCTTCGCTGCTATGT
>OGLN01002492.1_pt1 | contig 11302 bp, 4 predicted proteins | sample 1572641 | NCBI WGS metagenome assembly OGLN01 (sample SAMEA2581903, study PRJEB24529) | metagenome | biome: Human gut stool | place: China | collected 2011
GATACTCCTTCGATGAGAGTTGAAGAGGTAATTAAGCAGGCTCTGAAAATGCTCTGATACCGGCGCCGTCGCCTTTTGGGTAAAGGCGGGAATTTGTGTAGGAGTATCGAATGAGAAGACGGATAAGGATTGGAACAATAGTTGTGCTAGCAGTGAGCGGATTAGGAGCCTATTCCGCTTTTGCTGCTTTGCAGTCGGCCGATCCGCAAAGTTCATCGAGCAGTATATCGGCAACGCAAAGCAATAAAGAATCCGATTCCATACAAGTCCGTTATCCTGTCACTAAAACATCACCCGAATCGTACGATGAAATCGGGCAGTTAGCTCCGATGGATTTGAAAAATCCTTCTAATCTGAAAACAGAAGTAGAGTATGATGCCGAAACGAATTGTTATGTAATCCATACCCGAGTCGCCGGGGTTGATGTTTGCACTCCTTTCATGTTGTCGGCGGCCGAGTATAACGATTATACGTTGCGTAAATCCATGCAGCAGTATTATCGGGAACGAAATGCACAGAATTTTGCAGAGAACAGCAAATCGGAGTTTAATTTTTTGGATATGCAGTTCTCTCTCGGGCCATTGGAAAAAGTTTTTGGACCGGGTGGCGTACAATTGAAGACACAAGGTTCTATCGAGTTGAATATGGGATTGAAACATAACAAACTCGATAATCCCGCACTGCCGATGAGTTCCAGAAAGAAGACTTATTTCGACTTCGACGAGAAGATACAGGCTTCGGTAACGGCGAAAGTCGGTGACAAGATGTCGTTCAATATGAACTATAACACCGATGCGACTTTCGATTTCGACTCGAAAAATCTCAAATTACAATATCAGGGAAAAGAAGACGAGATTATTAAGAATATCGAAGCCGGTAATGTGAGTATGACCACGGGGTCGTCGTTGATACGTGGTAGTACGGCTTTATTCGGTGTAAAGACGACTATGCAGTTCGGTAAACTGACGGCTACCGCTCTTATTTCTCAACAACAGTCCGAATCGAAAACGGTCAATGCGAGTGGTGGGGCACAGACCACGCCTTTCGAAATCCGGGCAGACGCTTATGACGAAAACAGGCACTTTTTCTTAGCTCATTTTTTTAGGGACAATTACGATAAATTTGCTTCCAAACTACCTTATGTCTCATCGGGCGTGAGTATCAATCGAATAGAAGTTTGGATTACGAATAAACAAGGCAATTATGAAGAATCGAGGAATATTGTCGGTTTTATGGATTTGGCCGAAAATGTTCATATCGGTAACGACCATTGGATATCGGCTACCGCACAGCAGAATCCGATGAATAACTCCAACTCGTTGTATGCCGAGATTAAAAACGGTTATCCCGATGCTCGTAATATCAATTTGGTGACACAGGCTTTGGAACCTCTTTCTGTTTATGGTATCGAGGGGGGGCAGGATTATGTGAAAATAGAGAGTGCCCGGAAACTTGCTTCTTCTGAATATACCTTGAATTCCCAATTGGGTTATATCTCTCTGAAAAGTAAGCTGAATGCCGATGAGATGATTGCTGTCGCTTATGAATATACTTATAACGGACAGGTTTATCAGGTTGGGGAGTTTTCGGGAGATGTTACCGATACGGATCAATGTCTTTTTCTGAAAATGTTGAAGGGTTCTACCATATCGACCTCATTACCCATTTGGGATTTAATGATGAAAAATGTTTATTCGCTGGGGGCCTATCAGGTTCAGAAGGATAAATTCAGGTTGTATATTAAATATCAGAATGATTCTACGGGGGTAGCTGTAAATAATATACCGGAGGGGAATATATCCAATCGGACTTTGTTGCAAGTAATGAACCTCGACCGTTTGGATGCGAATGAGTCGGAATATTCCGATGGTATTTTTGACTACATAGAGGGGTATACGATTCAATCTTCGAACGGAAGAATTATATTTCCGGTCATAGAGCCGTTCGGTAGTCACTTGGCCGAAAAAATAGGAAATGCGGCGATAGCGGAAAAGTATGTTTATCAAGAGCTGTATGATTCGACATTGACTATCGCCCAGCAAGTATCGGAGAAGAATAAATTTATTATGACCGGAGAATATAAAGCATCTTCGGGCGCAGAGATAAGATTAAATGCGATGAATGTACCTCGGGGATCGGTGGTCGTTACTGCCGGAGGTATGACTTTGGTCGAAAATTCCGATTATATTGTGGATTATGCGATGGGTGTCGTGACGATATTGAACCAAAGTATAATCGAGGCGGGAACTCCGATTAGTGTATCGCTTGAAAATCAATCGATGTTCAATATGCAACGTAAGACAATGCTGGGACTCGATTTGAATTATGCGTTCTCCAAAGATTTTAATGTAGGAGCGACGATTATGCATTTGTCTGAAAAGTCCCTGACAGAAAAAGTAAATATGGGCGATGAGGTACTGAATAATACTTTGTGGGGAGTGAACTTGTCTTATAATACGAATTTTTTATGGTTGACCAATTTGTTGAATAAAATTCCGACTGTAAACGCAACAGCTCCTTCTACGTTGGCTCTCACGGCTGAATTTGCCCAATTGATACCGCATAAATCCAAAAACGGCAGCTCGCAGGGAACATCGTATATCGATGATTTCGAATCGACACAAACAGGGTTGGACTTGAAGTCTCCTTATTCGTGGACGTTGGCTTCCACTCCGTACGACCCTTCATCTGATGCTTTGTTTCCCGAAGCTCGCTATTCCAATGATATTCGTTATGGGCAAAATAGAGCATTGCTATCGTGGTATTATATCGATAGAATGTTTACTCAGAAAAACTCGACATTGATACCGGCTCACCTGAAAAATGATTTGGACCAATTGTCTAATCCTTATGTACGTGAAGTGAGTGTACGGGAAATATTTCCCAATAAGGAAATCAATTATGGAGAATCGACGACCTTACAGACATTGAACCTTTCATTTTATCCACAGGAACGGGGGCCGTACAATCTCGATGCCGATAATATCGACTCACAAGGACTTTTGTTGAATCCGGAGAACCGTTGGGGCGGGATTATGCGAAAAATGGATTATACCGATTTCGAATCATCGAATATCGAATATATACAGTTCTGGCTCATGGATCCGTTTTTAGATGAGAATCAGACTAATCATAACGGGGGAGAATTGTATTTTAATTTGGGAGAAGTGTCGGAAGATATTCTTAAAGACGGTATGAAGTCTTTCGAGAACGGTTTGCCTGTCGACGGTGATACAACACAGATAGCGACTACGGTGTGGGGAAAGGTATCCAAACGTCAGTCGTTGACTTATGCATTCGATAATACCAGTGGTGCACGGGCTTTGCAAGACGTAGGTTTAGACGGTCTGTCGAATGACGAGGAATATGGGTTCTCATCTTATAGAGATTATTTGAACAAGCTCGAAACTAAACTATCTCCGGCGGTAGTAGAGGCTATGCGACAAGATCAGTTTTCTCCGTTTAACGATCCGGCCGGGGATAATTACCATTTTTATCGTGGACACGATTATGACGATGCACAAACTTCTATATTGGATCGATATAAACGATATAACGGAACAGAAAACAATTCCCGAGGAAATGAATGATTCGTATTATCAGTCTTCCAAAAGCGTTCCTGATGTGGAGGATATCAATCAGGATAATACGTTGAACGAATATGAAAGGTATTATCAGTACCGCATATCGTTATGCCCCGATAGCTTGGAGGTGGGAAAAAACTGTATTACCGATAAACGGGAGACAACCGTCCGGCTCCGCAATGGTGAAGAAGGAAAAGCTGTGTGGTATCAATTCAAAATCCCTTTGTCTCGTCCTCAAAAGAAAGTGGGATCTATTCAGGATTTTAAGACGATACGTTTTATCCGCATGTTTATGACTGGTTTTGAGTGTGAGACACATTTGCGTTTTGCCACGTTGGAATTGGTTCGGGGTGAATGGCGGACGTATAACTATGCTTTGAATTTGAAAGGAGATGCTCCGGCTCAGGGTAAGATGGATATATCGGTGGTAAATATTGAGGAGAATGCAGGACAGGTTCCTGTTAATTATGTTTTACCTCCGGGGGTAACCCGTATCATAGACCCGGGGCAATCGCAAATAACTCAGCTTAATGAACAAGCCATGTCTTTGAAAGTAACCGATTTGCAGTCGGGAGATGCTCGTGCGGTTTATAAGAACAGTGGTATGGATATGCGTACGTACAAGCGGTTACAGATGTTTGTACATGCAGAGAAGCTGATTGACGATAAAACTAATTTACGAGATGGCGATGTGTCTGTATTTTTACGATTAGGATCCGATAGCAAATCGAATTATTATGAGTATGAGGTTCCGTTGTCATTGACGGAGCCGGGTAATTATAGCACATATAATGCACAAGATCAGGAAGCGGTTTGGCCACAATCCAATATGTTTGATTTCCCTCTTTCTTTGTTTACCGATTTGAAGCTGGAACGGAATGCAAAGAAGCGTATGGATAATTCGACGGTGACGTTTCAAACTCGTTATTCTAGTTATGATCCCGATAAAAATCAAAATAAGGTGACTATCGTGGGGAATCCTTCTTTGAGCGATGTTCGTACGATGATGATCGGTGTGAGAAATAATTCGAATGCAGCTAAGGATATAGTCGTTTGGGTGAATGAAATGCGTTTGACCGATTTTGACCAATCGGGTGGTTGGGCTGCCAAAGCAAATGTAAATCTCGGTTTGTCGGATATTGCTACGCTGAATATCGCGGGGCATGTAGAAACTGTCGGTTTTGGGGGGATAGACCAAAGCCTTACGGAACGTCGATTAGACGATTACTATCAGTATAATATAGCTACGATGGTCGAGTTAGGGCGTTTTTTGCCAGAAAAAGTCAAATTGAAAGCCCCATTATTTTATTCGATTACCGAACAACGTACTTCTCCTAAATACAATCCGCTCGATCAAGATATCTTGTTGAAAGATGCTTTGGACAATGTGGGTAGTAAAGCCGAGCGTGACTCTATAAGTGATGCTTCGATAGAGAAATCGACTGTCGAAAGTTTCAGTTTGTCGGGAGTTTCTTTCGATATTAGGAGTAAGAATCCTATGCCCTATGATCCGGCTAATTTTTCTATCAGCTATTCTTATAATCGACAATCGAAACAAGACCCTACTACCGAATTTGAGAATACATACGATTATCGGGGTAGTTTCACTTATTCCTATACTCCTTTTGTTAAGCCTTTTGTCCCGTTGAAGGGATTAAAGAGTAAATCTAAGCATTTGAAATTTTTGAAGGAGTGGGAATTTAATTATTTGCCTAATAATATTGCGTTTAATACCAATATGTCGCGATATTATTATGAACAGCAGATTCGCGATGTGAGTGGATCGGGAGGAATGGCATTGCCGACAAGTGTAAGTAAAAGTTTTTTATGGGATCGGCAGTTCTCGTTGACATGGAATCTCACCAAGTCGATAAATCTTTCTTTGCAAACGATGACGAATGCTCATATCGAGGAGCCGGTCGGTGTGGTGAATAAACAGCTTTTTCCAGATGAATACGAAGCATGGAAAGATACCGTGTTGACCAGCATCAAGAATTTGGGAACACCGTGGAATTATAATCAAACTTTCAATGCATCGTATACGGCTCCGTTCAGCAAGATACCTGTTCTTGATTATTTGTCGTTTAATGCTAAGTATAACGCTACATATACTTGGGATAGAGGAGCCCAGATTTCAGAGGAAATAGATTTAGGTAACTCGGTGAATAATCAGGGGCAGTTGAGCTTTGACGGGCGTTTCAATTTTGAACAATTGTACAATAAGTCGAAATATTTGCAGAAGATAAACAAACGTTTTTCTTCCAATAATAGGGCTGCGGCAGCGAAGAAAAATAGAAAATTCGAACGTACCATTTTGCTTCGGGAAGATACTACGGTTACTTTAAGGCATAATCTCAATAATAAGAAGGTAAAAGTTGTAGCGAGGGACGATGCCGGAAAGAAAGTGGCTCTGAGGGCGAAAGTGCTCGATGCCAATAATGTCGTGATTCTCGATAAAGGGACCCAACGTTTGAATGTGATAATTACTCCTTCGAATAAGAATGAACGTAATTTCTGGAAAGAAGCAGCCGAATATTCTTTACGGGGATTGATGATGGTAAGAAATGCGAGCGTGCGTTATCGTAAGACCAATACTACTTCGTTGCCTCTGTTTTCTCCGAATGTAGGCGATGTATTCGGGCAATCGACTTCGTATGGCCCTATGGCTCCCGGCCTCGATTTCGCTTTTGGTTTTACTGATGAGAGCTATGTATATCGGGCAAAAGAACGTGGTTGGCTTTTATGTGATTCCACGCAGATAAGTCCGGCGGTTATCGGTCGTACCGAAGAGTTTAATTTCGAAATAGCGCTTGAACCTATCCGGGGCTTGAAAATAAACTTGACAGGAAATAGAACAGACACGCGTAGTTCTCAAATGCAATTTATGTTTGACGATATGCCGACTGTACGAGGCGGAAGCTATACCAAGACACATATTGCATTGAAGACTGCATTTAGGAGTAGTTCTGCAAAAGACGGATATTCGTCGCAAGCATTCGATGATTTTTTGAAAAATCGGGAAATAATAGCGGCTCGGTTAGAAGCGCATTACGGATCGTTGGGCAATTATCCGAATAAAGGTTTTATTGCCTCTACCGGCTTTGGAGATAAGCCCTATGATTCGGCTAACGGCGGTGTGAATCGTAGTTCTGCCGATGTAATGATACCTGCATTTATTGCTGCATATTCTGGCCGTGATGCCCGTAAAATCGATTTGTCTCCGTTCCCGGGATTGTCGGCTATATTGCCGAACTGGCGAATTACTTACGATGGTTTCATGCAAATACCGTTTATAAAGAAACACTTTAAAGCGTTTACTCTATCGCATGCTTACCAGTGTACTTATGCTGTGGGATCATTTACTTCGTTCCTTAATTGGGTGGAATCAGACGGGGATTTCGGTTTCGTTCGCGATGAACTTACGGGCAATCCCATACCCTCTTCTCCATTCGATATATCATCGGTAATGATAACCGAGAGGTTCGCTCCCCTTATCGGGTTAAAGGTGACACTGAAAAATAATGTTACGGGCAATATAGAATATAAAGATTCCCGCACGTTGACATTGAATTCGGCAGCCGGACAAATCGTAGAGGCGTCGACAACCGATTTTACAATCGGGGCCGGGTATAAGATCGCTAATTTTAATACGATTTTGAAATTGAAAGGGTCTCAAACAGGTGTTAGCAACGATTTGACAATCAATGCCGATTTTTCATTCCGCAAGAATCAGGCTCTCATTCGCCGTATCGAACAGAATTTTACTCAGGCAACCAGTGGAACTCGTACTACGATGTTGAAAGTGACGGCCAATTATGTATTGAGTAAACGTATTACGGTAGGGGCTTATTTCGACCATCAGATTAATACCCCGTTAGTATCCTCTTCATCATATCCTATTACGAACAGCAATTATGGAATCTCGGTGAGATTATCGTTATTGAAATAAAAGGAATTTATATTTTAAGTTAAACAGGTCGTTTGTTTAAACTGTTTCTTCAATTATTCGTTTTTCTTAATTAAAGGAGGGATAGAGAAATTTTTGAGTCGGAGCTTAAACTCCTATCTTTGCAGTTGAGATGCTTCTCCGTAGTTTTATAAAACCCAAATAAATGTATTGAATAAATGAAACGACTGATTTTTATTCTTATGGCTTTGTTGTCTTATGGCATTTTGAGAGCCGAGACTTTGAAATCTCCTGACGGGAACATTGTATTAGATTTTGAATTGGACAATGGAGTCCCTGTTTATAAAGTAGATTATAAAGGTCGGCCGGTTATTAAAGAGAGTAAATTGGGATTAGAGTTAAAGTCGGGAAAAAATTTAACCGTTTGGCTGGTTCTGAGACATCGACTTTCGATGAAACATGGAAACCCGTTTGGGGAGAGGTAAAAGAGGTTAGGAATCATTATAATGAATTGGAGGTAACATTGGAACAACCGTCGACCGATCGTCGTATGATTATTCGTTTCCGGGTATTTGACGATGGGGTAGGATTCCGATATGAATTTCCCGATCAGCCCAATTTGGATTATTTTGTGATTAAAGAAGAGAAGACACAGTTTGCTATGGTGGGAGACCACACTGCTTTTTGGCTTCCGGGCGATTATGATACACAGGAGTATTCCACTGTGACGTCGAAATTGTCTGAAATCCGTGGATTGATGAACGAGGCTATTACACCGAATTCTTCTCAGACACCATTCTCTCCTACGGGGGTGCAAACGGCTTTAATGATGAAAACCGACGATGGCTTGTATATTAATTTGCATGAAGCTGCATTGGTCGATTATTCTTGTATGTCGCTCGATTTGGACGATAAAAATATGATATTCGAGTCTCACCTTACACCCGATGCATTGGGGGATAAGGGATATATGCAAACCCCGGCGAAATCTCCGTGGCGCACGATTATTGTTAGTGACGATGCGCGTGATATTCTTGCATCCAAAATGACTCTTAATCTGAATGAACCGTGTGTCTATGAAGATACGAGTTGGATAAAACCGACGAAATATATAGGTGTATGGTGGGAAATGATAACCGGGAAAAGTACTTGGGCTTATACCGATTTGCCTCATGTGAAACTCGATTTGGTCGATTATTCTCGTTTGACGCCTAATGGACGTCATGCCGCTAATACCGAGCATGTAAAAGAATATATCGATTTTGCCGCAGAACATGGATTTGACGCTGTACTGGTGGAAGGTTGGAATATTGGGTGGGAAGATTGGATAGGTAAGTCGAAAGACTATGTATTCGATTTTATCACACCGTATCCTGATTTCGATGTAGAAGAAATAGAGCGGTATGCCAAATCGAAGGGGGTGAAAATGATTATGCATCATGAGACCTCGGGTTCGGTTCGTAATTATGAACGGCACATGGAGAAAGCATATCAGTTTATGAACGATCATGGCTATGATGCCGTGAAGAGTGGATATGTGGGAGATATTATACCTCGTGGGGAACATCATTACGGACAATGGATGGTTAATCATTATCTCTATGCATTGACCGAAGCCGCCAAGCATAAGATTATGGTGAATGCCCATGAAGCTGTTCGTCCTACGGGTTTGAGCCGTACTTATCCCAATCTTATCGGTAACGAGTCGGCGAGAGGAACCGAGTATGAATCGTTCGGGGGCAATAATCCCGACCATACCACTATTTTGCCGTTTACACGGCTTATCGGAGGTCCGATGGATTATACTCCCGGTATTTTCGAAACGGATATTTCTAAACTTAATCCCGATAACCACAGCTATGTTCGTTCTACTTTGGCTCGGCAACTGGCTTTATACGTGACCATGTATAGCCCTTTGCAGATGGCCGCCGATTTACCCGAAAATTATAATCGTTTCCTCGATGCTTTTCAGTTTATTAAAGATGTGCCTGTCGATTGGGACGACAGCCGTTATTTGGAGGCAGAGCCGGGAGATTATATTACGGTGGCACGCCGGGAAAAAGGTGGTAATAATTGGTATGTAGGTTCCACGGTCGATGAGAATGGGCATACGGCTCGTTTCTCCTTAGATTTCTTGGAGCCCGGGAAAAAGTATATTGCGACTATATATGCCGATGCTCCCGATGCTCATTATAAGGATAACCCGCAGGCTTATACGATTTGTAAATATATTGTGACGAACAAGACTCGTATCGTTCAGCCTTGTGCTCCGGGTGGAGGCTTTGCTATGAGTATCGAGGAGGCTACCGATCCAGCAGCTTTGAAAGGATTGAAAAACTATAAACCGTAGATTGCGGTAAGATGTGAATAGGAGGGTAGGACTTATACAATAAGTCCTACTCTTTTTATATTAGTGTAACCGATTGCTGATGATGTTTTCGGAGTGGATATCGACAGATGAAAGATGGAAATCAGAGGAGACGTTCCCGCAAAGAATAAGCCTGAAATATTTATATGCCGGTCCTGTAAAACGCATGGGTAATTGCCCTGCTACTTTTGATGCGCTCGATATTTCACAGATTTTGGAAAAGTTGCCTTCGGCATCATTGCCTCCCCAAAGAGAAAGCAAGAGCTTTCCTTCTGACATCGAGAGCCGCCAGAAAACTTCTCTCCATTTTTGGTACTCTTCACTTTGGAGAGTAATTGGTCGGGATACGAGCGCGATTGGGGTTATCTCTGCTGATTCTTTTTGTAAATCGTAAACTTTTCCCTCTGCGTCTTGGGCGAGTAGATGACTGGCATCATAGAATAGGGAAGAGTACTGTCGGCTTATGCGATACATGTAGAGAGAAGGAATATGGATAATGAGACTATATTTGAGATCGGGCCTGCAACATATCAATTCTTTTTCGATTGTATTGTAGGCGATGATACTTCCTTGAATAAACTGAGATAAAGTCGTTTGATCGGTGGTCGCAGGAATTAATGTAGAGTTTATGTCGTGGTGATCGATTGGGCTATTGTTTTCGCAGGCGGTTTCGTCGAACGATAAGAGTTGTTGTATTTCGGAGCCTCGTATGATAAATAATCCTTTTGCCGTAGTAAACATAATCATGTCTTCGAGAGGGACGATAGGGTTTTCCGGCAGTATGGGTTCTCGATTCAGTTGATGTTGTGCTCCGTAACATACGATTCCGTTTCCGTTTTGCAAAGCCCATATTCCTTCTTCTGTAAATACATATAAGGGAAATTCACCGAACTGTCCTTCCGATAAAGCTGCTGTAATGGTCGCTATGCCTGTAATCTCTCCGTTCGAGATGGTATAAGTTTGTTCGGACGGGAATACAAACGGGTTTTCGAGTTCCGAAACCCGCAGTATATTAGGCTGTGTGTAAGTGTCATTTTCGGACAAGGGTATATCGAGTGGGGTAGAGGCCGGCAGAGAATCGTTTTCCAATGTGATTGCAGAGAGTGTCTCGTCAAGATAATCGGCCCTATTTTCATATTCGGAGGCTGTCAGTAGAAAGCTCCCTTTGTATCGGGTTTTCTCGCTTTTTACGACGATTTCCATTTTATAGGCGTTACTGTCGGGGTAAGAAATCAAAGGTGAAAGTTGATTGAAGAAATAGTTCGATTTCCCGTGCCAAACGACTTTGCATTCTCCTCTTTCGGTTTTGAGATAAGTGCAGATATAAGCACTGACAGTCTCGGCATTTTTGTTTCCCACGTTGAACAGACTGAGGGGAAATCCGGGAAAAAGTTTTTTCTTTAAGTTGGCTATGTGTAGTCTTTTGTTGTGTATATAGCTGAC
>OGLN01002496.1_pt1 | contig 11284 bp, 6 predicted proteins | sample 1572641 | NCBI WGS metagenome assembly OGLN01 (sample SAMEA2581903, study PRJEB24529) | metagenome | biome: Human gut stool | place: China | collected 2011
GGACAGCAGGCAATCGCGAGATTCCCTGCTGTTTTTGCGTCCGCATGCCGGGCGCGCCGTTCCCGCGTGCGCAGGGTACGAAAAAGCCGCCCGGTGTTCCGATCGGTTCTTTGCAACGCTCCGGCTGCCGATTTCACGGGGCGGCAATGCGCTCCGGCACGAAAACTGTGCGGCGGACGACGAGGGAAAACAGCAAAATCCAACCTACCCACCATGGCAAAACGTAAAAATATCACCACGACGCAGCTGGCGCTGATGACCGCTGCGGCCGTCATCAGCCTGCGCGGGCTCCCGATGATGGCCCAGGAGGAACTGACGATGTTCTTCTACATTTTCTTCGCGACGTTCCTCTTCCTGATTCCCGCGGCCCTCGTTGGCGCCGAACTGGGCAGCGCCTTCGCCGACCGCGGCGGCGGCGTCTACACCTGGGTCAAGGAGGCTTTCAACCGCCACCTGGGCTTCTCGGCGATCTTCCTGCAATGGATTCAGAACGTCGTCTGGTATCCCACCGTACTGGGATTCGCCGCCGCGTCGATCGCCTACATGATCGGCGTTCCGGCTCTGGCGCAGAACGGGCTGTACGTCGGGTTGTTCTCGATTGCGATGTACTGGTGCGCGACGCTGGTGACCCTGCGCGGCACGTCGGCCATCTCGGGCATCACCTCGAAGGGATTTCTGATCGGCACGGTGCTCCCGGGCGTCGTCGTGATCGTGATGGCGGTCATCTGGATGGCCGGCGGCAACGAAATCGCCCTGAAGGAGATTCCGGCCGGCGTCTCGCAGATCGTCAACGTCGACGCCGCGCAGCACGTCCACCCGCGTCTCTTCCCCCACATCACGGGCATGAGCGACATCGCGTTCCTGGCGGGCATCCTGCTGCTGTTCGCCGGCGTGGAGGTGCACGCCGTGCACGCTCCGGAACTGGCCAAACCCCAGACGCAGTTCCCACGGGCGATGTTCCTCGCGGCGCTGATCTCGTTCGGACTGTTCACGCTGGGCGCGCTGGCCGTGGCCATCATCACCCCCTACGACCAGATCAACCTCCAGTCGGGGCTGTTCACCACCTTCCAGATCGCTTTCGAACGTTACCACGTGGGATGGCTCTCGAACGTCATGGGACTGCTCGTGGCCTTCGGTGCGCTGGCGGGCGTGATGTCGTGGATTTCGGGCCCCAGCCGCGGCCTGCTGTGGACGGCCAGGGACGGCGCTCTGCCCTGCTTCCTCCAGAAGACCAACAAGAACGGCGTGCAGCTCAACATACTGATTATCCAGGGCTGCATCGTGACGCTCCTCTCGTCGCTTTACATCGTGATGGACGACGTCAGCGTGGCGTTCTTCCTGTTGAGCGCCCTGACCGTGGGACTGTATCTGATCATGTACATGATGATGTACGCCGCGGGAATCCGCCTGCGCTACACGCAACCCAAGCTCATCCGCAGCTACCGCGTGCCGGGCGGAAACACGGGCATGTGGCTGATCGGAGGCGTAGGGTTCCTCGCCGTGCTGTTCTCGTTCATCGTCACCTTCTTCCCGCCTTCGCAACTGCCCGTGGGCAGTCCGGCGACGTACACGTGGCTGGTGGTGACCGGTACGGCGGTCTTCCTCGCGATCCCCTTCATCATCAGTTTCGCAATGGACAAACGGAACGCCCGGCGGACGCCGGAGGCTTAAAACTCGACCGTCAGGCCCAGCGTCGGGAGCAGCGTGCCGCTCACCTGTTCGAGGTATTTCATGCGGTAACGCCGCTCCGAAGCCGGAGCCGAGGGATTTTCGATCTCCCCCGTGGACATCAGCACGTCGGGCTGGCGCAAACGACCGCCCGCAACGTTTTGCAGGTCGATGTAGACGCCCAGCATGCAGCGGCGGAAGTAGAACACCTTGTCGACGCGCACATCCAGCTGTGCGAAGGCGTCGAGCCGCCCGGCGTTGTATTTCGAATAGTCGTAGTAGGGCCGTCCCTGCGCATCCCACGCCTCGACGAGCGACGAACGCTCCACGTCGTAGGGCGTGTAGGGCGCACCGCCCACGGCGCTCAGCTTCGCACCGAAGCTCCAGTGGCGCGGCAGGTCGTAGGTTCCGCTGACGTTGACCACGAAACGGTTGTCCCACGCCGAGGCGATCCACGGGGCCTGCCGGTCGTTGCGGTACTCCGAGCGGAACACGGTCACCGATCCCACGACGTTCACTCGCCCCGGAATCTGCCAGCGGGCCATCGCCTCGACGCCGTAGGCGCGCCCCTGCGCCGAGGAGACCAGCTTCTCGTTGCCCACCACGCCGTAATCGTTGCCCTTGCACGAGAGCGGAATCCCGTCCGCCACCGACAGCGGCACATCGCCGTAGCGTTTGTAAAATCCCTCGACCGAGACGATCAGCCGGTCGCGCAGCCGCCAGTCGACACCCGCGCTGAAGACCCCGACGCGCATGTAATCGAGCGATCGGTTGACCAGCGCGTCCTCCTCCTTGAATCCCAACGCCGTGTAGGACGGCAGCTGGCAGTAAAGCCCCGCGCTGCCGCTCACCGACCAGCCGGGACTTACCGCATAGGAGACCGAAGCCCGGGGCGACAGCTGGCGCCACACCCGCGCCATACGTCCCGAGTAGTCGCACCCGTCGGCGCGCAGGCCCACCGAGGCGGTGAACCGCTTGTCGGCCGAGGCGTATTCGGCCCCGGCGAACAGCCCCCAGCCGACGATTCCCAGCCGGGTCCGGTAGTCCGACAGCTGCGTCCTGTCGGTATAGAGCCGTTGCAGCGTGCGGTTCGTGTAGTCGGAATAATTCACCTCGACGCCCTCGCGGACGGTCCAGCGGCCCAGATAGGTGCGGTTCTCGGCCCGGAGCGTGGTCTTCTGCTCCACGGAGCGCAGCCGGAGCGTCAGGTTGTCCTCCGACGAATCATCGTTGCGCAGGTATTTCAGGTTGCGGTTGTTCAGGTAGTTGTGGCTCAAGGTCACGGTCTGCACGTGGCGGCCCGCATAGTGACGCCACGAAGCCCCCACCGTGAAGGTCTCCTGCCGGATGCGGGGCAGGTAGCTCAACAGGTATTCGGCGTCCTCGCCCTTCTCGTCGACGTTGAGACGCATGTTGTCGAATCCCGCAAGGGCCAGCACCGTCAGCTCGTCGCGCTCCGAAAGGCGTGTCTTGACTTTCGCCTGCCCGTCGATGTAGTTGGGCAGGAAGGGCAGCCCCAGCAGTTTGAACAGCAGTTGCAGGTAGGACTGGCGGATGGAAAACAGATAAGTCGTCTTGCCGCCGATGTGCCCGCTGCCGCTCAACCCCACTTCCGAGGCGCCCAACGTCGCTTTGAAGGTCTGCTTTTCGGCATTGCCGTCGCGGAGCCTGAAGTCCAGCACGGAACTCAACGCCCCGGCCCGGTCGGCGGGAAAGGCTCCCGTATAAAAACTGATTTCGCGCACGAGGTCGGCGTTGACGATGCTCACCGGACCGCCCGTCGCCCCCTGCGTGGCGAAATGGTTGATGTTCGGGATTTCGATCCCGTCCATGTAGAACTTGTTCTCCGCAGGCCCGCCGCCGCGCACGATCAAATCGTTACGATACCCCACGGGCGAGAAGGCCACGCCGGGATACGAGCGCACGATGCGCGACACGTCGCGGTTCGAGCCGGGGCTTTTCTCGATCTCCCGCAGGCCGATCACCTTCAAACTTACGGGACTCTCCGCCGTGACGCGGAACGGCGACGGACGGACCGTCACGGCCTCCAGCTGCGCGGCATCCTCCTCCAGCTCGACTTCGATAAAGGGCGTGGCGGCCGAGACCATGTATTCGGGCGTCGTGAGGCTCTTGTAGCCCACCGACGAGACCGCCAGCCGCCAGATGCCCGGCTTCACGCGCTCGATGCGAAACCTCCCCAGCGAGTCGGTCGAGGCTCCCTTCTGCTCCTGCCCGGCCAGCACCACGGCGGCATAGGCCACGGGGCGGCGGCTCAAACGGTCGATCACCCGCCCGCTGACGGGATAGGTCCCGCCCTGCGCCCGCACGGCAAACGCCGCGGCCAGGCCGAAAAACAAAACAGCGACTTTCAGGAATTTCATACGGCAAAGATACTCGGTCAGGCGCCTTCCGACGCCGTTTCATCGGTACATTTCGGCAGCAGTTTCAGGTACGAGAGCAGAACCACGTTCATCACGAGGGCGTAGACGATGGCCGGGACGGCCATTTCACCGCTGTCGAAGATCAGCGGCGAGGTGGCGACGGCGATCGCCTGCGCAGCGTTCTGCATCCCGACCTCGATGACGATCGTGCGGCGCACCGCCCGCCGGAGCCGGAACAGGCGGGCCAGCAGCGATCCGCCCGCCATCGCCAGCAGGATCAGCGCACCCGCGGCCAGCCCCAGCACGCCGAGATTCTCCAGAATCGTCGAGGCGTACTGCACGAAGAACACCGCCGCCAGCAGCATCAGGGCCGGGAAGGCCACACGTCCCAGCAGCTCGTGCACACGCCGTGCCGCCCGGGGCCGCCAATGCCTGAAAAGCGCCCCGCAGAGCATCGGCAGGAACAGCAGGACGATGTTCTGCACCAGCAGTTTCCCGACCGGAAGTTCGATGGCCGCACTGGCATGCACCGCGACGAAACGCGCGGCGAAACCCATCACCAGCGGAATCGTGAAGAGCGTGATGAGGCTGCTCAAAGCGGTCAGCGTCACCGAAAGGGCCACGTCGCCCTTGGCCAGCATCGAAAAGACGTTCGACGAACTGCCTCCCGGACAGCAGGCGACGAGCAGCAGCCCCAGAAAATAGACGGGCGGCAGGCGGAAGGCCAGCCCCACGCCGAAGGCGATGAGCGGCAGCAGCGCCAATTGGCCCAGCAGCCCCGCGACAACGGCCGCCGGACGGCGGGCCACACCGGCGAAGGCCTGCCGGTCGAGTTCGATGCCGAGCTGAAACATCAGCGCGATCAATACAGGCAGTACGATCCAGACGGTATTCATAAGCGATGTAAAACGACGATCCCGGGGCGCGGACTTCCCGGCAGCCCGGTTCCATTTTACTGCAAAGGTGGCCCTTTTTTCGGGAATCCGGCCCGTTTTCCGGAAAAAATTGTAATTTTAGCCTCCCGAATTACGCGAGATACGACGGTTTATGTCCCTGAACACCAAATACGACATCCTCGACAACCGACTGGTCATCCAACGGCTCAACGCCGGGGACCGGCAGTGTTTCGAAGCGTGCTACCGATTCTATTACAAGGGATTGTGCAGCTTCGCCTCGCGCTGGGTATCCCTCCCCGTGGCGGAGGACATCGTACAGGACACGATGCTGTACATTTGGGAAAACCGGGACCGCCTGATGGAGGAACTTTCGCTGAAAGGACTTCTGTTTATGATCGTCCGCAACAAGTCGCTGGACCGCATCTCCAGCCAGAAGGTCCATTCACGCGTCCACCAGCAGTTGGAAAAGAGATTCGCCGACCAGTTCGACTCCCCGGACTTCTACCTCGGCACGGAACTCGCACGGCTCTACCGCGAGGCGCTCGCGCAACTCCCCGAGCAGACCCGGCGCATCTTCGAGATGAGCCGCTTCCAGGGCATGACCCACCAGCAGATCGCCGCCGAGATGGAGGTGTCGCCCCAGACCGTCAACTACCATATCGGCCAGGCGCTCAAAGTCCTCGGCGTCGCGCTGAAGGACTACCTGCCGCTGATCGCGCTGTTTTTCGAAATGCCCGGGAACAACTGAAACCCCTGCCCCCTGCAACCGACCATATGCAATAAAAACGAAAGCCCGAAAAAAAATCGGGTTTTCGTTTAGTAACTATTTCCCCAAAATCGTATTACTGTTAGAAACCGAACTTATGAAAGAGATCGACGACAACCTGCTGACCGAATTTCTCGAAGGGAAACTCGACGAACCCGCCAACCGCGAGATCGAAAACTGGTACGACACCTCGGAGGAGAACCGCCGCCGGCTCGAAGCGCTCTACTTCGTGCTCTTCGCCGGAGACCGGCTCCGTGCCGCCGCGTCGGTCAACACCGACCAGTCCTTCAGATCGTTGCAGCGGCGCATCGAACTGCGCCGCACGAAAACAAGGCCCCAATGGCGGCAGATCGCGGCGCGCTACGCCGCCATCCTCGTCGCGGGCGTGATCGTCGCAGGCATGTATCTCTACCAGAACCGGCCGGACGACCGCATCTGCACGGTTAGCGCCGAGCGCAGCGACTGCTCGGTGACGCTGCCCGACGGCTCCGTCATCCGGCTCACCCGCAGTTCGCAGCTCAACTATCCGGCCTCGTTCGACGACGGGAACCGCACGGTGCACCTCACCGGCGAAGCCTTTTTCGAAATCAGCAAGCGCAACGGCGCGCCGTTCACCGTCACCACGGTCCACGACGCCGAAGTCGTGGTCCGCGGAACCAAATTCAACCTGAAAGCCTACGACGACAGCTCCGACGTCGAAACCGTACTGGTCGAGGGAGCCGTCGATTTCCGCGCCGCGGACCACGTCGTGGCCCTGCACCCGGGGCAGAAAGTCTCCTACAACCCCACGGACAACGACCTGACGCTGCAAACGGTCAACGTGGAGGCGGAACTGGCCGCGCGGCTGCGCACGTTCCGCCACGTCGACCTGGCGCAGATCGCCGGGGTGATCGAGGATTTCTACGGCATCGGCGTCGCCTTCCGCAGCGAGGCGCTCAAAAACATCCAGTTCACCGGAACGCTCGACTTCAACATGCCGATCGACCATATCCTCGAAGTGCTGACGCTTTCGACGAACACCCGTTTCAACCGCAACGGCGAAAAAATCACCATTCACAAATAATCCAATCTTAACCAAACCTCTATGAAACAAAAGTTACTCCGTATGCGGCATGCCTGGTATCTACTGGCAGCATGCCTGACACTCCTTATTCCGTGGGGGGGGGGAAATGCAGGCGGCGCCGTCGCCCCAGCAGACTTCGGTCCGCGTTGAAAACGTAACCAGCCTGAAAGGACTGATTCAGGAGATCGAATCGCAGACCTCCTACCGGATCTCCTACCAGGGCAACCTGGCGGACAACGTCCCCGTAAAAATCGCCAAATCGACGAAATCGGTTTCCCAGCTGCTCGACGAAGCCCTGCGCGGAACCGGCATCACCTACATCATCCGTCAGAACAACATCATCCTGACCCGTGCGGAGGCACAAAGCCCCGCATCCGCAGCCCCGGCTCCGGCCGCGCCGCGAAAACAGCACATCGCGGGCCAGGTGCTCGACGCCGCGACCCGGCAGCCGATCATCGGCGCCACGATCTGGATCAAGGATTCGGCGCTCGGCACGAGCACCGCATCGGACGGTTCGTTCGACTATTCGTTCTCCGGCAACTTCGGCTTCGTGACCGTCTCCTACGTCGGTTACCAGACGCAGGAGTTCCCGATCGGCCGCATTCCGAAAGTGATCTCCCTTTCGCCGGACAACAACCTCGAAGAGGTCGTCGTCGTCGGCTACGGCGCCCAGAAAAAGGCCAGCATCATCGGCTCGATAGCCTCCGTTCCGGTCAACGACATCAAGATGCCCACGGGCAAGATTTCGAACAACCTGGCCGGACAGCTCGCGGGCGTCATCTCCGTACAGCGTTCGGGCGAACCGGGCGCCTCGTCGACCTTCTGGATCCGCGGCATCAGCACCTTCGGCTCGAACAAGTCGCCGCTGGTGCTGGTCGACGGCATCGAGCGCGACCTCGACCTGGTGGACATCGAGGACATCAAGGAGTTCTCGATCCTCAAGGACGCCGCGGCGACCGCCGTCTACGGCGTACGCGGCGCCAACGGCGTCGTGCTGGTCACCACCCGCGGAGGTATCGTAGGCAAGCCGCAGATCAACATCAAGTTCGAGGCCGGCATGGTGCAGCCGACCAAGATTCCCGACATGATCGACGCCGTCCAGTTCGCCGAGATGTACAATGCGGCGGCCGGATACGACTTCTACTCGAAGAAGGACATCCAGATGTTCCGCGACGGTTCGGACCCCGACCTGCACCCCAACATCGACTGGGTGGATCGGCTCTACAAGGACTACTCGTTCAACCAGCGCGTCAACGTCAACATCTCGGGCGGCGGCTCGACGGCCAAATACTACATCTCGGGCGGCTTCTACAACGAGGACGGCCTGTTCAAGGCCGACAACATGAAGGAGTACAACACGTCGGTCTTCTACCGTCGGTTCAACTTCCGGTCGAACGTCGAGGTCCAGCTCCACAAATACACCAAGCTCAACGTCAATCTGGCCACCACGTTCGAACGCAAGAACGAACCGGGCTCGAGCGCCACCGGCGCCAACGGCATCTGGGGCTATGCGCTCAAGACCGCAGCCAACGCCTTCCCGGACGTCTATTCGAACGGCTACCTGGCCGGCCCGGCGTCGGGACAGGGCGAGAACCCCTATGCGCTGCTGACGCAGACCGGTTACCGCGAAATCTTCTACAACACGGCGCAGTCGCTGTTCGTGCTGACGCAGGACCTGGGCGACTGGGTGACCAAGGGCCTTACCGTTTCGATCAAGGGTTCGTTCGACGCCAAGAACGAGAACAACCTGAGCCGCACGAAAACCTCGCCCCAATGGCTGGCCACCGGCCGCAACGAAGCGGGCGAACTCGAATTCAACCAGACGAAGATCGGCGAGGAGAACCTCACCTACAAGCAGACCAACAAGGGCTACCGTTCGGTCTACTTCGAAGCCGTGGCCAACTGGGCACGCACCTTCGGCAAGCACGACCTCTCGGCCATGTTCCTCTTCCAGCAGTCGCAGAAGAACTACGTGGGCGAAAGCGCCAACAACTCGGAAAAAGCGCTTCCCTACCGCCATCAGGGCATTGCGGGCCGTATCACCTACAACTACGACAACCGCTACTTCGTCGAGGGTAACTTCGGCTACAACGGCTCGGAGAACTTCTCGCCCAACCACCGCTTCGGTTTCTTCCCGTCGATCGCCTTGGGTTATGTCGTCTCGAACGAAAAATTCTTCGCACCGATCCGCGACGTGGTCAGCATGGTCAAGCTCAAAGCCTCCTACGGTCTGGTGGGCAACGACCAGATCGGCGGCGACCGCCGTTTCATCTACAACGAAACCGTGATCGGCGGCGGCAAATACTATTTCGGCACGACGCCCAGCCAGTACACCTCGGTCCGCCTCGGCGAATTCCCGAACCCCAACGTAGGCTGGGAAAAGGCCAAGAAGCTCAATCTCGGCGCCGACCTCTCGTTCTTCAACCAGTTGAACATATCGGTGGATTATTTCAAGGAAAACCGCGAGGGCATCTTCCTCCAGCGCAAATCCATCCCCATGTACGTGGGTCTGAGCACCAAACCCTGGGTGAACATCGGCAAGATGCGCAACAGCGGCATCGACGCCTCGCTCGAATACCACCAACCGCTCGGCAAGGACCTCCACCTCACCGTGCGCAGCAATTTCACCTACGCACGCAACCGGATCATGGACCAGGACGAGCCTGATTACGCCTATACCTACATGAACCACAGCGGCCAGATGCAGTGGCAGAAATTCGGTCTGGTGGCCGCCGGACTCTTCCAGGATCAGGAAGACATCGACTCGTGGGCCAAACAGAGTTTCGGCGAGGTGAAACCGGGCGACATCAAATACCTCGACCTCAACGGCGACGGCATCGTCGACAACTACGACACGAAGCCCATCGGCTACTCGGACATCCCCGAGATCGTTTACGGATTCGGCTTCTCGCTGCAATGGAAGGCATTCGACCTGTCGGCATTCTTCCAGGGCGTGGCGCATGTCAGCTTCTCGACCCTCACCGACCAGACGCAGGCGTTCGTCGGCCGCAACCTCAAGGAGTCGAGCGTATTCGCCGACCTCTACGGCAACACCTGGACTCCGGAGAACCCCGGCGCCAAATACCCGCGCATGACGACCGGCGCCATCGACAACAACAACCAGCTGTCGACCTTCTGGATGGCCAACGGACGTTACCTGCGCCTGAAGAACCTCGAGCTCGGCTACACGCTGCCCAAACGCATCGCCAACAAGATCGCCATGCAGAGCCTGCGCGTCTACCTCTCGGGTGTGAACCTATTCACGTTCAGCCCCTTCAAGCTGTGGGACCCCGACCTGCAAACCGGAGCCACCAACTACCCGAACAACCGGATCATCAACCTCGGTCTCACGATCGGTTTCTAACCCCTAACCGGCAACAACCATGAAAAACACGATTAAAACATTCGCCCTGTTCCTGACAGCCGGAGCCATGCTCGCTTCCTGCGACTCATACCTCGACCGCCAGCCCGACGAGCCGCTGACTTCGGACAACATATTCAAAAAGCAGAAGACCACGCTCCAATACCTGACCAACATCTACTCCTACCAGCCGGATTACGAAGCTCCCGCCTGCGTGTCGAACAGCAACGACATCCCCTGGGAGGCCTGCTCGGACGAGACCTCGTTCGCCTATCTGGACCGGTCCTACACCCAGATCAACTACAACTCGTGGAACCCATCGCTACACATCTACCGCGACGACACCTACAACACGCCCTATAAGGGCATCCGCGAAGCCAACTACTTCATGCAGAACGTCCACAAGTGCCCTCCGGAGGAACTGAACGATGTCGACAAGGGCTACTACTACAACGAGGCCCGCTTCCTGCGCGCGCATTTCTACGCCATGATGCTGCCCGTCTACGGTCCCGTCTTCCTCATCGGCGACGATCCGGTGGACTTCACGCAGAGCGGACTCGACCAGCGCGAGCGCAACACCTGGGACGAGTGCGTCAACTACGTCGCGAACGAGCTTTGGGAAGCCGCCAAGGGGCTGCCCGACAGCTGGCCCGACATCTACTACGGCCGTGCCACGAAAGGCGCCGCCCTGGCAGCACGCGCCCGCCTGCTGCTCTACTCGGCCCGCAAGCTCTTCAACGGCAACGAACTCTACAAGGGTATCGTCAACAAAAACGGTGACCACCTGTTCCCGACCCAGTACGACGAAAAGAAATGGGAGCTGGCAGCCCAGGCCGCCAAAGACGTTATGAACCTGAACCTCTACTCGCTGGTCGGCGCCGACGGCACGGACCCCTACGCCAGCTTCAACACGCTCTTCACGTCGGTAGGTTCCGGGACCGGCGGCGCTACGGAGAAGATCTACACGCGCATCGCCAGCGGCTACCAGTGGCGCGTGGTCACCACGCCCCCGAGTGTCGGCGGAACGGCCTACGGCGGCTACGGCGTAACCCAGAAACAGGTCGACGCGTTCGCCATGGCCAACGGCCGCTACCCCATCACTATCAAAAATTAGATTTATAAGGAGTAAATACCATGAAAAACTTTAAG
>OGLN01002500.1_pt1 | contig 11263 bp, 10 predicted proteins | sample 1572641 | NCBI WGS metagenome assembly OGLN01 (sample SAMEA2581903, study PRJEB24529) | metagenome | biome: Human gut stool | place: China | collected 2011
TGTAGCACGGTTTTGCAACGGATAATCCCATCTCCTTCATAAGACGAACGATGCGCTTTTCACTGACTTTGTAGCCTAGTTCTGCAAGTTTGTGATGAATTGGCTTTCTGCCAAAACGGTTCTTACTGTCGTGGAAGATTTGACGAATCAGAGGCTTCAGCTTTTCATCATTTATCTCATAAGAAGTCCGTTGCCCCTCGCGCCGCTTACGGTTGTAGTAAGTTCCTCGCGGTAGGCTTAGTGCGTCGCATAAAACGTGGATGGAATAGCGCCCGCACAATGCATTAACAGCAGCTACTTTTTCGTCGATGGAGGCTTTACTGCCGCACGGACACTGCCGAAGGACCTCTAATTCCAGCGCAAGTTTTTCAAGGTGGCGCTTGGATTTGTGGCAGGTTGTTCGGTTGGTGGTAATGGCTTCATGCATGGGGTGTGCCTTATCAAATTTCTGCTTCCATGTAAAGAATGTGCTTTCAGCCATGCCATACTTGACTTGTGTTTCCGCGAAAGAGTGACCGAGCTCGTAGAAAAGAACGGCTTCATCTTTGATAGATTGCGAGTAATGCTTTTTGCCCATTGGTGAACTCCTTTGCTAAAATAGTGTGAGGATTCTAGTATAGCAAAGGAGGCGAGAAAAGTATAATTATAGGCGATATTTCGACGTTCTATACTGTGAATATGTGCTAATTTTAAGGGAACGACTACATACAGAACAAAGGAGAAAAGCATGGATTTTATTAGCACAGGCACAGAGATACTTAAACAGGAAAACGTACTTACGCCGCGGCAAAAAGATATTATTGATACGGAAAAGGAAATGTTAAAATCTCCGTTCGATAGGAATACTGCGATTGGACAAGTAGAGAAAAATTGCATGAGCTATCCCGAACTGGCATTAGGAGTGACTGTGCCGATTGCGATAAGGGGACGTTCATTAGAACAAATGACGAATGATGATATACTAAAAATACTGCAATTGCAGTTTGGAATCCTGATGGCGGAAGAAGGGGTAAGAGGCATAAGAAATCAGTGATTTGCAAATCATAAATGGGACAAAATGCGAGTCATAAAATATAAGAAATCAAAGATATAATAAGTATAGAAAAAGGAATGTTGGAAACAGTAAAGGGAATTCTTTAATTAATCTACAAGTATACTTAGCTCTTATATCATCTTTTCTTTTTTTCATTTTTACCTCAAAAATATTTACATATTTTAAAATATGTAAATAAAAATACATTTTTTTAATAATTGTAATTGTAGAAATTTTATATTTAAGATTATAATATATTTATAGACAACATGTCAATTAATTTAAAAATTAAAAAAGGAGAAAATTTGATGAGGTTAAAAAAAATAGGAACACAAATACAGCAAATTCGTAATGCAACTATAAAATTAAGCTATGGAGGCTACATCTTTCTTATTGATCCATGGCTTGCTCCTAAAGGTGCAACAGGAAGTTTATTAGAATTAAATAAAGGAGAGTTTAAGGTAAAAGAATTAATAAAAGAAAGTATAAGAATGCCAATATGTGATTTACCTTTTTCCACTACTGAAATTTTAGAAGATGTAGATTTTTATATTGTAACACATTTACATCCAGATCACTTTGATATGGATAATTATAATGAAGTATTAGATAGAAATATTCCTATTTTTATTCAAAATAATGCAGAAGCTGATTTTATGAAAAATTTAGGATTTAAAGATATTAAGATATTACAAGAAAATGGAAGTTCTTTAGGAAAAATAAAACTCACTAGAGTAGAAGCTTTACATGGTTCCCTAACTCCGTGTGGTCCAGCTAGCGGTCTTATTTTTGAAGCTGAAAGAGAACCCACAATATATTTTGCTGGGGATACAATTATGTATGATGGAGTAAAATCTGTAATAGAGAAATTTAAACCAGATATAATAATTTTAAATGTTGCTGATGCTTTTTTTATTAAATATGGCCATTTAATAATGGATGAAGAAGCAATTGATATCATTCATAAATTAGCTCCAAATGCAAAAATAATTGCTTCTCATTTAGATAACGTTGCTCATGCTTATCTTACAAGAAATATATTATTATATAAATTAATCCAAAAAGGAATTGAGCAAGAAATTCTTATTCCAAATGATGGACAGATTTATGATTTTTAACTAAAATCTCTTTATAAGGAACTGCTGTAATTTTAATACCACTTCAGGATTTAATTTCATTTTTTCTTATTTTTAAAATTTTGTTATTATCTTAAAATTTGAATTATCTAATTCAAAGAAAGAAAAGTAAAAAAAGCTCTATTTCATTTATCAAAGATCTTTTTAAAAGATAAGAATATCTAATAATAAAAAGATTCATATTTTTTATAAAAAGAAAAAGATGGAGTATAAATCAATAATTTTTAGTCATCATTTTATACTCCATCTATATCATTACTTATCAGTATATCCTTCAATTATATTTGTTAAGTGATCTCCTACTCTTCTATAGAAGTTTATTATATCCATAAAATTAGTAGTAGACATTGTAGTAGCTGCTTCCTTTATTCCATAATCCATATAGTTTTTCTTAGCATCTTTATATAAAGCTGTAACTTCTTTAGCATCTACAACACACTCTTTTATTAAGATAGGATTTTTCTCTTGATATCCTCTATCTATATTTCTAAAAAATTCATTAGTTTTTTCATGAAGAGCTAATACTACTTTCATCTCTTGCTCTGTTAAAGATATTACATTATCCTGTAATTTCTTTAAACTGTTAGTAATTCTCATTAAATAGTCACTTACTGTTTCATATTCATCAGATACAATTAAGTTATTTCTAATATCTCTTCTTAAACTATCATTGATATCCTTATTATTTAAGATTACAAAGTTTGCATCTGTTATCTCTTTTTGATATAGGTCTAAGTCATCCTCTATTTTTCTAAGTTCTTTTACTTTCTCATCAGTTAAAAATTGTGGACTTCTATACACATTTTTTACTTCATCAAACATTATTTGAATCATTTTACCCATATTTCCAACTTCTATTTTTGTTTGTTCTACAACAACACCAGAAGTTTTTAACATTAATTCATCAATTTGTGTAATTTTTTCATTTACTTTTCCATCATCTTTTACAACTTTACATAGAAAATCTGCAAGATATCCAATAAACGGAGTAAATATAATAACATTTGATACGTTGAATACTGTATGAGCTGTAGCTATTGCAACTGTTATATTTTCATCATGATTTCCAAATAACCCTAAAAATTTTAAATAAAATGGAAATATTGATGTTACCCAAATAACTCCAAATGTATTTATAATTGTGTGTGCATAAGCTGCTCTTTTAGCATTTACATTTGCCTTTAGTGTAGCAAGTATTGCTGTTATAGTAGTTCCAACATTTTCTCCTAAAACCAATGCTACTGCTGTTTCATAAGTAATTAACCCTTGTACAGCTAAGGTAATTGTTATACCTAATGTAGCAGAAGATGATTGTACAACTGCTGTAACTAATGCTCCTACTGCTGCTGCCTTTAATACTCCAAAATATGTATCAGCTGAAAACATATGGAATAATTTCACAAATTCTGGCATACTTCTTACTGGCTTTAATCCACCACTCATAAGTTCTAGTCCAAAGAAAATCATTCCTAATCCCATTATTGTTAAAGCTCTTGTCTTAGCTTTATCTCCCTTTAAGAACATATGAGCTATAGCTGCTGCTCCTACTATAGGAAGTCCATACTTTCCTATATTCAGTGCTAGAATCCATCCTGTTATAGTAGTTCCAATATTAGCTCCAAAAATTACTCCTAATGCTTGCTTTAAAGTAAGTAATGAAGCATTAACAAATCCTATTGTCATTACTGTACTAACAGATGATGATTGTACTAGCATTGTAACAAACATACCCATTAATATGGCTACTACTCTATTAGTAGTTAAAACAGCCAAAAATCTTTTTAACCTCTTCCCTGCTAATTTTTGCATTCCAGAAGACATATTATCCATTCCATATAGGAAAATTCCAAGTCCTCCAAGAACCTTAAAAATTATTTCCAGATACATTTTACCTCCTAAAATAAATAAGAATTATAAAACTTTTCTCTAAAAGTATCAAATTTTAAAATCTTTTGAGAAAAAAGACGTGACATTTTATTATATTATCTTATTTAGGAAAATTCAAGTTTTTAAAAATAAAAAAGATTTTTTTTATTTTTTTTTAATTTTTTTGTATATTTTTTTCATTTTTAGAACATTTACGTAAGATTATATTACTTTTTTAATTCTTTTAAAGTTTTTTCTAAAGCTCTTAATGTATAATCTATTCTAAAATAACGAGCATTTTCCCCCATATGTCCTATTCTTAAAACTTTATCAGCTAAATATCCATATGATTTTCCTAACATTACCTCATGATTTTCTAACATATGAGTATATACCTCTTCTAAATCATATCCCTCTGGTAGACAAAAAGCTGTAATAGTAGGAGAGTATCCTCCTTTTAGATATAATTCTAATCCTAAATCCATAAGTCTTGTTCTAGTATATTCTGCTGCTGCATAATGTCTTTCAATTACTTTATCTAATCCCTCTTCAAACATATTATCTATTGCTACACCTAAAGCAACTATTGCTGTCATTGGCATAGTATATGGAAAGAATTTTTTCTCCACACAATTTCTCCAAAGTGAAAGATTACAATAAAAAGATGGAATAGGTGTTTCTCTATTTTCTATAACTTTCCAAGCATCCTCGCTTATTGTCATTATTGTAAGACCAGTAGCTGCTGAAAAAACTTTTTGTGAAGCTCCTAGTGCAATATCAATTCCCCATTCATCAACTTTTAATTCTGTTCCTCCAACAGATGAAACAGCATCTACCACTGTCATTATCCCCATAGATTTTAAAGTTTTACATATATCTTTTACATTGTTTAAAACACCAGATGGAGTATCACAATGTACAACAGTGGCATATTTAAATCCCACATCTTTATTTTGCTCTAAAAATACTCTTAACTTATCAGTGTTTATTTTATTGTCCACTTCACTTTCAAAAAGCGTAACCTCTCCACCATAAGTTTCTACTAACTCTTTAAATCCAGCTCCATATATTCCATTAGAAATTACTAAAACTTTATCTCCCTTTTCTGTAAGTGATGCACAAGCACTGTCAAGTCCTAGCATTCCTTCCCCTGCCATTATTATAGTTTGAGCTTTCTTTGCTCCAAAAATCTTTCCTATTTTTTTACAAAGTTGTCCATAAAACTCAAAAAATTTAGGGTCAAAGTCTGAATTTCCGTAGTAATCCCCTCTTGCATGTAGTACATTTTCCCTAACCATAGTTGGTCCAGGTGTCATCATAAGATAATTAGCTCTTTTCAAAAAGCCCACCTCCAAATTTTTATTTTAAAAAGAGTATGAAATACTACATACTCTTCTTATTTTAATATTATATATTATATCACATTTTGAACGATTTTCAATTTTTTACTTCAAATATAATTCAAACCAATTTGTCATCTCTTCTAATCTTTTTACTCTATGTCTTGGTTTTCCACTTCTTGATAACTCATGATTTTCTCCTCTAAACATACATAATCTAGCTGGGACCCCATGATATTTTAGTGAAGTAAACATTTGTATTCCCTCTGTCAACCAACATCTATAATCTTCTTCTGAATGAATAAACAAAGTTGGAGTTTTTACCTTATCTGCATATTTCATAGGGGAGTGCCACCATAATTTTTCTGGATTCTCCCATGGACTAGAAGCATTTTGATCTACATTAAAATAATATCCTATATCAGTAGTTCCAAATTTAGAGAACCAGTTTGCTATGCTTCTTTGAGATGCTGCACAAGCAAATCTGTCAGTATGCCCTATTATCCAGTTAGTCATAAATCCACCATACGAACCACCTGTTACTCCTACTCTTGATCTATCTATTGGATAAGCCTTTAATACTTCATCTGTAAACTTCATTAAATCATCATAGTCCACAGTTCCATATTTTCCTCTAATATCTGCAAACTCATTTCCTCTTCCATCTCCACCACGTGGATTACAGAAAAATACAAAATATCCCATGTTTGCCCAAACTTGCATCTCATGATAGAATACATCTCCATACACTGTTTTTGGCCCTCCATGGATATCTAAAATTGCTGGATATTCTTTTCCCTCTTCATAATCTGTAGGTTTTAATACCCATCCCTCTATTTCTATTCCATCATTTACAATATCGAATTTTTCTGGAATAGATAATTTTTTACTCTCTATTATATTCTCATTAAATTTAGTAAGTTGTATTTCTTCTTCATCTTTTAATAAATATAGCTCTTGAAGTCTTAAACCTCTAAGTCCAATAAAATAGATATCATCTCCAGCTATTGCATATGTATCTACTGAACCATTAGCCTTAGTTAAAACTCTTTCCTCTCCATTTATATCTAGTGTATTTAAGAAAGCATCATGCATAACAGTTGTTAAGAAATAAAGCTTATTCCCTTTTACTCTAAAGCTTTTTCCTCCACCGTATCTACAATCAGAACCTACTGTATTTATCATCCAAGTATCATGCTCTTTAAATAATTCAACTTTTCCATCTCTTATTATATAAAAGTTAGGATTTTGATTTAATCCATATTTTAAAGTATCATTTAATCCACAAAGTATTCCATCTCCAAAAAACTCTGCAAAACTAACTCTATAATCTTCACTTGGGAGTACTAACTTCTCCTCTTTAGTAGCTATATCGTATGTATATATTGCCTCTCTTTGCTCCTGCTTATCTTTAAATCTATTTACTACATATAATACTACTCCATCTTTATATGAATAATAAGTTACATTTGAAATACTATCTGATACTGGTGTTATCTCTTCAGTTGCTCTATTATAGATATATAATCTATTTCTCTTTTTATTAGTAAATCCTCCACCATTGCTCCAGAAAGGAATCTCATCTAAAATCTCATAATCCTTATCCTCTTTTATTTTTTTTGTAGCTTCTGCTCTAGCCTCTCCTGTTAATTCATTTAGATTTACTCCATAATTATCATATTTAGCTGTAAGTATGAAGTTATCTCCATCTATTTTTTTTATAGATGTTACAATAAGAGGTACTCTCATATACTCTTGAGCCTCTCCTCCATTTATATCAATAGAGTAGTAACAAGTCCATTTTTCTCCCTCTTCAACTTTTACTTTTAATTTTTTATCTCTCATACTTGGGAAAAGAATCTTTGTTTCATCTAACCATAAAAAACTTCTTTCCTCATTCATTCCTGTAAGTCTGAAATATTTTTTTGTTTCATTATTCATTACCCAGATATTAGATTTATAGTCATTGTCATCATAATCTCCTCGATGAACTATAAATGCAGTATTTTTTTCATCTGGTGAAACCTCTATACTTGATAAATAATTGTAATCTAAAAAATCTCTTAACTTTAAGTTTTCCATGCTGCTCCTCCCTTTGATATTTTATTACCATATGTATATTTTACAAAATTTATAAAAAAAAATCTATTTTTTTCAAAAAAAGATATTAAAAAAATAATTTTATATGTATAATATATATTATAAATATTTTTAAGGTGAGTAATAATGAATAAAGAGATTAGAGAACAGATTAAAAATTCAAAAAGAATTGTAATAAAAGTAGGAACTTCTACTCTTACATACCCCAATGGAAACTTAAATTTTAACTTGATGAATAGACTAGCTTGGATATTAGCTGATTTAAGAAACCAAGGAAGAGATGTTATTCTTGTAACTTCTGGAGCTATTGGAGTGGGGTCAAAAAGCTTAAACTTTGAAAAAAGACCTACTCTTACTAGAGAGAAACAAGCAGCTGCTGCAGTAGGACAAGCTGAACTTATGCATATCTATAAAAACTTTATGGGAGAATATAATCAAAGAGTTGCTCAAATCCTTCTTACTAAAGATGATTTCAAAGAGGGAGAGAGAAAAACTAATACTAATAATACTTTAGAAACTCTACTTGATTTTGGAGTTATTCCTATTATCAACGCCAACGATACTATATCTACTTTTGAAATAGAGTTCAGTGACAACGATAGATTATCAGCAAGTGTTGCTTCTCTTTTAAAAGCTGACTTATTAGTAATCCTTACAGATATAGATGCTCTATATGATGCTAATCCTAAGACACACCCTGAAGCAAAAAGAATCCCTTATGTAGAAAAGGTAACTGATGAGATACTTGCTATGGGTGGAGAAAAAGGAAGTGAGTTTAGTGTAGGTGGAATGGAAACTAAACTTCTAGCTGCTAGAGAGTGTTATGCTGGTGGAGTAATGATGGCTATATTAGATGGTTCTAACCCTTCATTTATTGAGGAACTTATCAATGGAGAAGATATTGGAACTATCTTTGGAAATGGAAAATAGGAGGAAATTATGGAATATATTGAAAAACTTGGTACTGCTGCTAAGGAAGCAGAGATACAGATAGCTCAACTATCTACAAAGGTAAAAAATGAAATACTTTTAAAATCTGCTCAAGCACTTTTAGATAACTGTAATAATATTTTAGAAATCAATAAAAAAGATGTAGAGAATGCTATCAATTCTGGTGTAAAGAAAGCTTTTATTGATAGACTTACTCTTACAGAGAAAAGAATAGAGGATATGGCAGATGGGCTTAGACAAATTGCCTCATTAAATGACCCAGTTGGAGAGTTTACATATGGTAAAACTCTACCTAATGGACTAATCATTCAACAAAAAAGAGTTCCATTAGGAGTGGTAGCTATCATATTTGAATCTCGTCCTAATGTTACAGCTGATGCTTTTGGACTTTGCTTAAAAAGTGGAAACGCTGTTATCTTAAGAGGTGGAAAAGAGGCTATAAACACTAACATAGCTATTGTAAAAGTTTTTAAAGAGGTTTTAAAAGAGTGTGGTATCAATGAAAATGCTGTACAAATTTTAGAGGATACTAGCCACGATACTGCTAATAAATTAATGAAAGCTCATCAATATATAGATGTATTAATTCCTAGAGGAAGTGCTAGACTTATCAATACAGTTATAGAAAATTCTACTATCCCTTGTATTCAGACAGGAATAGGAAACTGTCATATATTTGTAGATGAGAGTGGTGATATCCCTAAGGCCATCAATATTATCATCAATGCTAAAACTCAAAGACCTGGAGTTTGTAACGCAGTAGAAACTCTTCTTATCCATAAAAATTGTGCTAAAGATATTCTACCTCAACTTGGAGAGGAGCTTATCAAGAGAAATGTAGAGATAAGAGGAGACGAAATCACTAGAAAATATATACCAAACTCTATCCCTGCTACTGAAGAGGACTGGGCTACTGAATATGAAGATTATATTGTAGCTATTAAAGTTGTAGAGAATTTAGATGAGGTTATAAAGCACATTGCTAAATATGGTACTAAACACTCTGAATGTATAGTTACTGAAAACTATTCTAATGCCCAAAGATTTTTAAATGAAGTAGATGCTGCTGCTGTTTATGTAAACGCTTCTACTAGATTTACAGATGGTGGACAATTTGGTTTTGGTGCTGAAATAGGTATCAGTACACAAAAACTTCACGCTAGAGGACCTATGGGATTAAAAGAGCTTACTACTACTAAGTATGTAATAACTGGTAATGGACAAGTAAGAGAGTAAAATAAAAGAAAGGATTGAGCTATTGTAAAGTTTTAAATTACAATAACTTAATCCTCTTTTTCTATATCATCTCATTTATTCTCTTACAAATTTCATCTTCAGTATTAGCTTTTTTCTTAAATATAACATTAAAAATAGTGTAAGCTGCCAAAGTTGAACCAAGAGGAGAAGCATGTTTATCATCTTTAAAATAAAGTATGTCCTCAGGATATTTATCAAAATATCTCCACCATACCTCTCCTACAGGAGCTACTTCTATTCCTAGTTTCTCTCCCACCTCTTTATATCCTTCTGTTAATTCCAATTGTTTATCTCTCTCATCTTTTAAAGTCCATGTCATATAGAGTATTGGCTTAGCTCCAGAAATATTTATCCACTCTTTTAACTTTTTAGTAGAATTATGTAATACCTCTTTATCAAAACCACTTTGTAAATGTTGTAACACTACAATATCATAATTTCCATACAAAATATTAAATCTCGTCTGTGGCTCTTTACAATGATAATCAAGTCCCTTATACCCTCTAGCTAACATTGTAACTTCCATATCAATGTTATTTTCTTGACATACCTGCTTGAAAATATGTGGCATATCATTAAAATAAGTGTGACTATTCCCTATAAATAATACTCTCATACTCTCTCCTTTATTTTCTATTTAAAAACTCACTTAAAAAACTTGATCCAAGTATCAAAACTCCACCAATTATCTGTAAAAATCCCAATTGTTCCTTTAAAATAACTGCTGATATAATAATAGCAAATACAGGGTCTATATAACTAAGTACTGCTATTGTTTGTCCTTTCAATCCTTGAAGCGATGAAAAATAAAGTAGGTATGCTATTCCAGTATGAACAATTCCTAAAATTAAAATATATGGTATAGAAACTGAAGAAACACTTAAAATTCCAAAACCTTCTACATATAAAACATATGGTAACAATGTAATTGTAGCAGAAATAAGTTGAATTACTGTTATCTCTATACTATCTATCCCTTTTAAAAATTTATTCATCAGGATTACACTAGCATAAAATCCTGCTGCTAATAATCCATAGACTATTCCTATTAAATCACTTCCACCATTTATTCCATCTACTCCTACTATACAAAACATTCCTACCAAAGCCATTAAAACACATAAAAATTTTGATAATGTTAATTTTTCCTTTAGTATAAATGGAGCTAATATTGTTACAAATACTGGTGCAAAATAATAGCTCAAAGTAGCATTTGAAATAGATGTGTATTTATACCCTTGGAATAAAAATATCCAGTTAAGTCCCACAGCTAATCCTGAAAAAATTAGTAGATATAAATTATTTTTTATTGCCTCAAAGGATATCTTTTTCTTTAAAAAAATTGTAGCTAAAATCAGTGTAACTCCACCTATAAATCCTCTTGTTAAAGCAATTTCACTTGAAGACAACTCTATATTTTTTACAAATAATCCTATTGTTCCAAAGATTAACATAGCAGTAATATTTCTCAATTTAGCATTCATAAAATTCCCCCTGATGTTTTAAAATCTCAAGAATAACGAAGATTGAGAAGAATAAATAGAGCAAGTCAGCGAAAGCGAACGCTAAAAAACATAACT
>OGLN01002503.1_pt1 | contig 11247 bp, 9 predicted proteins | sample 1572641 | NCBI WGS metagenome assembly OGLN01 (sample SAMEA2581903, study PRJEB24529) | metagenome | biome: Human gut stool | place: China | collected 2011
CCGTTCTTCCAGGGCAGATAGCAGGGCAGCACCACGATGCCGTCGCGGGAGTTTTTGTAGGCCTGCTGGACCTTCTCGTCGGCGCGGTTGACGGCGTTGGCGCTCTCGATCTGGTTCTCCAGGATCTGCTTTGCCACAGCCACCGCCTTGAAGAAGCAGGCGTCCTGGTCCTCTTTCGAGTCCCACACGGGGTTGAAGAAGCCGATGGCGTCGCACAGGCTGTTCTGCTCGCCGGTATTGTCGTTCAGATCGAGGGGCTGGATGAAGTTCTCATCAATGAGCCGGGCTTGACGCTCGCCTACAAGGCCGGGGCCGAGTACCCGCCACAGCAGGCCGAAGGCCGCGTAAGGGATGCCATTGGGGCGGGTCTCGCGGGGCTCCTACACGATTCCGTCAAAGTCATCCGGCACCACAAAGCCGCGGGTTATTTTAATATCCGGGCGGAGGATCTGGAGCAGGGCAGTGGCGAACACGTCGTCGGCGTGGAACTTGCCTGCGTGGGTAAAGCCGTTTGCGGGTATTTTCATAGGGGTTCTCCTCATTCTCTCATGCATTCTGTTGCACACAGTATAGCACATTCCCGGGCGGCGGACAACAAAAAGGAGCCGCCGCATGACGCAGCAGCTCCCGTATTCTACAGAAAATTTTCTCAGTGGTTGGCCTGTGCCGCTTCAAACTCTGCCTGCGTCAGGATCTGATAATCCGCAGGGATGTTGAAGAGATTCTGGTCCACAGTGGTGCTCGTGACGCGGTACTCCACGATGGTGCGGCCCTCGGCAGCATCGGTAACGACATACTTGAGGTCATCACCGACCAGGCAGTAGGAAACGGTGGCCGTCTGGCCGTTGGCATCGGTGGCAGTGTAGGACAGGGCCTCGCAGTCCTGACCGTTCACATTCACGGTGGTCACGGTGCAGGGGATCTCCTGTGCTTCGCCTTCGTCAGCGGAGACTACCTCGCTTGTGCTCACAGTGGGTACTTCGCCTTTGACAGCCATCTTGGATGCATCGTCCACCAGATAGCCCTGACCGTCTTTCAGGATATAGACCAGACTGCCGGCGTCGCCCATGTCCATCTTAATGTAAGCGTTGCCGTTGCTGCGGGCTGCGATCATGGTCTGGGCGGTGCCATCGGGGACAGTGGTGACGATCTCCTGATACAGTTCTGCGCCGGTGCGCTGTGCGAGCGCGTTGTTGATGCGGGTCTCAACGGAGTCGCCGGGAGCAGCCATGCACACCGGCATCAGCACGGCAGCCATCACTGCAGCCACCAGCAGAGAAGTAAGTTTCTGATACAGCTTCATAGAAAATTCTCCTGTCTTTCAGCTCATTTTGCAAAGGCGTTTTTCCTCTTTTGCATTTGCATTATCTTACAACTTTTTCCGGGCCACTGTCAATCATCACATTTGCCCTCATGTCAAAAAACAGCCGCAGAGTCGTTTATTTCTCTCTACGGCTGCGGTTTGTAAAGTTTTTGTGGAAATCACTTCCGGCCCTTGCGGCTGGTCTTGGTGACGGCGCGGGTGGGGGTCTTTGTCACAGCAGTGGTGGGCTTGACCGCCGGGCTGAGGTTGGGCTTCGGGGTCAGAGCCTTGGTGGGCTCGCCCAGAGCCAGCACCTGAGAAAGCGCGGCCTGTGCGGCGGCAGCATCGCCGTCGGTGACGGCCAGAACATCGGAGTAGAACTGCTCCATCTCTTCGCGGGTGGAGAAGGTTGCAACGTACATCTGGTTGCCCATGGCACCGGACAGAGCCTCGGGGATGCGGTCAACCATCCGCATATTCTTCTGGTACTTCTGCATGATCTGCTCATGGCTGTACACAAAGTTCTTGCCATCGCGGCGGCCCGCAAAGGGGCAGTAGTAGTGCTCGCCCACCGGCATATCCGTGCCGCCGAAAGCGATCATATCCGCCCAGATCTTGTACACGTTGGTGGAGCGGGCAAAGTTGATCATATCCGGGGTAAAGCCGCCGCAGGGGCGCATGTTGACTTCCAGCGCCACGATCTGGCCCTTTTTGCCCATGCTGGCCTGATCCTCGGTCATGCGGAAGAACTCAAAGTGGACGAATCGGCTCTTCACGCCAAAGCTCTTGACGGCGGCACGTCCGGCGGCGCGGGTATCCTCGGGCAGGTCCTTGATGATATAGTAAATGGAGTTATCGTTGTCGTTGACGATGTCCATGATGGACACCGGGCTGACGTTGCCCGCCTCAAAGATGGGGTTGCCGCTGCCGTCGATGATGGCATCGTAGCTGTTGACCTCGGCGTGGACGAACTCCTCCATGATGTAGGCGAGATCGGGGTGATAGGTGCTCTTGTAGAGCAGGAAGCGCTTCAGCTCCTCATCGCTGGACAGCTTATGGGTATCGGAGGCACCCACACCGTTGTCCGGCTTGACCACCACCGGATAGCCCACCTCGTCGATGAACTTCCTGCAGCTTTCCAGGTCGTCCACCATGTGGTAACGGGCGGTGGCGATGCCGGCCTTCTGGTAATACTCCTTCATCTTGCTCTTGTACTTGATGCGGGGCATATCCTCAGTCCGGAAGCCGGACTTGATGTTGAAGTCCGTGCGCAGGGCCGCATCCCGCTCCAGCCAGTATTCATTGTTGGATTCCAGCCAGTCGATGCGGCCATACTTGAAGGCGAAGAACGCCACCGCACGGTAGACCTCGTCATAATTCTCCAGACTGCCGACCTTGTAGTATTCGTTCAGGCTGTCCTTCAGCTCCGGCTTCAGCTCATCATAGGGCTGGTCACCGATGCCCAGCACGTTCATGCCGTCGTTTTTCAGCTCCCGGCAGAACTGCCAGTAGTTGGTGGGGAAATTGGGGGAGATAAAGATAAAGTTCTGCATAGCTTGATGATTCCTCTTTTATCCAAGAATATAAGGCATATAATATACGGCCTGCTGATACCACCAATCCCAGTCGTGCTTGACATCATAGCCCCACAGATCCACCCAGACAGGGATGCCCTTCTGCTCAAAGATCTGCTTGAGCTGCCGGGTGGTATCGGGCTGCTCCCAAGCACCCTGACCGCAGCAGATGACCGCTTTCCTGCTGCGGTAGAGGTCCATATAGGGGTGATCGGTGGGGAAGTTGGCCATGTAATCCACAGGGGAGTTCTGGTAGACCACCTCGTCCATGTAATCGCCAAAGCCGTATTTTGCGGTGTAGATTCCGCTGAGGGCCAGACAACCATCGAAAAGATAGGGGAACCGCAGGTAGAGGTTGACGGCATGGGTCGCGCCCAGGCTGCAGCCAAAGGCGATCACGCCGGGGAGACCGTCCCAGCCGTTGCGCTCCTTAGCGATATACTGGATCTTGGGCACGACTTCCTCCACGATGTAGCGGATCCACTGCTCATAGCGGCGGACACGCCAGTAGGGGTCGCCGTTGGTGTCGGACCAGGTCTCCTGATCGATGGTGTCGATGGAGATGACCATGATCTGCCCGGATTCGATCCACGGAGCCAGCGTACCAGCCATGTGGAAGTCCTCAAAGTCGAAGAAACGGCCATCCTGACAGGGAATAAAGAGCATGGGGCGGCCTGCGTGGCCGTAGACCTTGCATTCCATCTCCCGGCCCAGTGCGGGGCTGTAATCCTTGAAGTATTGTGTTTCCATGTAGTTCCCTCCTCTATAAAAACCTCTCAGGCGCTCCGCGCCTCTCCTACCAGGAGAGGTGGCATCCCGAAGGGATGACGGAAAGGTTCAGTCCAACTCGTACATCAAAGTATGGAATACGAACGGCAGCTGCTTTTCCCAGCTGGCTTCGCTGTGGGTGCCGCCGGGCACCAGGCGGCTGGTCAGGTGGATGCCCCGGGCCATGATCTTGCTGCACATCTCGGCAAATTCCCTGCGCATTCCCTCGTGGCTGCCCATCTCCTGGGAACCGTAGTCCATGTAGAGCACCGTGCCGGGCTCCAGCTTTGCGCGGCCCACCAGACCGCTGAGCTTTTCAGGAGACACCCAGATCGACGGCGACAGGGCTGCCGCGCGGCTGAAGGTATCGTTATACTGCAGCAGAGCATACAGGCTCATCAGGCCGCCCATGGAACTGCCGCCAATGAACGTGTGCTCCCGGTCCGGCAGGGTGCGGAAATTGCGGTCAATGAAAGGCTTGAACCGGTGGATGAACCAGCTCATGGTCGCCTGCCCCTTGCCGTCAAAGTGGCCATAGGTCGGGTCATCAAAGCGGTAGGGCGAATACTCCACAAGGCGCTCGTTGTTGGGGCCTGCATTGCACTCCACTGCCGCCACGATGAGCGGGGTATCGGTGTAGTCCAGATAATCCGCCACGCCCCAGCTCTTGCCGTAGGTGGCATCCGCATCAAAGAACACATTCTGGCCGTCGAACATATACAGCACCGGATACCGGCGCTCCGGGTCGGCTTCGTACATGGTGGGCAGGTAGACATACACCCGGCGCTGCTCCACGCCGTTCACCGCAGGATAGCTGACGCTCCATTTTTTGACCATATTCCAGTTCCCTCTCGTTTCTGTTTTTCTGCACATAGTCTAGCACTGTGCAGGCGGAAAAGCAATTGGGAGACAAAACCCATGATACGGCAAACGCCGCCCGGCGGTATTCCCACCCGGCGGCGTTTGCAAAAATTCTGAACAAAGAGAAGCGCGGGAAGGATCAGTACTTTTTCTCAACCGGAACGATCCAGCCCTTGGTATCGGGGATCTTGCCCCACTGCATCCCGGTCATGGTATCGTACAGCTTCTGGGTCACAGGGCCGATCTTGCCATCGCCAATGTAGGCGTGCTCGCCCTTCCAGACCAGCTCCTTGACAGGGGAGACGACTGCGGCGGTACCAGTGCCGAAGACCTCTTCCAGCTTGCCCTCACGGGCGGCCTGCATGATGTCCGCAATGGCCAGCTTGCCCTCGATGACATCATAGCCCCAATCCTTCAGCAGCTCGATGCAGCTGCGGCGGGTAACGCCGGGCAGAACGGTGCCGACGGTTGCAGCGGTGTAGACCTTGCCGTCGATCTTGAACATGATGTTCATGCTGCCGACTTCCTCGACGTACTTCTTCTCGACGCCGTCCAGCCACAGCACCTGAGCGTAGCCCTGCTCCTCAGCCAGCTCGCCGGCCTTGATGGAAGCAGCGTAGTTGCCGCCGCACTTGGTGAAGCCGGTCAGACCGGGAGCGGCACGGATGTACTCGTCTTCGACGTAGATGCGCACGGGGTTGATGCCCTCGGCGTAGTAAGCGCCCGACGGAGCGCAGATGATGCAGAAGATGTAGTGCTTGGAAGCGTGGACGCCCAGACCCACATCGTTTGCGAACACGAAGGGACGGATATACAGGGAAGCGCCGTCAGAGTGAGGCACCCAGTCACGGTCCACATCCACCAGAGCCTCGACGGCCTGGATGTAATCCTCAACAGGGATCTTGGGGATGCACAGACGGTCAGCAGAGTCCTGCATACGCTTTGCGTTGCACTCGGGGCGGAACAGCTGGATGGTGTCATCCGCAGTGCGGTAAGCCTTCATGCCCTCGAAGATCTCCTGTGCATAGTGGAACACGACCGTAGCGGGGTCCAGCGGGAAGGGTGCGTAGGGGACGATGCGGGCGTCATGCCAGCCCTCGCCCTCGGTGTAGTCCATAACGAACATATGGTCGGTGAACTTCTTGCCAAAACCCAGCTTAGACTCGTCCTGCGGCTTTTCCTTCGGGCAGGTAGTACGAGTGATCTTGATGTCCAACATGATAAATTTCCCTCTTTTCTGATCTCACACAGCGCCGCGCGGGCTGCACGCCCTGCGCCAAATATGCCGAATGTTGTTTTCTATTATAATGCCGTGAAACGGATTTGCAAGCAACCGAAAAATGTTTCATCTTTGGGGCAGTCAAGTTGCCACAAATTATGACCTTATCGGTGTTCAAAAGCGGAAAAACATGGTACAATAGAGTATGTATGTAGATTTTTCGCCAAAAGGAGCTTGCGTTATGATACAGGGTGTTATTTTTGATATGGACGGGCTGATGTTCGACACCGAGCGCATCTGGAACATCTGCTGGGAGCCGGCACTGGCAAAATTCGGCCTGCCCTGCAAGGACGGCCTCTCGCAGGCTGCCCGCGGCACCACCAAGGCCGGCAGCTGCGATGTGCTGCGGCGCTTCTACGGCGAGGACTGCCCCGCCATGGGCATCGTGGAGGAGCTGTACCGGCTGGCCTATGAAGCCTTCAACAAGCCTGTCCCCAAAATGCCCGGCCTCGACGAGCTTCTGGACTGGCTGGACGGACATCACATCCCCATGGCGGTGGCGTCTTCCAGCCCCATGACCGTCATCGAGGGACACCTGGATCACTGGGGCCTCGGCCATTACTTCAAGGCCGTCATCTCGGGCGAGCACCTGACCCGCTCCAAGCCCGCGCCGGACATCTTCCTGCTGGCGGCGCAGAAACTCGGCACCGAGCCTGCAAAGACGATGGTGCTCGAGGACAGCTACAACGGCGTCCGGGCCGGCGCGGCAGGGGGCTTTGTCACCGTGATGGTCCCCGACCTCTCGCCTGCCACCGACGAGATGCGCAGGATCTATACCTGCGAGTGTACTTCGCTCCACGAGGTGCGCAGAAAGCTCGAAGGCGGAGAACTATGAGCCGCGGCAGACCCGCACCACTTGTGAAATTTCAACATATCATCTGACGAATATCAATAAACCCCGTCATAACTCGGCTTGATCTCTCAGCCGTTTCCAAACTTGAAGCGCTCTCTGAAATACATTATAATAGTGGGGAAACGACTGATTTCCTGCGCTATGAATGGAGTTTGCATCATGAAGAATGCTCCTTCCCGGTTCGGGCATATCATCCAGCTTTTCACCGTCGTTCTCACAGCCATCCTTATCAGCCTGTTTTTCGCTGTCCTCGTGCTGGTGGGCAAGATACAGGGTACGGCCCGCGTCGTCAACTATGCCGGTCTCGTGCGCGGCAAGACCCAGCGCATCGTCAAGCTCGAAATTTCCGGCACGCCGGAAGATGATCTCCTCGGCGATGTGGCCTCCTACATCGAAGGCCTCCGCTTCGGCAGCAGCGAGCTGGACCTGGTGCAGCTGGACGACGCGGATTTTCAGGCCAAGATGACCGCTCTTTCCAGCGAATTCGACGACCTGAAAAACGAGCTCATCCTTGTCCGTCAGCACGGCTACGCCGAGACGGCCATCATCGCCAAGAGCGAGCATTTCTTCCAGACCTGCGACGAGGCCACCAACCTGGCCGAGGTCTACTCCCAGAAGCGGGCCACGGCCCTCGACTTTCTGGAAAAAGTCGTCCTCGCGGACATCGTGGGGCTGCTGCTTTTGTTCGGTTATCAGATCTTCAAGGCCCTGCGGTACGCGGCCATGAACCGCATTCTGCAGCGCAAAGTCTACCTCGATGAGGCCACCGGCCTGCCCAACAAGAACAAGTGCGAAGAGCTCCTGGACGCACCCGACCCGCCGGACGGGAACACGGCGCTCTGCGTCTTTGACCTCAACAACCTGCGCACCATCAACAATAACCTCGGCCACGACAAGGGCGACGAGTACATCCGCGCCTTTGCCGAACAGCTGCGTCTGGCCGTGCCATCCCAGCACTTCGTGGGCCGCGACGGCGGCGACGAGTTCATCGCTATCCTCTACGGCGTGGACTGGGACGGCGCACAGGATGTGCTGCGCAGCATCCGGGCGCAGACGGCAGAGTATTCCCGCCAGCACCCCGAGATGCCCCTGAGATATGCGGCAGGCTGCGCCATCGCCAGCGACTTCGAGGGCAGCACCCTGCGGGAGCTGTTCCGCCACGCCGACAAGAATATGTATGTGGACAAAAACCGCGCAAAGCGCGAGGAGGCCGAGGCCCAGAAGCTGCAGGACCAGCAGCTTCTGCAGGGGGTCAATGCCCATGGGTATCAGTTCTCGGACTGCCTCTACTGCGACGCCCTGCTGGACCAGTATCGCGCCCCGCGCACCTCGTCGGGCTTCTTCCTTGCTGACGACGGCAGCTATTCGGGTGCAGTGGAGCAGATCGTGAACGAGTACGCCGTCTCCGCCACCCGCAAGACGATGCGGGAAGCGTTGCAGCTGAGCACGCTGTCTGCTACCCTCAGTGCTGAGCACCCCGAGCAGGAGCTTGAGCTGGATTTTGAGACCGACGGCGTGGCCCAGCGCGGGCGGCTGACCCTCCTGTTCTGCGACGCCGACCTCCATGGGCGGCTGCACCACTTCCTCGTGGGCTTCGAGTATTTCCGGGACAAGAGCACCGCCTTCGACGAGCGCCAGCCCCTGACCCAGTATTACGAGCAGATGAAGCACTCCCTGCTGGAAAACGACAACTATGTGGAGGCCCTCATCGACGCAAACGACGCCCTGTTCACTGTGGACCTGACCCACGGCCAGCTCGAGCAGATCTTCTACCGGACTACCGCGCTGCGGCAGTTCGATCTGCAGATGACGCTGCCCTGCTCCTACGACGACTACTGCGCCCAGCGCCGTCACTTCGTCACTCCTGAGACGCTGGAAAACTACCGCATCGTGGACACGGCGTCAAAACTGCTGGAGCGCTTCCACTCGGGCTTCAAGTACGTGACGGTAGAGTACCGGGAGCAGACCCCCTGCGGCGAGCCGGTCTGGCTCCAGAAGACCGTCCTCATGGCGCAGGATACCGTCTTTGATGCAGCCTCCGGGCGGGAGATGCCGGTCATCCACGGTATCATCCTTTTCCGGGATACCTCCATCTTCCATGCACAGGAGCAGGCCGAGAATCAGCGCCTGCAAGAAGCTTTTGAAGAAGCCGACTCGGCCAGCAGGGCCAAGACCGCCTTCATGAATCGGATGAGCCACGACATCCGCACCCCCATCAACGGCATTCTCGGTATGCTGGACATCCTCCGCTCCAACCGGGACGATGCCCGGAAGGTGGACAGCTGCCTTGATAAAATAGACCTCTCCGCCCACCATCTTCTGGCACTGGTCAACGACGTGCTGGACATGAGCAAATTGGAAGCCGGGCAGATGGTGATAGAGCAGGAGCCCTTTGACATCGAAGTGCTGATGCACGGCGTCTCGTCGCTGGTGGAGGCACAGATAGAAAAGGACGGCCTGACCCACCACCGCCACCGGGAAAATATCCAGCACACCGCCCTCGTGGGCAGCTCCCTCAAGCTGCGGCAGATCATGGTGAACCTGTTCAGCAACGCCATCAAGTACAATAAGCCCGGCGGGTCCATCGACACCTATGCCAAAGAGCTATCCTGCGACGGCACCACCGTGTGGTACGAGTTCCGCATCACGGACACCGGCATCGGCATGAGCCGGGATTTCGTGGAGAACCAGCTGTTCAAGCCCTTTACCCAAGAGTCCGCCGACGCCCGCACCCAGTACAGGGGTACCGGCCTCGGGATGTCCATCGTCAAGGATCTGGTCAGCCAGATGGGCGGCAGCATCTCTGCCGAGAGCCAGCTGGGAGAGGGGACTGCCTTCACCTTCCAGCTGCCCTTCCTGCTGGACAAGAACGCCGCCGCAAAGCCCCAGCCCAAGCCCACCGACAACGGGCGGCTGGACGGGATGCACATCCTGCTGGTGGAGGACAACGACATCAACATGGAAGTGGCTGAGTTCCAACTCACCAGTCAGGGCGCAACGGTGGACAAAGCATGGGACGGCAGGGAAGCCGTGGAGCGCTTTGCCGCCAGTGCGCCGGGCGTGTATCAGGCCATCCTCATGGATGTGATGATGCCGGTGATGGACGGCCTCGAGGCGTCCCGGGCCATCCGCGCCCTCGACCGGCCCGACGCCGCCACCGTTCCCATCCTCGCCATGACGGCACAGGCCTCCGACGAGTGCGCCCAGTCCTGCCATCAGGTCGGTATGAATGGCCGTCTCGTCAAGCCTCTGGACGCCAAAAAGCTGGCAAAGAGCATCCGGGAGGCTGTACAAAACAAGCAGTAAAGGAGACGTTCTCATGAAAATCGCAGTCCCGTTCGAAGACGGTCAGGTGTTCCAGCACTTTGGCCGCTCCGCACAGTTCAAGTTCTATGAGGCCGAAAACGGCCAGCTCCTGCGCACCGAGGTCATCCCGACGAATGGTCAGGGCCACGGCGCACTGGCGGGCTTTCTCGTGCAGCATGGCGCAGATGTCGTGCTCTGCGGCGGCATCGGCACCGGGGCGCAGGTGGCGCTGATGCAGGCCGGCATCCAGCTGTTCGGCGGCCTTTCCGGCGATGCAGACGCCGCCGTGGCAGACTACCTGGCCGGGAAGCTGGTCTTTGACCCGGACATCCACTGCACCCACCACGACCACGACGAGGGCCACAGCTGCGGCTCCCACTGCGGGGGCGGGTGCCACTGATAGCATAAGCAAAGCCGCCTGTGTGCTTACTCCCGGACAAACTAAGAAACTCTTCATCCGACAACGACTTGACGGCATTGGTTCGAGTGACCGCACACCAAAAATCAAGTCTTGGAGGATACTATTATAACAAAATTGCATACCTGCCGCTACAACATGGACACCAATCGGGTAGAAGCCCGGTTCGAGGATGGCACCACTCTTGCCATTGACTGCATCGCTGTGGAGGACGAGTACGGCAACACCCCGGCACAGCGGGCAGAACTGGACTGGCTGCTGTACAACAGACCACTGGAATATGCACAGCTTGTGCTAAATGGAAGGATGGAGCACTATCTCGCTCTCGGCTGTGATCATGGCAGGTTAGAAGATTAACGCTCTTCTGTAAAGGACCATTTACCCACCGCGTATCCATAAGGCTATCATAGATTCGTTGGTATTTTTATCCCTTTCGTTTTTTGGTTTCCTGCCTTTTATAGCAGAAAAAACGTCTGTGCCATCGAAGGTACAGACGTTTTCCTATTTCGCCGTTTCTATTCGTTTATAGGCTCTTTCTGGGCTGATGCTTCAATGGCAGCAATCGGTTGTCGCAGCATCCACCAATGCCACTGACACATCATTTACATTGGTGCCAGTTGGCCCGGTAATGAGCAAACTTCCAATGGCCTGCAGCGCGTGATAAGCATCGTTGTTCTGCAACGCGGCAAACACATCCCAACCTGCTGTACGAAGTGCGGCATCGGTCTGGCCGTCCACATAGCCGCCCGCTGCATCCGTAGGGCCATCCGTACCGTCGCTTCCCACCGAAAAGACACAGCAGTGTTCCAGCCCCGCAAGGGCCGGAGCTGCCGCCAGCGCCAGCTCCTGGTTCCGCCCGCCCAGACCGTTTCCGGTCAGGTGTAC
>OGLN01002507.1_pt1 | contig 11229 bp, 10 predicted proteins | sample 1572641 | NCBI WGS metagenome assembly OGLN01 (sample SAMEA2581903, study PRJEB24529) | metagenome | biome: Human gut stool | place: China | collected 2011
CCTTTGATTGGATGTTCTTTCTGGTTCCTGGACTACAATTAATGTAGACGACATCAATCACCTGGTCGGATGGACGTACCTTCCCAATCGAAACAGTGCGCGACTTCCGTCCCGCCGGGACTGCCGATAACGGTTACTCCGGTGACTGTTTCACTGTACTCATCCAGGGGCAGGAGAAGCATCTGTTCTTTGAACACCTCGACCCACGCTTCAACGGTCGGTTAGGCCGGTGGTTCGTCGAGAGAACCGGACATTAACAGCATTATTATGAGAGCGCAGTCAGAAAGGAGGAAATATACGATGCAACGCACATATCTTGCGATAGATCTTAAAAGCTATTACGCGAGTGCAGAATGCGCCGCTCGACACCTCGACTCGCTTACCACAAATCTGGTCGTGGCAGATTCCTCCCGCACTGAGAAAACCATCTGCCTTGCTGTATCCCCTTCCCTGAAAGCCTATGGCATTCCGGGTCGTGCCAGACTGTTCGAGGTCGTGCAGAAGGTCAAAGAGGTCAATGCGAATCGGTTAAGGGAAGCGGTACGACTAAGAAAGGCTGTGTATAAGGAAGGTAAACCATCCTTTTCCTCGGCCTCCTATGATTCTTTATCGCTTGCCACCGACCCATCACTTGAACTCTCTTACCTCGTTGCGCCACCCCGGATGGCATACTATGAAAAGGTGTCGCGGCAGATTTATGGCATCTATCTCAAGTACATTGCCCCGGAGGACATCGTGGTCTACTCCATCGATGAAGTGATGATGGATGTGACGAACTATCTGCAAACTTACCACATGACCGCCCGTGAGTTGGCAAAGGTTATGATCTCGGACGTCCTGCACACCACAGGCATCACGGCCACGGCGGGCATCGGCACAAACCTCTACCTCTGCAAGGTCGCCATGGACATCATGGCAAAGCACGTTGCGCCGGATGAAGACGGCGTCCGCATCGCGGAGCTTGACGAAATGAGCTACCGCAGGCAGCTCTGGGCGCACCGTCCGCTGACGGATTTTTGGCGCGTTGGAAGGGGTTACGCCAAAAAGCTCGAGGCCATCGGTATCTACACCATGGGCGACATTGCAAAATGCTCCATCGGCAAGCCGAGCGAATACTACAACGAAGAGCTGCTCTACCAGATGTTCGGCATCAACGCAGAGCTGCTCATCGACCACGCCTGGGGCTGGGAGCCGTGCCGCATGGCGGACATCAAGGCCTACCGGCCGGAAACGAACAGCATCAGCTCCGGTCAGGTGCTGCAATGCCCGTATCCGTTTGAAAAGGCGCGGCTCGTCGCGCGGGAGATGGCGGACGCGCTGGCGCTGGAGCTGGCCCGGAAGGGGCTTGTGACCGATCAGATGGTCCTGACCGTCGGCTATGACCGTGAAAGCCTGACAGACCCGTCCTGTCCGCCGTATCACGGCCCGGTCACAGTCGACCATTACGGGCGGCGCGTTCCGAAAGCCGCGCACGGGTCAGAAACGCTCCGGGCGCCGACCGCCTCCTCCAGAGAGCTCCTGCAGGCGCTGACGGTGCTGTTTGACCGGATCGTGGACCGCGGGCTGCTCGTGCGCCGGATGTATGTCGTCGCGAACCATGTGCAGCGGGAGCGGGACGTGCAGGCCGAGCCGGAATATGTTCAGCTCGATCTGTTTGCCGACGAAGCGGCGCTCACGGCTCGGCGCGAGGAACAGTCCGCGCGTGCGCGCGAACGGCGGATGCAGGACGCCGTGCTGGCCATCCGCGAAAAATACGGCAAAAACGCCATCCTGAAGGCCATGAGTCTCCGCGACGGCGCAACTGCCCGCCAGAGAAATGAGCAGATCGGCGGACATAAGGCGTGAAAAGCGTCTGCAGGCGAAATGCAGCGCAGACAGAAAATCCCCGTGCCGCAGTGCTGCGGCACGGGGCATTTTCATAGGGGCTGGGATTTACTTCTTGACGAAGGACAGGCAGTCCGTGCACTGATCAACCGTCGGATCGGCTTCATGGGTTCCAATACAAACCTTATCGAGGGTACAGTAATCCTCGCAGCCGCAGTGGTTGTTGCACTGGCTCACGTGGCACTCGATTGCGTGGTTGGCCTTTTCGTTTGCAAAGCTCATACAAAACTTCCTCCTTTTTTAAGGTACGGACTTAGTATGTGCGCAAACGGCCTGTTCATGCTGGAAAATTTTTTATCTGCGGCCACCGCCGAACCCGCCTCGACCTCCTCCGAAACCTCCGCGGCCTCCGCTAAAGCCGCCGCGGCTGCCGCCGCCGGGTCTGGGGCCGCCGCCGAAACCGCCGGGTCTGGGGCCAGGCCCCGGGCCGGGGCCGTGGTGATGATGATGGTTCGAGAACAGCGAGCCCAAAAACAGGCCCGACCAGAAGCCTCCGCCTCCGCCGCCTCTGCGGCCGGAGCCGAAAATGGCCTTGATGATCCAGAAAATGACCAGAATCGTGATAATTGTACCGATCATGCTTTTCCTCCTGACACGTCCGGTCTCCTGCACGGGCGTATACTCCTCATTCGCAGCTCCGTTCAGGCTGGTTTTGCACCAGCTGTACAGATCCTCGTACATCGTGTCTGCCGCGTCGTCCGCATCGCCGTCCAGAATGGCGGCAAAGCCGTCCTGAAAGATCGATTCCAGCTTGCTGTCGGTATAATCCGCGACATACGAGCCAGTCGTCACGTACCACTGCTCTGTGCTGGTATCAATGGCAAAGAGCATATCATACTCGCTCAGTCCCATTGAATCAAACGCGCTGTTCGTATAGCTTTCCAGCGTCTTACCGCCGGTGCTGTCTGTCGTCAGAATGGCGATATGGCTGCCGGTTTTGCGGTAGATCTTGTCGTTATAGCCCCGAATGGCTTTTTCGCCGCTGCGCGTAAACAGTCCTGCGTCGTCGCGGATATACTTGTCGGAGATCGTCTCGTCTCCCGCTGTATTGGATGTCTGCTCTTCCGCAGGCGTCTGGGAGATAGTCTGCTCCGGCACGGCTGTCTGCGCTGTCTCAGCCGGTTTGTCACTTTTGAGCACCGGGGACAGCCCGATGAAGAGCGCCGCGGCGATCATCAATACCGTAAAGATGACCGCAACGCTCGTTTTTTGAAAGAATTTCATGCTTGCTCCTTCTAAAGTGTCAGCTGCGCGGCTGCAGAAGCTTCTGCTTCAGCTCGCCCTCCAGCCTGCGAAGCTCAGCCTCGGCCTCCTGCCGCTTTTTCGCGCCGTCGGTCTGGATCTGCAGAACCTCGTCGAGCGTGGAGATCAGCTGCTCGTTGGTGTGCTTGAGCGTTTCCATGTCGACAATGCCGCGTTCGGATTCCTTCGCCGTCTCGACGGAGGCCATATGCAGCATATCGGCGTTCTTCTGCAGCAGCGCGTTCGTCATGTCCGTGACCTGCCGCTGGGCCTCCATGGCGCGGCGGGAATTTTCAATGCCGAGCGTCAGCACCATCTGGTTCTTCCACAGCGGGATGGTGTTGAGCACGGAGGTCTGGATCTTTTCGACAAGCGCGGTGTCGTTGTTCTGGATCATGCGGATCTGCGGCGCGGTCTGCAGCGAGATCATGCGCGTCAGCTCCAGATCGTGGAGCTTTTTTTCGAACCGGACGCATTTGTTTTCAAAATCATTGGCCGCCTGCGCATCCTCCGGCAGATTCGAAGCCTCGGCCTTTGCGCGCAGCTCATGCAGCGTGGTGCTGCGGGCCTCGGCCAGCTTCTGCTTACCGGCCAGAATATACATGGTCAGCTCCTTGAAGTACTGCAGGTTCCGCTCGTACATCTGATCCATCACGGCTACGTCCTTCAGCAGCGTGATCTTGTGCTTTTCCAGCTCGCCGGAGATGCGGTCGACATTGACCTCCGCCGTCGCGAAGCGGCTCTTCATCTCCTCGGCGTTGATCTTTGCCTTGCGGAACAGGCCCGCGATGCCCTTCTTTTCCGGCTCGTCCATCGTCTTGAGCTCGACGAGCAGGCCGGAGAGCATATCGCCGATCTCGCCCAGATCGCCGGTCTTGACCTTGGCCAACGCCGTGTCGGAGAAATCTGCGATGTTCTTCTGTGCGGAAGCGCCGTATTCGAGGATCTGCTGCGCGTTTTCCAGATCGATCTGCTTCGAGAAGGACAGCACGGCCTGCTGCTCTTGCTCGGAGAGCGCGGAAAGATCGGGGCCTGCCTCCGGCGCGGCCTGTGCTTTTGTGATGAGATCTGCTTCCTGTTTGACCTCCGGCTGCGGCTGCGCGTTCAGATCCGGTGTCAGGGTGAGCTGGGGAATGTATTCGTCCATAATCTGTTCCTCCTGTATCTATTTGTACCGTTTATGCAAAATCCTTTTTGTTCGTCAGCCCTTCGCTGGCCATCATTTGCTCCATCACGCGGATATCGGCGGTGATGTCGACGACGTCGGCCTCAAACAGCGCGTCGAGCTGCCGCTGGAAGGCGATAATGACCTTGTCGAGCAGGTCTTCGATCTTCTGCATCCCCTCGGTGATGTTTTCCGTTTTGAGACTCTGGTTCTGCAGCGTGACGTACTGCTCCATAAGCTTGATCGTGGTCGGCAGATAATAGTTGAGGAACTGCCGGATCTGACTGAGCTTTTTCGGGTTTTTCCGGACGCAGTCGAAGATCTGCGCCGTCAGCCGCTCGATGAGATCGATCTGGGCGCTTATACGCTCGTCAGGGATCTCGTCGTTCAGACGGCGGATATCGGCGATGGCGCGCTTGCCCTGATAGATGACCGATTGCAGCTCCGGCGGGAGCTTTTCCTCCGGCTCTGGCTCCGGCTGCGGTTCAGGCTTCTTTTCCGCCTGCTTCGGCTGGGGCTGCTCCGGCGCGGCAGCCTTCGGCGGCTCGTCCGTCTTTTTGCCGGGCAGCACGATGCGCAGGATCGCATACACGATCGCCGACACGACCGCGCAGGAAAGAATCCCCCGGAAGGTGTTCAGCTTGCCGGCGTACAGCAGCCATACGATGCCAATGGCATAAATCGGAAGCGCGGAGCGCTTCTTTTTTGCGTTCTGTTTCTCTTTCTGTTCGTCCATGGTATTCCTTTCTCCGCAAGGCGAAGCATTTTTCTGGATATTTCCTCAAACTAATAGTAGTACAAACGTTGCGGAAAGTCAACTGCCGGACCGGATTGACACGGACTGCGGCGCACAGTATAATAGAGTGCGGAAGGAACCGGCTGCGCGGGAGAAGCTGCGGAAGCATCCTTGAGGAACCGGCTCCCTGCCGCATATCCATACCTATGCCGGCAGCCGGAAGGCGGTGCGCGGCTTTATTTTATGTAATGGAGGCATTCCTATGATCCGTGTATCCCCTTCGATTCTGGCGGCAGATTTTGCAAATCTGGAACGCGAGATCGGTACGATCAAACAGGCTGGCGCCGAGTATGTACATATTGACGTTATGGACGGCCTGTTTGTTCCCAATATTTCAATCGGACTGCCCGTTTTGTCCTGCATCCGCAAGGTGACGGATCTGACGCTCGACGTGCATCTGATGATCGACCGCCCCGTGCGCTATGCCGAGCGCTTTTGTCAGGCTGGCGCGGACATCGTGACCGTCCATGTCGAGGCTGACACGCAGGAAAACACACTTGAGGCGCTCCGCATCATCCGCGCCTGCGGCAAAAAGCCCGCGATCTGCGTCAAGCCCAAAACGCCGGCGGAGGCCGTGCTGCCGTTTATCGAGCTTGTCGACCTGATCCTGGTCATGACGGTCGAGCCGGGCTTCGGCGGACAGAGTTTCATGGCCGACATGATGCCCAAGGTGCGGGCCATCCGCGCGTATATCGATGAGAAGAATCCCGGCTGCGAGCTGGAGGTCGACGGCGGCGTCAACGCGCAGACTGCGAAGGTCTGCACGGCGGCAGGCGCAAACGTCCTTGTCGCAGGCAGCGCGTTTTTCAAGGCCGAAGACAAGGCCGCGTTTGTACAGGCGGTAAAATAAGCACACCCGCGTGAATTTTCAACTCCCATTGCCGTGTTTCGCACGGCGATGGGACTTTTTCGTTTCGGCAGGGAAGACCTCTTGACAACGTAACAATGTTATGCTATTATGCGACCGTAACAATGTTACGGAACACTGTTACGGAAGGAGGCTGCACATGGATGAGGATCTGATTTCCAAAAAGGAGCTGTTGGAGCGCTATGGGATCTCCTATGGTGCGCTGTACCGCTGGAAGCGAATGGGCCTGATCCCGGAGAGCTGGTTCCTGCGCCGTTCGACGCCGAGCGGACAGGAGACGTATTTCCACACGAAGCAGATCTGCCTGCGCGTGGAGCGGATCCTGGAAAGCAAGGAGCGCGTGTCGCTCGATGCGCTGGCGGAGGAGCTGGCCGGGCAGAAGCAGGCGTCTGCTGCGCGGCGGACACTGGTTCTGGAAACAAAATACGGCGCGAAAACCTATTCCCTCGACGAGCTTTTGCACCTGTACCTGACCGAGGGCGAACACAAAACCGATATTCTGGAGCATCTGAAGGAGGAAGCATTATGAACGAACACATTGATATGAAAATTTCCGGCTCGAGCAGCATGCCGGGCGGCGAATACCGCAGAGTCTCGATCAGCGGCGCGGGCAAGGTACAGGGCAGCCTCAAATGTGAGGAGCTGCACTGCTCCGGCGCGGCAAAGGTGCAGGGCGACGTGGACTGCGCGGGCGAGCTGCACACGAGCGGCGCGGCCAAGGTATTCGGAAGCGCCCGGTGTGGCAGCCTGTCGTCCTCCGGCGCATTTTCCGCGCAGACGGTACAGGTAGAGGGGCTCGCATCCGTCTCCGGTTCTTTACGGACAGAGCAGGCGCTTACGGCGGACGAGCTCCGTGCGTCCGGCTCTCTGGAGGCCGGCAGCGTCCACTGCCGGGCGCTGCGTTCCTCCGGCGCGTGCCGGGTCAGCGGAGACGTCGAGGCAGAGACGGCGGTCTTGAGCGGTGCAGTAGAGATCGGCGGACTTCTGAACGCGGAGACGGTCGAGATCTCGGCCAACCGCGCGGTGCACATCAGTGCCATCGGCGGCGGAACTATCCGCGTCCTGCAGAAGGACACGGAAACGGTCCTCGGCATCTTCCGCACAAGCCCTGGCTGTGCGCGCATCGGCTCGATCGAGGGCGACAACATCGAGCTGGAGAATGTCGAGGCGGAGATCGTTCGCGGCAAATACGTCCGCATCGGGCACGGCTGCCGCATCGGAACGGTCGAATACGGCGAAAATCTGGAGGCCGAGCCCGGCACCGTCAGACAAAGCACGCAGACCGGTACAAAATAAGTGTCGATTCTGCGCCAAATTGTAAATATTTCTTAACTTTCAGGGAAAAGGTTTGATTCCTGCGGCGATGTGTGATAGAATGCACCCGTATGTGATTTTTATTGTTACTGGAGAGATTCGATGTCACAGGTCAAACTGTTCAGCTCGACCGGCACACGCGTGGCCAGGCGTTCCGGCAAGCCGAAAAAGCAGAAGGTCAAAAAACCCCTGAAGACGCTTGCCATCTGGCTGCTCGTCATTCTCTGCCTGGAGGCGCTGTACTTCTTCTGCGTGTATACGAACAACAGCTTCGTCAAAAAATGGCGGACGATTTATATCAACACCGCGATGGACACCATGCGCCACCAGTGGCTGGCCACCTATTTTATCCCCAAGGACGTCATCGACGAGGTTCGGTACGAATACGGTCTGTTCAAGGCTGCGACGGTCGGCAAGGAATCCAACGCCAACTGGGGCAAGAAGGACGACACGCCCGCCGGCACGGGCACGCCCGCAGCGGACGACAACGTCACGCACATCAATCCGAACATCACGCACGAGTCGGAGCAGACGGAAGACAATACCCCGACGGCAGAAGAGCTGGAAAAGCAGGCGCAGGAGAATTTCTACTCCGTCTTCTGGGAGCTGGACCGCACGTCCATGGAGGCGTATCTGGCCGAGCACCCCGACACGCTGGCGAACGGCTGGGACCAAATTTACATCAACGAAGCAGGCTTTGACGACGAGGGCACGTCCATCCAGTCCATCTTCGGCGAGCAGGTGCTGGCAATCGACGCGAAGGACGGCGTTCTGCTGCTGCGCATTTCCGGCAAGGGCTATCGCGGCGTGCTGGCCGTGGGCAAGGATCCGTCGCGCCTGTCCATCGAGATGGCCACGACGCTCGGCACCGCCGGACAGCTCTCGGGCACCATCGCCGAGGCGCACAACGGCGTTCTGGCCATGAACGCCAACGGCTTCCTCGACCCCAACGGCGCGGGCAACGGCGGTCTGCTTGCGGGCTATACGATGTCCAACGGCACGGCCTACGGCGACCATTTCTCCGCCTACGCCTACAAGCGCATCGAGCTGCACGAGGACAACCTGTTCTATATCAAGGACGCGCTGTCTCCCGTCAGCGAGGACTGCACCGACGCGGCGGAGTTCACCCCTGCGCTCATCGTCGACGGCAAAAAGATCATGGACGATTACTGGACCGGCGAGCAGCCGCGCGCCTGCATCGGCCAGAGCGAGAACTACGAAATTCTCATGCTGGTCATCGAGGGCCGCTATCCGCTTGAAGGCATCCTCGGCACGAGCGTCAACAACTGCTCCGAGATCCTGCTCCAGCACAAGTGTATGCAGGCCATCAACCTCGACGGCGGTTCGAGCGCCATGCTGTGGTTCGACGGCGAGTATGTCACGCAGTCGTCGTCCTCCCCTCTGCGCTACACCGGCGGCCGTCCCCTGCCGAACGCATGGGTCTATAAAAAAGCCGAATAAACGACCAGCAGCCCCCGGCGCCGCCGGGGGCTGTTTACTGCAAAGCGCTAAGCTGCCCAGCGCGGGAATGCGTTGAGCGCTTGCAAAATCTGCCGAATCTGGTATGATGGCAGAGAAAGGAGCACCTTATGAAAAACATAACACGAATTTTATCCGCTGCTCTGGCGCTGTGTCTGCTGGCGGCACTGTGTCTGCCCGCGCGGGCGGACGGGACGCAGGACTGCGGCGCGAAGCTGCTGGCCATCACGTTTGACGACGGGCCCGGCAAATATACCGGCGCGCTTCTGGACGGCCTCGCCGAGCGCGGCGTTCACGCGACGTTTTTTGTCAACGGCGTCAATGCCTCCGGCTGGCCGGAGACGCTGAAGCGCATCGTAAACGAGGGCCACCAGCTTGCGAACCATACATACAATCACAAAAACCTTAACACCTGCTCCGCGCAGACGGTCGCATATGAGATCAGCGCCGTGCAGGCGCTCATCACCGCCGCCGGAGGCGACGAAAACGCGTATATCCGCGCCCCCTACGGCAACGCGAACAAAACGGTCAAATCCGTCGTGACCGCGCCGCTGATCTACTGGTCGGTCGACCCGGAAGACTGGAAGTACCGCAATGCAGAGACGGTGCGCAGCAATATCGAAGCCGGTGTCTTTGACGGCGCGATCATTCTGGTCCATGACATTTACAAGACCAGCGTGGACGGTGCGCTGGCCGCGATCGACGATCTGCTGGCCGAGGGCTATGAGTTCGTCACCGTGAAGGACCTGCTGCTGCGGCGCGGCGTAACGCCCGAGGCGGCGACAGTCTATTATTCGGCAAAAAACAACGGGATCAATCTGCCCGCCGATGCGGTCGGCGAGCAGGCGTTTGACGAGAGCCGCATCGAGACGCACTGGGGCTACGCCGCCATGAAGACCTGTCTGGACTACGGCTGGATGATGCTGACGGACACGGGCGAATGGAAGCCGAACGCATTTGTTACGCGGGCGGAGTTTGCCGCCGATCTTGCCCGCTTCGCGGGCATCCACACGCTCTATCCGCTGGAGGGCGCGGCGCGCTTTTCGGACGTTGACCTGACGGCGGAGGACGCGCCGTATCTCGCCTGGGCCGCGGACAGCGGCATCGTCGCGGGCTACGACGACGGGACCTTCCGGCCCGAAAAGACCCTCACACGGGAGCAGATGGCCGTCATGCTGGCGCGGTACTATGCACGCTCCGGCGTCACGACGCAGGGAAGTCTGGACTTCGCGGACGCTGCGAAAATCTCCGGCTGGGCCGTCGACGGCGTATCGGTCTGCGTGGGACTCGGCCTTGTGCAGGGCGATCCGCGGGGCCGCTTCCTGCCGCAGAGCAGGCTCACCCGCGCGCAGATCGCCTCGATCCTCGTGCGGATGGCAGGATAACAAAATGGGCTGTCCCGATGTGTTCGGGACAGCCCTCTTTTCATATTCGATCAGTATGCGATGCCCCAGTAGATCATCTTCCTGGCGGGCTTGCCGCAGATCGGGCAGGTGTCGCCGAGATGCTCCTGCTTGAGCGGCATGCAGCGGGAGGACATCCCGCCCTCTTCCTTCATCTTGAGCTCGCACTCGAGTTCGCCGCACCACATTGTCTTGATGAAGCCGCCGTGCTCGGCCTGCAGCTGCCTGGCCTCTTCGAGCGAATGCGCTTCATAGATATGGTTGTCGAGATTCTGCTTCGCCTTTTCGAACATCCCCTTCTGGACAAGCTCCAGCTGCTCGGAAACGGCGGCTTCGAGATTCTCCAGCGGGACGACCGTCTTCTCGCCGTCGTTGCGGCGGACAAGCACGCACTGTCCGGCCTCGATATCGCGCGGGCCGATCTCGACGCGCACGGGCACGCCCTTCATCTCATACTGCGCGCACTTCCAGCCCATGGAGTTATCCGAATCGTCGAGCTTTACGCGAAGCCCCGCCTTGATCAGACGGTCTTTCAGTTCCGAGGCCTTTTCCAGAACGCCTGCCTTGTGCATCGCGACGGGCAGGACGATGACCTGCACGGGCGCGATCTTCGGCGGCAGGACGAGGCCGTTGTTGTCGCCGTGGGCCATGATGACTGCGCCGATCATGCGCGTGGTGGAGCCCCAGGAGGTCTGGAACGGGTATTGCAGCTTGTTGTCGCGGCCGGTGAAGGTCACGTTGTAGGCTCTGGAGAACTTGTCGCCGAAGTAATGGCTCGTCGCGCCCTGCAGCGCCTTGTGGTCCTTCATGAGGCACTCGACGGTATAGGTCGCCTCCGCGCCCGCGAACTTTTCCTTTTCGGTCTTCTGGCCGGGCACGACGGGGATGGCGAGGACGTTTTCAAAGAAATCGGCGTAGCAGTTCAGCTGCTGCTCCGTCTCGTGGATGGCCTCCTCGGCGGTTTCGTGGATGGTGTGGCCCTCCTGCCACCAAAACTCTCTTGAGCGCAGGAACGGGCGGGTCGTCTTCTCCCAGCGGATGACGGAGCACCACTGGTTGTAGAGCATCGGCAGCTGGC
>OGLN01002510.1_pt1 | contig 11207 bp, 8 predicted proteins | sample 1572641 | NCBI WGS metagenome assembly OGLN01 (sample SAMEA2581903, study PRJEB24529) | metagenome | biome: Human gut stool | place: China | collected 2011
AACATCATACGTACATACTCACATACAGCATCGTCGTATTTTTTAGTTTCAATAAGATCTACGATATAAACGATTTTACTATAGATTTCATTGTAAATCTCATCTTTTCTATCTAATTTGTTGATCTTTTCTATAATTGCAGGTGCTGTTTCATAGTAAATTTTTATTAACCCATTTCCGAAAACAGACTGTTTCATATAATGATCTCTTAAAGATCTTAATGTTGTTAGCTCGTAGCAATCATCAGGTAAGCCTTTATGTTCGCAGCAAGCTGTTGTTAAAAAACATCCTCCGGTGCTTGATATGTTTCCCTCTTCCCAATGGCTACACGAGTCATCTGCATAGTAATAAGATTTATACCAACTGCAATAGCCTTTCTTATATTCCCCCTCATAAGTATAATACTTACAGGAACCGCATTTATTCATTTCTACATAATCCATAATTATCATTTCCCTATCTGAATTTTAATTTTCCGAAAATATCCCTTTTGAATCTGATCAAAAATTTTTTTGCATCTTCAAACCCAAGTTTATATGCTGAATCAAAAGAATCATAAGCCATTGAAATCTCATTTATATTTAAACAAAAGATACCGTGTTTATAACATAATAAGCCTTCTAAATAAAATGTGATTTCAGCAATCTGAGGATAAGCGTCAGTCATTTTAGAAAGCTTTGATAAAAGACCATCTAATTTATCCGTATGGTTTTCATTTATATATAGATCACTTAATGAATCAATAATTGAATAATATAATTGATTTTTATCTTCAGAATCACTATTACATTCACCAATAATATATAAATAATCAGTACACAATTCAAGACCTTCAATATTTTTCGCTTTATCAAAAAAAAGAAACATTGCTTTTAAAATAAAAAATGAACTTTCATAATTATTATTGGTTTTTAAATATTTTTTTGCTACTGATATACCTTTTGGGACATTTGTCCACGATTCATTTATAGAACCATAATATAAATTTAAAAATGCATATTTTGCACAACAATCCATATTATCCGACATTCCGAGCTCATAATAATAGCTTGCTAATTTATAATTTGGCTCAATATTTTTTTCATCTGAAAATAAATCACCAAGTATTTTATAATTTTTTGAACGTTCAAGATAAAATACAGCTTTATTAATATCCTTCGGAAAGTCTGGTGTACCTGCAATATATAACTGACCAATAAGCGTATCTGATAATGGACATCCGCCTAATGCCTCACTTTTCTTTAGATACTCCGGAATTTTTTCATCTCTATTCGGCAAGTTTTCATTTTTCAGATATAAAAAAGCTGCGGCTGAGTATCCGGTTGGATCATGCGTTTCTTCAGAAAATGCACAATAATAATCTTCTGCTTTTTTTAGATCAACAGTTGTTCCAAGTCCTTCTTCATATATATTCCCCAAAATAAATCCCGATCCTGCACCTTCATATTCGTAAGCTATTTCAAGGAGCTGTCTTGCTTTCTCATAGTTTTGAGGTGCACCATTTTTTCCGTGACGAAAAAATACTCCTAATATCCATACAGCGTTCGGGTTGTGCTGATAATATGCTTCACGAACATATTCATAAGGCATTTGAGACAATTCTTGTTTTGTGCAATTCCTTAAGTCCATATATTACCGACCTCCTTTATATTTTTCAACCCGTATCAATCAAAATTTATTTCTTTCGGCATTTGATTTTAAATCATCAATAGTACAGCCATTACATTGCTCAATAGTTATTTCGTAAAAATTGTAATATGAATATTCATTCTCAGAAAATTCAAGTGCATCTCCTTTATAAATTTCCTCTGACGTTAATTTACCATTAGACAAGGAATACTTTGTAAGAAAGGTTATTATTCCACTGGGTGTATTTGCATTAACATCACAACCATGAGAATAATAATTTACAAGGCAATTGAGCGTTTTTGAATAATACAGATCATCCCAGCCAGTATCACTATCACCTGTAGATACTACCGATCCATCATCAGGGTCATATTCATATACATGAAACCTTGAGGCTGCTGCTGCTATATCATATATGTAAATCAATTCATCTGTACCATCTCTATTTATGTCAAATAAAGCGTAAGCGGGTTCTACGGAAGATTGTTGATTTAATTCCGATAATTTGTCAAGATATGCACTGTATATATCTTTAACATCAGTGTTCTTACCATCGTCGGGATTTTTATTTTTTTCTATGTTATCGGTGTCCTTTTTATCAGAACTGTCTTTAGGAATACTATCGATCATATCTTTAAGCGGAGGCCTAATGCTTTTATCTTCGGTATATTTAAAAGCATAATAAGATTCAGTCAATGCCTTTTTACGTTCTTCCTGAGTCATTTTTAGATAATCCAGCTTTTTTATAGTTTTAACTGACGCTTTTAAAGGAGTTTTATCTGCAAAATAATTGTTATATGCATTAATGACTTCACTTGATGTAGTTTCATCATTTCCTACTTTAAATGAAGAATACTTTTTATTTTCACCGTCATAATTAAAGTATATCTTCTCGGTACACCTTACTTTTTTATCGTTCTCTCCTAAAACAACTTCATTTAAGGTATATGCGCCTGCATCTTCAGGAAGATCTGTACCTGTGTATGCATAAAATTGTCCGTCTGCCAATATTATTTTTCCGTTTGAATCTTTATATGGAGTAAAGGTAAACGCATCATGTCCATAATCACTTCTGTTACTACTCCATACGGTATAGAGATCTTCTCCCGTTGCAATAATTCCATTATCTTTTTCATAAACAGTGAAGCATTTTTGCTCCTCCTGTCCGATCATAAGTCCATATCCGCCAATAATAAGTTCAGGTTCCCCATCTCCGGTTAGATCCTGGAACCACATTTCATCCTTTTCAGCATAATTATGACCAATATAACCTTTATACATTTCATATGAATCAAGCCAACCGGTACCGCTGTCCATAGGTTCATGTTCTTCCGACCAGCTTAATATTTCTTCAACGAATTCCGGCGTTTGTTGAGATGTGTTTTCATTTACTTCAACAAGCTTATTTTGACCTCCTATTGCAATTTTGGGAGTAGCAACTTCTGGCTTGATCTCATTATCGGTTAGATACATATCAGCCCATTCTATATCACTTTCACCCCAGATATCTGTTGCAAAATCAAGGGCTTCGTCTATGCTGTCTCCGCACATTAAGCTATAAACAAATGCGTCCTGAATATAGTAATTGTAATATGTATATACTGTTTCTGTATTTGCAATTACACTTAATGCTCCTGCGTCTTTGAATGCATTCACAAGCTTATCGTTTATGTATGCTTTACAGGAACCTAAAAATACTATTGATCCTTCAAGCTCGTTATTTTTATAGTGAGATGTAAAATATGACGGCATAATACAGTAATAAGTATTTCCGGAGCTATCGTCATCATATGTCACTTGAATAATATTACCGTTAATTATATCATCAAAATATTCTCCGATATTTTGTTCAGTCACAACTTCCTTTGTACATATAATAGGAGTATCATTATAAAGTGTACCATGCTCTTCAATATCAATAAAATCATATCCAGCCAATTCCTCTGCAAAATCTGCAACAGTACAATCTGTGTCGATATCTGTTAAAAGCTTTTCGCTTGTCCACACATCTGAACGCTGATTTAACAATTCAAGCATATCATCGTATCCAAGACCATACATTACTTTTGCTTTCATATCAGTTTTGCTGTATGAATATTTTTCCGAATCAAAGGCTACTTTATTATCGATTGCTTTGATTTGACCGTTTTGATCTATATCGGCATAGTTTTTTGCTATTCCATTAACACTCTCGTCAAAAGGTTCCAGCATTACTCCGCCCAAAGAGCCATCGTTATAGACATATTCATAAATCATAGTATCTTCACTGTAGTCAATGTCGCTGATCATTGATTCCTCGACCATACAGTTTAATGCATTTTCGATTTTTTCTTTTTTGTCGTTCTCTGATCCATTCTTATAATCAGGATCGGATATTATATCTCTCAAAGTAGAGTTTACCTTTTCATAGCTTTCATAAGCGGTTTGGACTTGTTGAACAGTAGGTTTATTTGAGGATAGATATTTATATGCAAAAAAAGCTCCTATTCCCAGAACTGCAACAGAAAAAACACAAGCAGCTATTTTCCCAACACGATTTTTCTTCCGGGAAGAATTTATTTTAGACCTATTTTCCATGCAATTGGGGCATAATTTTCCTGGGTTAGAGCTGTGAATGGTAAATCCGGTGCCGCATTTGCTGCATTTCCTCATAACAATGGGATCGTAGTTGGGATCGTAGGGTATATTAATTTTAAATTTATATCCGCATATATTACAGCTTCTCGCATCTTCATTTAGCAGCTTCCCACATTTAGGGCATCTTTTATTCATTGTATGTCACTTCCTATGAATTACTTTGAAATTGTGGCTTTGTTGAGTATTTTTCCTTTTTTCCGTATATACTTCTATCGTTTTTGTCTTATAATCAATTTTTATAATATATTGCTCATCATTTTTTAATGTCAGAAGCGATCTCGTTCCGTCTTCGGGTTTGTCAAATGCCGTATAAACGAATTTTGCGCTTCCTTTCGGAATTTGACATGATAAAAAGGAATCTTCCGGCGGATAACAGTATGCTATAAAGGTACCATTTTTATTAAAAAAATAACCATTCATAATACATAAACTATCTCACTCCTGTATTAATCATCTATAATCAACGCCTTAATATGTATTAAATTACTTCAACTTCCTTTTCTGCTACAACATCATCACCATAAATATAAGAAATCGTTAACTTGCCTGTAGACTTTATTTCAAACTGTTCATCACCAAATGTTATAATATCTTCGTTACTTGAAACAAATTCACAGTCTTTCCACGCTATATCTATCGGGATTTTTTTTAAAACTTCACCATTTGATTTTTTTATAAATAGATTTCCTGAACATGGAGCTGCATAGAAAAGGCTTACGGTCGCATGACCGTTTTCTTTATCATAAAAGTCAATACCATTTTTAGAAAATGGATCTACATAAGCTTTATCGCAATCCGTTTCTGCGATAAGGTCATAAACCGTTGCGTCCGAATCAAAAGATATATCGATATCATAAATATTAACACTAAAACTGAGGGTAGGTGCAGGTATTGTAGACGACTCATACGAAGAGATAGTTTCGGGAACATCCCAAATTACCTCCTCGTCAAAGTCTATCTCAGCGTAAGCCGATATTTCATCAACATTAGTTTCTATATTTTCAATTGATATTTCTTGTTTATTTTCTGACAATTCATTTTTATCTATAGTTGACATCGGAGTAAAAATCGAATTTGTTTTATACAAACTGCTGTCGATAGTATCATCGTAATAATTATATGTATCAGTAACATTTTCAGCATAATTTGGGGAGGATTCATCTGAATAAATACCAATCAAAGCAAGTATTAAAAAAAATGATATTATGAGAATCGTAGCTATCAATGCTCTTGTCGCTTTCTTGTCTTCGTTGTGAGTTTTTGTATTTATTTCATCTTTTGATGCTTTTTCTTTATTTTGCTTCCTGCGAAATTCCTCCCATCCGTCGTCAATTTTCAAATCTCCCGGATTTGGCTTTGATTTATTTCTTATTTCCATGTCAAGCTTACACCAAGGACAACTGCTTAGTCCTATAAAGTATTCATGCTTTGGATTGTCGGTACATTTGCACAATCTCTGACTTAAAGAATCAAGTGCGTAAAACCATTCGTCTGCTCTCGGTCTGGCGCTCTTGCTTTGTTGACCTTCAATAAATGCTCTTTCAAATAGCTTTTGAATATCTCTCGGAAGAATACCTATATTAGGTGAATAGCGCGTTTTTGCTATTTTCCCATTAATATTACTTTTTGTAAAATAAGGACAATATCCATTTTGTATGTTCTTTACAGGTTGGAAATTACTCATAGATTCTTTGGTGGTAACAACGCATGAAAAAGGATGAACGCCGTTCATTAAAAGCCTGAAAATAATAACTGCAAGAGCAAAATTGTCTGTGCTTTCGTTAAACATATTCCGTGCATTATTTTCATCAAAAGTTTTACCCTGAAGCTCAGGAGGAATAAACTCCGGAGTAACTACAGTACATGGAAAAATTTCTCCTGATTTACTTTTGATATGATATGAATCCGTATCTACAAGCATAACTCGACCAGTGTTCACATCTAACATGAAATTATTTGGGTTCAGATCTCCGATTATATGTCCGCTGTCGTGAACATTATTCACGGCGGCAGCAATATTTTCTGCCACTTTTACATATTGTGACCACAAATATTTTTTTCTGTTATCATAAACGTAAAAATCTATCAAGCTGCTTAACCCTGACACTTTTTGCATTACATATCCGCAAAAATTGTTATCCTGATACAGAATGGCGTGAGGCCATGCACATTCAGACAAGTCATTTGAATCTGTTTCAAGCATAGCCAGAAGTTTATTTTTCCTGTTTTCGGTACGATTCTTTTCATGATAGATCTTTGCAACCAAATCGGGCATACCTTCTATATTATAAATGCTGCCCTCGCCGCCGGAAGTAATGCTTTCTTCAAATAATACATATTTTTGTCCGCTATTCAAATCGTAATAAATTCTTCTATCATTATTAGAAGCCACTGCTGGAACCCCCCGTTATATTACTATAGTGCTCATCAACAGCTTCTGAATTAATATAAGTAAAATGAGTCGATGTTCCCACCTCTTGGAGAGCTTGTTTCATTCTTGGTAAAGCATCTTTTATAGCTTTATCTTTAGCTTTATCATTTTCAGAATTTGACGCCATACTATCGCTTTGTGTAGAATCATCTGCATGATCAGAAGTATCATCATCCGCAATAGCGCTTCCCTGCGTATGTTTGCCGTTGTAAGCGCTATCCTTACTTATACTGGAAGATTCCATACTCTTTTTCGATGTATCCTGAACGTTACCTTTGTTTAAAAAAACAATACAGATAGAACAAATAATAATAAGCACTAATATCACTATCAGCTGTATCAAAACGATTTTCCTTAGTTGGCGGTTGATTCTATACGAATTTTGTAATCTTTTCTTTATCTTTCTGGATTCATCATTAATTACTATGCTTTCACCAGTAGGAGTTACTTTGATTATATTTGTAGGCTTTTTTATATCAATAGGAGTAGGTCTGCGGCCTTCACGGAGTTTGCGTTTCATGTTTTCGTTTAACTTATCCCAATCAGGTTCCTTGTAATATTCCTCGTCTTTTAAATCTGCTAAAATATCAGTGTTTATCAATCCTACGATAGTTTTATCATCTGTTACATTAGGCAAGCCGTTTCCCGAAACAAATTTAGATATGCTTTTTTGCAGATTTTCAAAATCAGTTTTGTTATTTGCCCTAAGAATATTTCTGTCCATAAATCGGCGGATAAATGGAATATTTATTTTTTGAGCTTCATTTGCAAGCAGAGGATGACACACAATATCAAATATGCCGTCTGTCATAAGCGTTAATGCACAGACCTCGTCGGGATATTTTCCAAAGGACCAATTGTCGGGACCGCCCAAGAGCGGATATGTTTCATTGAATGCTTCTCCCTTTTTTACTTCTGTTGCACAATCATAATTACCGCTCGGCGTTAAAACGATAATACCGCCGTCACCGCATTGACCGTAATATAAGTTTTTACCATTATAAATCGCAGCAGTGAGGGTTGTATTATATTCCGAAAAATCTATTTTCATGTCTTCGGCAGTATTCATTACGTTGTTATATGCTTCTTGATATGCCTGTGATATAAGATCAATGTAAAACTTATCGCTTTTTTTGGTTTTAATATGCAAATTTATGTAAGCCAAGAATGAATTCACAGCCACTTTTGCACCTATATCCGATTTACTTGCACTGCCTAAACCGTCGGCAATTACAGCTATTGTATATCCGTTGTCAAGCTTTAGCACATCAGAATAATCCTGACATACACCGTCAGGATTTTCTAAATGTGCTGTTCCTATTGCCGAAATTTTAAAATATCCAATCATTCTTACAAACTTACTCCTTTATCAGCAGAGTGTATCTTCCGATCTATTTCATATCTTTAAAAATTTCCGCAGGCTCAATCAAGCGGAACCTTAAACATTGTATCAGGTGCAGGAATATTTAACGAACCGGATTCCTCAGTACTGTTTCTCAAAGCATCCAGACTGGATGAAACAAATTTAAACAGCCCAGTGAAATCACAATTTTTTAATCCGTATATATTATTTGGAACAAATATTTGTTTCATAATATCGGCTCTAAAACCGTCCACGCCAACACAGTATGCAATCGCCTTTCCGTTATTCTCCATCCACTTTAATCTCTCAGCTGACTCACGGTAATCATCATTTGGACCACCATCAGTTACGCAAAAGATCCAAGGTCTGAAATAAGGTGTTCCTGCGTAGTTGTATTTATTTTTTTGCATCGTGACCATATCCATTGCAGTTTCCAGGGCTTTGCCCATAGCAGTATTTCCATATGCTTTTAGTTCAGGTAATTCCATTTCTTCTACCGGAGCAAAATCCTGAATTACCTTGACATCACTGTCGAACGTAACAACAGCCACATCAATACAAGCCTTTGCATGGGTATCAAGACTTGATAGGGTCTGCTGCTTGAATACTCTGAGTCCCTCGTTAAGCTGTTTTATTGCTTCATTGCTGTTCATTGAACTTGACGTATCCAATAGAAAAACACAGGCAACGTGTTTTTCCGTAACGTATTTTACCGGTTCGTCATTGAAATCTCTTTGGTTTAATTTTGGCATAATAAGTCCTCCTAAATTTGTTATATATAATTAGAATATTTACTGGTTTGATTTTATAATCATACCTACATCATTAACTGAGAGAGGCACATCAATTACCAAATCAGTAATAATACATCCGTACATTTGAAATACTATCCCACCATATTCTGTATTGTCATCGTTTATAGTAGCGTTGTTTTTTAGATAAGATATGGCTTTTGCAGAAAGATTGAAAGAAACTGTCTCAGGCTTAAAGTCAAATAAACAGAAAAAACCGTCTGATTGTATAAATGTTCTTGTATTTTCAATAATGTCATTACTGATCTCATTTGGAAAAGTATATGATTCATTATTAATGCTGACTGCATCTGCTGCCGTAGGTACACCGGTTATGTAATTCCCGTCAAGCTTATAAAGAGCATTCCAATCTACAGCATCTTTGGGTGCAAATACATAATAATCAGTATTAAGATATTTTAAAGTAACAGTTATTGAACAACCTGTTTCTTCGAAATCAGAAAAGTATTTGTTATCGATATACTCTACTTCGTTTCCGTCAGTATCATAAAAATTTGCAGCTGACCAGTCGTCATAATTATCGATTCCAATGAATTCAATCGATTCATAGGTTTTATTATTTGAGTCTGTTTTTTCAGACTCTATTTCAACGTTTGTATTAGAATCTGTTATTGATTTGGCTGATTTGCTTTTAATAGCATTATCAGTAACACCAGATCCAATCTCTGTTTTTGATAAATCGTCATCCGTGACAATATTTTCTTGTTTATTATGTATTTTAATAATAACTGTTATCAAAACTATAGCAGTTAATACAGTTATAATAGAGGATAGTGATATTATAATATTTTTTTTCACTTGTTTAGACTTTATTGCAGAACTGTTTTCGGTTGGGGTATTTAAATACGCTTTCTGGCAAGATGATTCCGCAGATACTTTGTATCCGCAAAATTTGCAAAAAGTTGAGTTATCATCTATTTTATTGCCGCATTCTTTACAAATCATAGTTATAACCTCTTAAAAACATACGTTCTATCTGTATTTATTTTCCTCAAAATCAATTTGTTGGAGGAAAGCTTTTTAATTACATACCTTTTAGAATGTCCAAGTAACTTACTTACTCTATAATCATCATCATATATTTCAAGAGTATCACCATCGATTGAGTAGTAGCCTTCCTCGGAATAAGCACCGGAAATGAGTAACCTTCCATTGGTAAATTCCCAAGTCACTTGATCTTCTTTATCTACCAATTCGGTACCATCAGAATAAAGCAACCATTTTCCTTGAATCTTACTCTCGTTGCTCTCAAATATCCTGAATAAAATAAAAGCAATTATAACAATAAACAACATTAATATAATAGCAATAAGTATATTACGTTTTTTATTAGTTTTCATTATTGCTGCAAATCCTCCATCTTGAGGGTTGAAGTTATTTAAAACACATCCGCAATGTAGACAGAATTCCGCATTAGGTGCAACGGCATTACCGCATTTAGGACAATAACTCACCTGAGGGGCAGGAGCAGGCTGCGGCTGAGGGCGTGGCTGTGGTTGAGGGCGTGGCTGCTTTCCCGTAGGTTCTCCGCAAACGGGACAAATAACTGTGTTGTCTGATAATTTCTTTCCGCATTTTTTGCAAAACATAGCTGGTCACTTCCTAAAAATTATTTTGCATGGTTGAATACATTCTTTGAGAAATAATCTGATTTATCATCTCTTCAATGTTTTCACATTTTGTTTTTTCCATAATGTAAAATGGAATTTCTTCTACGTTTCCCGATGTCTTTTCTATGACAAGCATTGTTGTAAAAGAATCTATAATAAACAATGCTGCCAGTAATAACAATATAATTCCCCATGCAGGAGATCCACCTAAGCATATAATGGCAGCAATTAAAGCAACAAGTCCGTAAATAAAGGATTTTGGATTCAATGAGAAATTTGAATTGACTGATGAAATTTGATTAATAGGAATACTTTTTCGTTTAGTGCCAAATGGTATGAATAAAATCGCATTCGGAAGTTTGGTTTTAATAAAATTCTGTTCCATTCTAATCTCACCTTTCATATAGAATAATAAGAGTGAGATCATAAATGTTATTACTTTCGGGTTTTGCCCGGTTAGTTGACCTGCTTGGCAATTGCTGCATAGAGTCTGCCCATAAGGCAAAGCAGCACCGCATTTACGGCAATAACTCACCTGAGTGGCAGGATCCGGATGAATGGGTGGCTGTGGTGGAGTGTAAGGCGGCATCATTCCCGTAGGTTTTGGTGGAGTGTAAGGCGGCGGCATCATTCCCGTAGGTTTTGGTTGAGGGAAAGGCGTCGGCTGCATTCCCGTAGGTTCTCCGCAAACGGGACAAATAACTGAGATCGGAAGAGCGTCGTGT
>OGLN01002512.1_pt1 | contig 11203 bp, 6 predicted proteins | sample 1572641 | NCBI WGS metagenome assembly OGLN01 (sample SAMEA2581903, study PRJEB24529) | metagenome | biome: Human gut stool | place: China | collected 2011
TGCCTTTATAGGAAATGTACCTATAGCAATGGCACCTGGAATGGGACTTAATGCCTTTTTTACTTTTACACTTGTTATGGGAAAAGGTGTACCTTGGCAAGATGCTTTAGGAGTAGTTTTTATATCAGGAGTTTTCTTTTTTATATTAGCAGCTTCAGGGCTTAGAGAAAAGTTAGCTTCAGCCATACCTACACCGATTACTATTGCTTCTACAGCAGGGATAGGATTATTTATAGCTTTTATAGGTTTAAAAAATATGGGAATAATAGTAGCAGATCCAGCTACATTAGTAGCATTAGGAAAATTTGACTTACCTGTTACACTATCTATACTCGGTTTAGTTTTAATGGCAATTTTTGAATTAAAAAAAGTCAGAGGTGGAATACTGATAAGTATTGTAATTATAACAGTACTAGGAATGATATTAGGATTAGTAGAGTTACCTAAAGCTATAATATCTATGCCACCAAGTATAGAACCAATAGCTTTTAAATTAAATATTTTTGGGGCCTTTAAAATCTCATTATTTGGTTCAATATTCTCTTTTATGTTTATAGACTTATTTGACTCATTAGGATTTTTAATAGCTTGTTTTAGAGAGATAGGTCTAGTAGATGAAAAAGGAAAATATAAAGGTTTAGGAAGAATGATGTTTGCTGACGTTTCATCTACAATAATAGGAGCTTGTTTAGGTACTAGTACAGTTACTACATTTGGAGAATCTGCAGCAGGAATAGCAGCAGGAGCAAAAACAGGATTAGCTTCATTTGTTACAGCTATTTTATTTTTATTAGCTTTACTTGTTACTCCATTAGTTGGAATAGTACCTATGTTTGCTGCTGCTCCATCACTTGTAATGGTAGGAGTATTTATGTTTAAAAGTGTAAGAGACTTAGATTTATCTGATATAAAGATAGCAGTTCCAGCTTTTGTTACAATAATATTTATGCCACTTACTTATAGTATCAGTATTGGATTAAGTTTTGGATTTGTTAGCTATATTATAATGCATGCTGTAGCTAAAGAGTGGAATAAAATAAATACAGTTTTATGGATAATAGGAGCTCTTTCATTAGTAAACTTAATTTGGAGATAGGAGGAAATAATGGGAAAATTTTTAATTAAAAATGGATATATAGTTTCAATGAATGAAAAAAGAGAGGTTTTTAATGGAGGTTCTATTCTTATTGAAGATGATAGAATAAAAGCCATAGGAAAAATAGATGAAAAATTATTAAATAGCGATGTAGAGATTTATGATGCACAAGGAAAAATTATTCTTCCTGGACTTGTAAATACTCATGTACATCTTTCACAGCAATTAGGAAGAGGAATAGCAGATGATGTAGTGTTACTTACTTGGTTAAGAGAGAGAATTTGGCCATATGAGAGTAGCTTTGATTATGAGGATTCCTTAATTTCATCAATAGCTTGCTGTGTAGAGATGATAAAATCAGGTACTACAACTTTCTTAGAGGCTGGGGGACAATATGTAGATGCTATGGTAGAGGCAGTAGAAAAATGTGGGCTTAGAGCTTGTCTTTGTAAGTCCACTATGGACGAAGGAGAGGGGCTTCCAAAACCTTGGCAAAAAACTACTGAAGAGGAGTTAAGAGAGCAAGAAGAATTATTTAAAAAATATAATAATGCAGCAGACGGAAGAATAAAAATTTGGTTTGGATTAAGAACTATATTTAATAACTCAGATGATTTAATAGTAGGAACAAAAAAATTAGCAGATAAGTACAACACTGGAATACATATGCATGTGTTGGAAGTAAAAGAGGAGATGGATTATACAAGAGCTACTAGAGGAGAAACAACAGTGGAACACCTATATAGACTAGGAGCTTTAGGACCTAATTTAGTAGCTGCCCATGTAGTATGGTTGACAGAAAGAGAGATAGATTTATTTAGACTTTATGATGTAAAAGCATCTCATAATCCAGCAGCTGCTATGAAAGTAGTTTTAGGTTTTGCTAGAATTCCTGAGATGATGGAGAAAGGTATTACTGTTGGAATAGGAACAGATGGAGCACCATCTAATAATAGGATGGATATGATGAGAGATATGTATTTAACATCATTATTACATAAAGGAAGAACATTAGATCCTAAGAGTGTTTCTGCTGAGGAAGTTTTAGAGATGGCAACAATAAATGGAGCTAAATGTGCTTTACAAGAGAAGGAGATAGGAAGCTTAGAAGTTGGTAAAAAAGCTGACTTAGTAGTTTTAAATCCTGATACTATTCATGCCCTACCATTAGTAGACCCAATAGCTAATATAGTATATGCTATGAGCAGTGAAAATGTAGAATCTACAATATGTAATGGAAAATGGTTAATGAAAGCGAAGAAAATTTTATTCTTAGACGAAAAAGAACTTTTAGAAAAAGTTAAAAAACAAAGTAAAAAAGTTTTAGATAGAGCTGGAGTAAAGTTACCAAATAGATTTCCAGTAGTAGATATTAAATAGTAATATAAATTAGAAATAGGAGATGTAATAAAAGGGACACTCCTATTTTTTTATACTCTAAAAATAAAATCATATAATTTAAATTTTTAAAAAGTTTGTTCTACGAAATATTGTTGACTAAAAATAAAAAATATGATATAACATAAATATAGATATATTTAGTGTAGTTTAAAAAACATTGATTTATATGGAGGTAAAATTATGGAAAAGAAATTAAATTTATTATTAGCTGATTTAGTAGTAGAATATCATAAATTACAAAATTTTCATTGGTATGTAAAGGGAAAAAGTTTTTTTACTTTACATGGTAAACTTGAAGAGTTATACAATAGTGTTAATAAAAGTATAGACGAAGTTGCAGAAAATATTTTAATTATTGGAGGGAAACCATTAGGGTCATTGAAAGAGTTTCTAGCTCATTCAAAAATAAAGGAAGAAGAAGATAGATATGTTTGTGGAAGCTATATCTTAAAAGAAGTAATTACAGATTTTCAATATTTTCTTAATCTCATAAAAGAATTAAAAATAGAAGCAGATGAGAAAAATGAATATATCATTTCAGGATTGATGGATGATCTTATGAAAGAATTTGCTAAAATACTTTGGATGTTAAGACAAAGTGAAGAGGAAAAATAAAAACAGAGTTGTTAGAATAACTATGTTTAAAATAAATTAAAAATAAAAAGGGGTAGGTATATTTAAGATGCCCTTTTTATTTTTTAAAAGATAGAAGTAAATTTTATAAAAATTGACAAATAAGGAGTAAATAAATGAGAAAAGAGATTGAGAAGTTATTAGAAAAGGATAAGAAGACATCCTTAGAAAAAATAGCTAAAGAATTAGGGATATCACTTATAGAGGTGTTGAGAAATTCTCCTACAGTAAGAAAATATCCTCTTGAAAAAAGAGAGGAACTTTTTGAAATACTAAGAGAGTGGGAGAAAGTTTTTCTATTAGTAGTAACTCCTAACTTTGTTTTAGAGATAAAAGACAAATTTCCAAAGGGATTTTATGCTCATGGATATTTAAATTTCCATGACCCAGAATCTTCAATAGGAGGACATTTAAGTGTTGATAAAATAAAAGAGATTTTCTTAGTAGAGGATAATATGTTTGGAAGAAAAAGTTGTTCAATAAGATTCTATGGGGAAGATGAGAAAGAGATATTTGCTATATATGTTCCAAGAGATGATAAGAAAGAATTAATTAAAAAGTATTTAGATTGTTTTTACTCTTTGATATAAAAGTGTTAATAAAAAAAAGAAGCTGTTATGTTATTACAGCTTCTTTTTAATTAGATTAAAAACGATATCCAGCTTTTAGCCCAAAGGTAATATTATTATATTCATCATTTGTAGTATAAGTTCCTTCTAATCCATAGTTGATTCCTGAATTTAAAGAAACATCATAGTTTAAAACTAATTTTATAGAATTTTTTTCAAATTTGTTTCCTTGGATTTCCATTGAACTAGTAGAATCATTAAATTTACCATTTAGATTTTTATTGTCATATCCCAATATACCAAATTTTCCAAAAATACCTCCAGATAGAGTATTTTTAGAGTTAGGGTTAAAGATAGTTTTATTTAAGCTTACTCCTAATTCACTATCTAAATAATTATAATTTTGAGCTTTAATATTTAAGGCTAAAGGAGCATCTTTTTCTTTAATATCTTCTTGTGAGATAAATGAATAAGATACTAGCCCTCTAAAATTAAGTGCTAAGTCATCTTTTAAAGAATATTGATAATTTAATCCTGAGTATAAATTTATTCCATATACATTTGTATTGGAAGTGAAATTGTTTTCTTGATAATTATTTTTAAACTCTCTATTTACTTCATACTCTCCATACTGTAATCCAAATCCATTTAGCCATTGTAATTTAGGAGTTAAGAAGTTTCTATTATATCCACCTAAATACGCACTAACACCTTTAATTTTAGATTCTGTAGTAACCTCTTTAAGGGTATCATTTTTTATTTCATTATGATTAGAAGTAGCTCCTCCTACAATAAATCCAAAGTTCATATTATTGATTTCAGTCTCATATATACCATAACCACTATAGATATTTCCTTTAAAAGAATCATAAGAGTTTTTAGTTAAAATACTTCCACCATGTACATAATTTTTGTTAACTGAAAAGTCGTTATTTATATCAAATGGGATAGAAGTAAAAGTAGAGATTTCATCTTTTGCTACTTTATTTAGTCTAGAATAAATATTTTTATTTTGAACTTGATTTATAAGAGTTTGTAATTCTTTTAGTACTTCTTCCTGTCTTTGAGTATAGTAAAGAATAGAGTGTAATTCTTTATAATCAAATATATCTTCTTTATTTTCAAGAGCTTTTAAATCTTTTAAAAGTGCTTTATCTAATGATTCTTCATTTTCAAGTAGAACTTTAGAAATAAGTTGTGGAATTTCAAGAGCATATCTCATAATCTCTTTTAAATTATTTTTTTTATCTCCATACTTATTAAACCATCTAATAGCACTATCTAAAGAAGATAATTTACTGTTTAAACTTTTAACACTATCTATCTTTTGATTTTCTTTATCTAAATGAGATTTTAAAGTTTCAAGTGCATTACTATAAAACTTTTTTAAGTTATTATATTTTTCAGTTATTTCATTTTCTGTTAGATTGTCTAAATTATTTATATCATTTTGTAAATTTAAATCAGATATTTTTTGCGATGTTTCAGATAGATTTAATTCTTTAACTTTAGCTAATTGTTCATGTCTTTTTTGTCCAATAGTAATAACAGTATTATTTTTAAGATTACTAATATTTTCTTTTATTTTGTCTTCTTCAAGTTTAGAAAAATTAAATTGACCTAAATCTTTTATAATCTCTTCAGCATTTTTTTCTCTAAGATATTTAGCAAGTGTAATATCTTTTTTTAGTTCTTTTTCATCTTCTTCAGCTGTAAAGTTAGTTCTTTTATTTGTAGTTGTCAAAGTAGCAAAAAGAGATGATAGATGTCCTGAATTTTTAATACTTGCATAAACTTCATTTTCTTTATCATTTAACATTTTTAAAGAATCTTTGATATTAACTTTTAAAAGAGTATTTCCCTCAAAATCAGTTTTTTCTAACTTATCTAAGGTATGTGCAATTGAATCTGAAATCATAGATATTTTATAATCTAATATTTCTCCACTTTCTCTATCAAAAGCTTCATATTCTAATTTTCTACCCATGTTAATAACAGAGTCTTCACTAATTCTACTAACCATTAATTCAATAGCAAAATCATTCCTATACTTATTATTTAAAATAGAGTGTAAACTTTTAAAAATAATATCTTTATCTGAATCTTTAAAAGCATGTTGTATTAGATGTCCTTCTTTATTTTTTACTGTAGGGTCAATATCCATTGAAAGAGAAGTTCTTCCAGAAAGAGAGGCAGAAGAATCAGTTCCAATTTGTCCCCCAACTTTAACCACATCTATATTTTTTAATTGAGAATAAGCTCCTAAAATAACATTAGTACCATATTTTCCTGTGAATTGTTCAGTGATAGTAAGTTGATTGTTACCTTCTCCTAAATCTATAATTCCATCTATTCTCCCTTTTCCTCTAAGTTCGATATTTTTACCTAGGATACCATCAACAAGGTCTTTAGCACCTATAACAAAACTTGTCCACTTACTTTCATCTTCTGTTCCCCACTTATAGAAACCATACTTTTTAGGAATTTCCATTTGTATATCTAATTCTATTTTTAATATTTTATCATCAGTTTCATCTTTAATTTTGTTATATTTAACATAATTATCAAGTAATTCTTGAACTTCTTTAGTTTGTTTATCATAATATTTTTTAGCCTCTTCTTTTGAATACCAGCCTCCAGTGAATATATAATGGTCATCAGGTAATCTAGAATCATTTTTTATTTTTTCTAATTCTTTTTTTGCTGTTGAATTTTGTTCTTTAAGAGGAGTTAAATCCTTTCTTTTTTGGGCTATTTCACTTTTCATGTTATTTAGAGCTGTATCAAATTCTCCACCCTTTTCAAATGGTTTTATCCATTTTTTTTCAAACTCTTCATTTGAAAGTTCATTTTTATCTTTAAAATATTGATTTAAAATTTTATTATTGGAATTTTGATTGTTTTTAGCTTCTTCAATAATTTTTTCTAAAGATTTTGTGGAGTTATACCCAGATGATATTTGAGTATATGCTTTGTCATAATTGAATTTATCTTCAATAACTATACTACCATCAGTCTTATATAAGACTTTTCCAGAACTATCATTTGTTCTATTAAAAGAGTCATAGATATAGATTTTTGTAAAAACTTCATCTTTAAATTGTTTATTTTCATCAGTTTCACCAGGTTGATGCACAGATACTGCTTCTAATTCCCAAAGAACTTTCCATTCTTTTCCATTACAAACTGTATATAGCTCTCCGTTTTTATATACAGTTTCAATATCTTTAACTTCTTTTAATTTTTTTTGTAGATATTTTACTACTTCTTCTTTATTTTTTCCTTGAATTTTAGAATAATAATCATCCATAGAAATATTTAATTGATTTCTTACTCCTGATTCGATACTTTTATATGTCCCTTCTAATAGGTATTTGGTATTACTATTTTTATTACTATTTTCTACTTCATTTTCAAAATCTGAAGAATTGACAATTTTTAAATTTTTTACAATATTACCATTTCCAAGATAAACTCTCTTTTGATTCCCTATTCTTTTATATTGTAACTTATCTAATTCATTTTTAGATAAGTTGTTATTAATTAAATCTGAAACATTAAAATATGAATCTGATGTATTTATTCCTTTTATTGAAGTAAACTCTTCAATAAATTCATTGTTAGTTGTAAATTGAGCTATTGGAACAATATCAACATCATTATATCCCTCTCCAACAGTAGTTCCTTTATCTAGATAATCAGAATTTATTCCATTTTGTCTATTTATTTCATCTACCATTCTTAATAAGTCTTCATATGATCCTTTTTCAAAAGTTGTTATAAATTCAGAATCAACTGAGATTCTAAAATTTCCATCTTTACTGTAGATATCAGTCTCAGAATAACTGTTTTGAGCAGCAATAATTAACATTAACATAATTAGTTGTTTTTTCATAGTTGGTCTCCTTTTAATATTTTTAGAATTTTACGCTTAACTCAATAAAATAATTTCTTTCAGGTGCTGGAAAAGCTTCAATACTTGTTTCTCTAAGATTATATTTAGTAGAGGTTAAGTTTTTAACTCCAAGTTTTAAGTTTGAATATTCATCTATTTGGTACATAGTACTTAAATCAATTGTTCCATAGCTATCAATAGTAAATTTTTTAATATTATCTTTATCATCTAACTCTCTAACCTCTTTTTCACTAATATAAGTGTAATTAGCTAATAGAGATAGTCTATCAGTTAGGCTATATTTTGCTCCTAGGGTTATTTTCATTTCAGGAACCATTGGAATTTTATCATTCTTATTGATATTGATACTACTATCTCCTTTTAAAACTTTAGCATTAACCAAAGAGAGTGATTGATTAAGACTTAGCTTATCAAAGTATTGTTCTGTTTGTAATTCAAGTCCCATTCTTCTTGTTTTTCCAATGTTTCTATATTTCCATCTTTTAATAGCTGGATTTGTAACTCCTGATTCAATTAGAGTGATTTCATCTTCTGTATCTGTTACAAAGAATGAAAGAGAAAATAGAGAGTTAAAGATATAATCATTGATACCTAATTCAATAGTATCAGTTATTTCAGAATTTAAATCATTAGCTACATATATAGAAGCAACATTAACAATAGGAGGAGTTATAATTCCTGTGTCAGGATTTTTTAGCTGATTATCATGAATTTTATCTGTTAATTGAGTAGCAAAAGGAGTAACAAATCCTCTTTCATACCTTAAGAAAAGGTTACCAGTATCTCTATATTTATAAAGAGCTCCTAATTCTGCTGCATAGTTAGTTAAACTTCTATCTGTTTCTATTTCTTGTGTTTTTGCGGCTAGAAAAGGCATAGAGTTAGGACCATTTTTTCTACTTCCATTGTAACTTGTATATTCTCCACGTATTCCACTAGTAATATCTATATTATCAGTGAGTTCATATTTATTAAAAGCGTAAAGTCCATGTGATTCTTTAGTTAAATCAATATCTACACTATTAATTACAGGTTTTCTATCTTTAGGGTTAAGATTTATATATGAATTTCCATCACTATATGTTTTTAAAGTTTCAGATTTAACAAAAGAGTTTCTTTTATTATTTGAACTATAGAAATCATAACCTAAGATAAGGTTTCCATGGTCATATTCATAATTACTTTTTAATTTTATTCCATATTTTTTTTCAGAAAATTTTGCATTCATAATAGATTTTACATCATAGAAATTATAATGATTTTGTACATGGGTATGATTTCTATCACTTGCAATAATTATAATATCATCAATACTTTCAGTAGTGATGTCTCTTTCTTGTTCTTGATAATAGAAGGTAGAAGAGAAAGTCAAACTGTCATTAAATCTATTTTCATAATCAAAAGTATAGCTACTATTTTCAGTATCTAAATCTAAATTTAATCCTGGAGCAGTTCTATCTTGTTCTAAAATTTTCTTTGAAACTTGGTTAGTTCCATTCTGATTCTCTCTTGAATTTCTTACTTGAAAACGAATTTTATTCCTATCATTAAATTTATAATCAAATCCTCCTAAGAATATAATGTTTTCATTTTCTTCAGCTTTACGATATCCTTCACAATTAACATAGTTAAAACCATAGTTAAGATAGAGCTTTTCATTTATATTTTTTCCACCAGCAAATCCAAAATTTCTAGAATCAAAAGAAGCGTATTTTAGATCCATAAAAAAGTTATCTTTAGTGACATTTGAATTAGTAACAATATTAATTACCCCTCCAACAGAACCACTTCCATATAAAGTAGCTCCCCCTCCAGGAATAACCTCAATTTTTTTAATGGTTTCTATGGGTATTGAATTTATAGGAAGGCTAGCCATAGTTTCTTCAGTAGGGTTGATACTTACCCCATCAACTAGAATTTTAACTCTACTAAGAGATTTTTCTCCACTACCTCTCATATCTACTCTTGGTCCAAAAGCAGTATTATTAACTACAACTCCAGGTGAGTCTCTAAGAACATCCTCAACATTTTTATAGTTTTTTTCCTGAATTTGTTCTTGAGTAACAACATAGGTGTTTTTAATCTCTCTTGGAGCAACAAAAAATTCCCGTTCTGAATAGTTTTTTCTGATAACAGAATCCCCTAAATCAATGTTAACATCGTCAGCTATACTTAAAGCACTGACAATGAGATAAAATAAAATAATTTTTTTCATAAAATTCCTCCTTTATATTATACGTTAAAATTAAATTTCTTAATAATTATACTTATTATAAAAATAATTGTAGAAGATAGAATTACAGCTGCCCCTGAAGGAATTGAAAGAGTAAGATAAGCAGGAAGAATTATTCCTAATATGCAGCTGAGGGTTGAGAATAAAATACTATATCCAATAAAAGCTCTCATTGAATGAGATATATTTTTAGCTGAAGCAGTTGGAATTAAAAGTAATGCTTCACCTAAAATAGAACCAACTATTTTTATAGCTCCTATTGTAGTGATACTTAGCAGAATGATAAAAAGATACTCATAAAATTTTATATTTATTTTTCTAGCTAAGGCAATACTAGGGTTTATACTGATTAATAAAAATTTATTGTAACAAGGATATAAAATAATAAAAACTAAAACAGTTATAGTTATTAGGATATATATATCTACTTTCTCAATAGTTAGTATTGAGCCAAAAAGAATATTTTCAATTATATGTGGATTAATTGTTCCAGCTGTATAAGTTAAAAGAGAAGCCCCAATGGAAATAGAGACTGCTAAAAAAATTCCAATTAGAGTATCTGAGGCTATATCAGTTTTAGTTTTTGTATATATAATCAAAATTCCAAATAAGATAGAATAACCAAAGGTAGAGAAGTAAGGAGTCGAATAATTTTCTCCTAATATTATTCCTATAGCTATTCCTGTCATTGCAGCGTGTCCTATGGCTTCAGAATAGAAAGCCATTTTTTTGCTTACAACAAGTGTTCCAATAATTCCTAACAGTGGTCCTATAAATAAAGCTGAAATAAGAGCATTTGTGATAAAAGAATAATTAAGTATTTCCAACATAAAATCACCTACAAAAAATATTTGAGATTTCTTTTTCAAAAAAATTACTATCTAAAAGATTACAAGCTATATTTGTTTTATTTATACAAGTAACAGTATCAGCAAATTTTTTTACTTTATATAAATTATGTTCTATCCATAGTATTGTAATTCCTTGTTCTTTAAGTTCTTTTATAAGTGAAATAAAGAAATCTTCTCCATATTTATCCATACCAGTTAAAGGTTCATCTAAAATTAAAAAATTTGGTGTAGGGAGAAGAGATTGTAATAATAATACTCTTTGCCTTTCTCCACCAGATAAAGTTGTAAAAATTGAATTTCTTTTATCATATAGTTTAAATTTTTTTAAAAGATTATCAACCTGCCTTTGCTTTTTAAAATCAAAACCTAAAAAGCAGGGGGACGTTTGAGAATTAATAGATATAAATTCATTAACAGTCAAGGGGATAGAATTATTAAGATTGATATGTTGAGGGAGATATCCAATGATATTTTTATGATTATTTTGGAAGGTAATATCCCCTT
>OGLN01002513.1_pt1 | contig 11197 bp, 10 predicted proteins | sample 1572641 | NCBI WGS metagenome assembly OGLN01 (sample SAMEA2581903, study PRJEB24529) | metagenome | biome: Human gut stool | place: China | collected 2011
AGCGTTCGGTTCGCATCCGAGAGGTCGAGGGTTCGAATCCCTTCAGGTCCACCAAGAAAAGCTGTGAAATCATAGATTTCACAGCTTTTTGCATTTTTTAAAGAAAACAGATGGATGCGAACCAGTCATTTCTGTCAAGTTTTGGCAGATTTTTTCAAATTCGCCCCCCAAGCGGTTCGCATCCAAAAGTGAATATAATGATCAGGTGCGACCCGGAATGAAGACTAACCGGTTAATGAAATCAGGCACAACACAGATAGACGGCGAAGCTCTGCCTCTGTGCGGGAGTCGTCAAAGCCGGTGTATTGCCGACAGTCGGAGCGATGCGCCGACTACTCGTGCCCCGGCCATGACATTGCTGTCCGCCAACATCGAATCGCCGGAAGCACGATTGGCCAACAGCGACAGGCTCACCCAAGATCTGAAGGAGCAACATCAGCTGCCCCTGTCCTGGACGGAAACATTTGACAATGCAACCCCGTCTGAGCGCAAGCTCATCGCATCCCATTTGATTAGAGCTGTGACACGACCCGCGGTTATGGCATCCAAATCGACTTCAACATTTCCGAGGCGCAGTATCTGAATGGGATGGGGGTGTAGCCTGTACGAATTGGGACAACATATGGGAATTGCATATTATGTACATGGTAGTTACTGTTTGTCAACAAAAATACTTCAAAAGATTTGTAGAAATTCTGCATATATTTTTGTGGAAACTGATGTTATAATGGGAGTAGATTATATGAAGCTATTTTTGAATCACTGTATGTACTACTTACGCAGGAAGTCAACTCACTTAAAAAGGGGGGCTTGTTTTGGGGCGTCTGATTGTTGGACTTACTGGTGCATTTGGTAGCGGCACAACCTTTTTGGCTGATAACTTTTTTGCCAAAATGGGCTTTACAAAGTATTCTCTTTCTGAAGTTCTGAAGGCAAAATATGCAGAAGAAACAGGAGCGCCTCATGCTTCTCGCCATGATTTGCAAGAATTTGGGAATAAGCTTCGCAAAGATGACAGCTCAATCTTGGCAAAAGAAGTTAACAACAGGTATATTCTTAAATGCAATCAAGATGAGAACATTGTTGTAGATAGCATTAGAAATCCGGCTGAAATCAAATTCTTCAGAGAAAAGTACCCGGAGTTTATTTTGGTCGGTGTGTTTGCTGATTATGAGATTCGCTGGGAACGAGTCAAAGATACTTATAGTGGTTCTAAGGATAGATTCGATGCGGATGAGCAAAAAGATAAAGGAACCTTTGAACCTCAGTTTGGTCAAAGGATTTCTGATTGCTTTTTTGAATCTGATTTAATTCTGTCTAACAATGATAGTATTTCAATTGAGGGAAAGAATCAGTCTTATCGGGATATGCACGCTAAGATTAGTGCTTATCTGAATGCACTAAAGAATCCCGCATCTTCGAATCCGACACTAAAAGAAACATTGATGGCTGCTGCATATACCAGCGGGAGACGATCTAAATGCATCAAGCGTAAAGTTGGCGCCGTGATTGCAGACAAGTATGATCGAATAATAAGTTCTGGATTTAACGGCGTTCCTTTTGGACTGCAAGAGTGCGGTCCTCTGTTGGGCAAATGCTATAGAGACGTTAAGCGTGAAGACATTGGCAAAAAGATAAGTGAAAATCTAGAGATTGAAGATGTTAATAAGGCGATAGGGATTGTAAAGAAGAATGTTAAGCTTTTGGAGCTTTGTCGTGCATTGCATGGAGAAGAAAGTGCAATCCTTAATTTAGTAGGTCGGGGTGTTGACCTGGCTGATTCTACAATTTATGTAACTACCTACCCCTGTAATCTCTGTGCCAACAAAATAGTCCAGGCAGGAATTAAGAATGTCATATATTTTGAACCTTACCCTGTAGAAGAGGCAAAGAAAATCTTCAGAGAAGCAAACATAACATCAGAGCCATTTGAGGGTGTTACATTTAGAGCATTTTTTAGATTTTATCAATTTGAGCCTTGAAAGGAAATCGGTGATATACAATGTATAAAATTTGTCCAAAATGCGGTGCTATTGCTGAATATAATGCATATTATGGGAGAGTCACCTGCACTCGCTGTACATGGGAAAGTGAAAAGCAACGCATTGTAACATACAGAGTGGCTCAAGGCAAATCCACTGCACTAAAACAAAGATTGGTAAAAACCGTCACTGTATCGAATTAAAGTTGCAATATATCAGCCTTGGGAGAGCGTTCGGTTCGCATCCGAGAGGTCGAGGGTTCGAATCCCTTCAGGTCCACCAACACAATATAATCCGAACCCTTTGCCGATTGGCCGTGGGTTCGGATTTATTGTTTTGTCCGCCGTCCCGGCATAATTTTCCTCGCCGCCGCATACTAAACAGGGGAGGGGAACGCTATGAAGCCTGCTGTTTATCTGTACGGTGTGCCAGGTCAATACGAAAACTATCTGGCGGCACTGGAGAGCGCCGGGGCCCGGGTGGTCCTGTGCCGGGACCTGTACCGCAGTCTGGACTGCGGGGGACTGCTGCTGCCCGGCGGCGGGGACATCCGGGGCCCCCTTCCGGGAACGGAGTCCTTTCTGATCGACTCCTTTGCCCGGTCCCGGCGGCCCATTCTGGGGATCTGCCGGGGACTCCAGGCCCTGAACGTCCACTGGGGCGGGACCCTGCGGGATATCCCCGGCCACCAGCTGCCCCGGGGCGATCTGGTGCACCCCACCCGGGCGGAGGGGCTGATGGCCCGTCTGCTGGGGGAAGCTCCCGCCGTCACCAGCTGCCACCACCAGGCGGTGGACCGCCTGGCCCCGCCCTTACAGGCGGTGCAGTGGTCCCCGGACGGCGTGGTGGAGGCGGCGGTCCACCGGCAGCTGCCGGTGCTGGGGGTCCAGTGGCACCCGGAGCGCCAGAGCTATGGCCTGCGCCGGGCAGACGCCCCCGGGGCAGAGGCCCTGTTTGCCTATTTCGCTGCACTGATAGGAGGAAAACCATGGACAGACCCGTGCGGGAGCTGAATCTGGAGCTGGGGCGGCCCGACGCCGCGGAAGCCCTCCGCCGCCTGGCGGCGGAGGTGGAGGCCGCCCGGAAAATGGGGACCCCGGCCATGAAGCTGATCCATGGCTACGGCTCCTCCGGCAAAGGCGGGCGGCTGCGCACCGCCTGCCGCACCTGGCTGCGGCAGCAGGAGCTGTGCTTCCTGCCCGGGGAGGAGTTCAGCATCTTCAACCAGGAGGCCCGCCGGTGGCTGGCCCTGTGTCCCCAGCTGCGGCAGGACCGGGATCTGGACGCCGAAAACCGGGGCGTCACCTATGTTCTGCTGAAAAAATAACAAAACCGCCGTGAAGCGCTTCTTTTTTCAAGCGCTTCACGGCGTTTTTTCATTCCAGGGATGCCTTGTATCCCTCGCCCCAGGCCCACATGGAGTCCAGAATGGGCTTCAGGCTCCGGCCCAGCGGAGTCAGGGAATACTCCACCCGGGGCGGCACCTCGGCATAGACCTCCCGGTGGACCAGGCCGCTTTTCTCCATGTCCCGCAGCTGGGCGGTGAGCACCTTCTGGGACACATCGCCCACAGATTTTCTCAGCTCGCCGAAGCGCTTGGTGCCCGGCATCAGGTCCCGGAGGATCAGCACCTTCCACTTGTCGCCGATCAAGGTCAGCGTGGTCTCCACCGGGCAGGCGGGCAGCTGGTCCTTTTTCTTTGCCTCACTCCTGTCCATAAAACCTCCCCAAAAGCTGTCCCGGTTTCCGGCGGGACGTCCCGCAAAAGCCGGGCTTTGTCCCGGTTTTTATCCGGGACAGGCCGGGACGGAAAGCCCTGTCCCGGCGTTTTTGCGTCTTTTTATTTTCCCACGCAGAAGCGGGAGAAAATGGTCTGGATCAGGTCGTCCCGGATGTGTTTTCCGTTCAGCTCCCCCAGAGCCTCCAGGGCGGCCTCGGCGTCGGTGAGCACCACGTCCGGGGTCATGCCGATGCGCAGGGCGCTGCGGGCGCTGCGGACGGAGGCCAGGGCCCGGGACACGGCGTCGGCCTGGCGGGCGTTGGTCAGCAGCTCCCCGGGGCGGCCCTCCCCGGCGGGGTACATGGCCCCGATGGCGTCGCACAGGACGGACACCCCCTCGCCGCTGCGGGCGGACAGGGACACCACGTTGTCGAACTCGTCGGCCAGTCGGCCGATGTCCACCGCCCGGGGCAGGTCGGATTTGTTCACCGCCACCAGCAGGTTGGGCGCCTGCCGGGCCAGGTCCATGGCCTCCCGGTCGGCCTCCGTCAGGGGCCGGGAGCCGTCCAGCACCAGCAGGGCCAGGGAGGCCTGGCGGGCGGCGGCCCGGGCCCGCTCCACGCCGATCTTCTCCACGGCGTCCTCCGTCTGGTGGATGCCCGCCGTGTCGCACAGGCGCAGCAGCACATGGCCCACCCGGACCTTTTCCTCCACCGTGTCCCGGGTGGTTCCGGCCACGTCGGTGACAATGGCCCGGTCATAGCCCAGCAGGGCGTTGAGCAGGGAGGACTTGCCCACGTTGGGGCGGCCCAGGATCACCGTGGGGACCCCTAATTTCAGGAGCTTTCCCCGGGAAAAGGTGGCCAGCAGCTCCTCCAGCCGGTTTTCGGCGCGGCGGAGGGTATCCAGCATATCCTCCCGCTGGAGGTCGCCGATGTCCTCGTCGGGATAGTCCACCACGGCGTAAAACCGGGAGACGATGGCCATGAGGCCGTCATAAATCTCCGCCACGGTGCGGCTGAGGACCCCCTCCAGCTGGCCCACGGCGTTGTGGGCGGCCTGGGCGGTCTCGGCGTCGATCAGGTCCGCCACGGCCTCCGCCTGCAAAAGGTCCATGCGGCCGTTGAGAAAGGCCCGGCGGGTGAACTCGCCGCCCTTGGCCTGGCGGGCTCCGGCGGCAAGCATGGCGGCCAGGGCCGCGTCCAGCACCACCGGGCTTCCGTGGCACTGCAGCTCGCCGCAGTCCTGGCCGGTGTAGCTGCCGGGGCCGGGGAACAGCACCGCCAGGGCGCTGTCGATGACCTGGCCGTCCCGGTCCAGCACGTCCCCCAGCACCAGGCGGCGGGGCTCCTGCCGGGACATGGGGCGGCCGTTTTTCGGGCGGAACACCCGGTCCAGCACGGCGCAGGTGTCCGGCCCGGACAGGCGCACCACGCCAATGGCCGACGGCCCCGGAGCCGTGGCAATGGCGGCGATGGTATCAGACATGGAAATGCACTCCTTTTATACATACATGCTGTCAGTATAGCATGATTTGTTGCCCCGGGCAAGGCAGCAGGCGATAATTCCCCGGGAAACGGGGCAGACTATGGGCAGATCAACGGAAAGGAGGGGCGGAATATGCAGGCTATGGTCCATGCGAAAACGTGCATCCAGTGCGGGCTGTGTCCGGCGGTGTGCCCGGACGTGTTCACCCTGGATCCCGGGGAACCCGCCCGGGCCATCAGCGGCCCGGTGCCGGAGGAGTGCCGGCTGGCGGCCCAGGAGGCGGCGGACAGCTGCCCGGTAGGGGCCATCGAGATCCGGTGAACAAAAGGCGGGGGGACGCGGGCCCTCTCAGTCGGCTGCGCCGACAGCTCTCCCAGAGGGAGAGCCAAGTCTGTAGGGCCCGCTGCCCTCGGCGGGCCGGGGCAGGGGGCGGATTGCCGCCGAAAATGGTACAATTGGGAGGACACCCCCAGGAGGGCGCGGCTGGGCCGCGCCCTCTTGTTATTTTTCCCCCGATGGAGTATCCTATGGACAACAAGCTACACCGGGAGGTGCAATATGCACAAATACATTCTCATCCCCGATTCCTTCAAGGGCACCCTGTCCGCCCGGGACTTCTGCGCCGTGGCCCGGGAGACCATCGGGCGGGCGGACCCCGGGGCACAGGTGCTCTCCATCCCCCTGGCCGACGGCGGCGAGGGCACGGTGGAGGCGTTTCTGGCGGCCTGCGGCGGCCAGCGGATCGAATGCCCCTGCACGGGCCCCTATGGCGGCACGGCGCCGGGGTTTTACGGCCTGCTGCCCGACGGCACCGCCGTTGTGGAGCTGGCAGCCGCCGCGGGACTGCCTCTGGCCGGAACGGACCTGCATCCGACGGATGCCACCACCTACGGCGTGGGCCAGCTGCTGCTGCACGCCGCCCGCCACGGGGCTCGGCGTCTGCTGCTGGGCCTGGGCGGCAGCGCCACCAACGACGGCGGCTGCGGCGCCGCCGCTGCCCTGGGCGTGGAGTTTTACGACAGCCGGGGCCGGACCTTTGTCCCCACCGGCGGTACCCTGGTGGATATCCGCCGCATTTCCGCCGAAAACCTGGAGCCTCTGCCGCCGGTGACGGTGCTGTGCGACGTGGACAACCCCCTGTGCGGCCCCCGGGGCGCTGCCGCCGTGTTCGGCCCCCAGAAGGGAGCGGACCCGGACATGGTGCGTCTGCTGGACGCGGGACTGGCCCATCTGGCGGCGGTGCTGCGCCGGGACATGGGCCGGGACGTGCTGGACATGCCCGGCGGCGGCGCGGCAGGCGGCTTCGGCGCGGGAGCGGCGGCCCTTCTGAACGCCCGGCTGCGGCCGGGGGTGGAGATGCTGCTGGATGCGGCGGATTTCCCCCGTCTGGCGGCGGACGCGGACCTGATCATAACCGGCGAGGGCAGACTGGACAGCCAGAGCCTGGGCGGCAAGGCCGTCATCGGCGTGGCCCGGCGGGCCCGGGAGCTGGGAGTTCCCTGCGCGGCCCTGGCCGGGGCGGTGGATATCTCCGCCCTGCCCCGGGCCTATGAGCTGGGCCTCACCGCCGCCTTCCCCATCAATCCTCTGCCCCTGCCCTTTGAGCAGGTACGGGTTTCCTGCCGGGAAAATCTGTCCGCCGCAGTGGAGAATCTCATCCGTTTTTATTGCTCTGTCGCTCGGTGACTCCAACCAAAAACTTAACGCGAAAACTCCATTACTTTATTGATTCTTTATGCTTTTCTGCGATATTTTAGCGTGATATATGAAAAATCCGAGAAATCTATAACACTTCACAAAATGTTCGTTAAAAATTCAGCGATTTGGCAATTGTAAACATTCTGTGACTGTTATAGAATTAACATAGACGGGTCCGCTGCGTATAGGGCGGCGGACCGGGAAACAAAACAGCGCGGTGCGCCGCGCCCCCAAATTAAGGAGAGTGAGTCTGTGTTTAAGAAATTCACCAACGGCTGCGTTCGCGTGGTCAATCGCTGGCTGCCGGATGCCTTCCTGTTCGCCATCATTCTGAGCATCATCGTTTTCATCGGCGCCATGTTTGCCACGGGAATGGGTCCGCTGAAGGTGCTCAACGCCTGGGGCGACGCAAAGGGCTTCTGGGGCCTGCTGGCGTTCTCCATGCAGATGGCCCTGGTTCTGGTGTTCGGTTCCGCCATGGCTTCCGCCAAGCCCTGCAAAAAGGCCCTGCGGGCTGTGGCGGGTCTGTGCCACAACAACATGCAGGCCATCGTGATCACCACCATGGTCTCCACCATCTGCTGCTGGCTGAACTGGGGCTTCGGCCTGGTGGTGGGCGCTCTGCTGGCCAAGGAAGTGGTCCGCCGCGTTCCCACCGTGGACTATCCTCTGCTGATCGCCTCCGCCTACTCCGGCTTCGTGATCTGGCACGCGGGTCTGTCCGGCTCCATCCCCCTGGACCTGGTGGCCGGCAAGGCCTTCGGTGAGGTGACCTATCAGGCCCCCATCACCGCCACCGTGTTCCACCCTGTGAACATCATCATGTGCGTTGTGATCCTGATCGCCATGCCCTTCATCAACTACGCCATGCATCCCGACAAGGCCCACACCGTCTGCATCGACCCCACCCTGCTGCAGGATGAGGAGGACAAGACCTACGAGATCAAGACCCCCGCTGACCGCATCGAGCACTCCAAGATCCTGTGGGTGATCCTGGTGGTGGCCGGGTTTGCCTACATCGTTTACTACTTCGTCCAGAACGGCTTCACCCTGGGTCTGAACATCGTGAACATGATCTTCCTGTTCCTGGGCATCCTGCTCCACGGTGACCTGCGCCGCTATGTGGACGCCATCGGCGAGGCTGCCGCCGGCGCCGCCGGTATCCTGCTGCAGTTCCCCTTCTATGCCGGTATTATGGGCATGATGGTGGCTGCCAACGAGCAGGGCGTGTCTCTGGCCAGCGTTATCTCCCAGTTCTTCGTGAACATCTCCAACAGCATCACCTTCCCCATGCTGTCCTTCCTGGCGGCCGGTATCGTGAACTTCTTCGTTCCCTCCGGCGGCGGCCAGTGGGCGGTTCAGGGTCCCATCATGATGCCCGCCGGCGCCAACCTGGGCATCGACGCCGGACGCACCGCCATGGCCATTGCCTGGGGCGACCAGTGGACCAACATGATCCAGCCCTTCTGGGCTCTGCCTGCTCTGGGCATTGCCAAACTGTCTGCCCGGGATATCATGGGCTATCTGGTCATCGTTCTGCTGTTCACCGGCGTGGTGGCCTGCCTGGGCTTCCTGGCCTGGGGCCTGTGGTTCTGATTTACCCGATCCACCAATTGAAAAGAGGCGCTGCCGCGGCAGCGCCTCTTTTTTGTTCGTATACGCGTCACTCCCGATAGATGGCGGCGTCAAAGTCCCGCACCAGCTCCTGGCGCTTGGTGTCCATGACCTTCACCAGGTTGAACTCCTCAAAGGCCAGGCGCATGGCGAAGTCCTTGGCCTCGTGGATGTCGTCGGTCTCGAAAAAGGGGAAGAAATTGGTCCCCGGAACGTTTTCCTTTTTCAGCAAAACCTGAAAGCGCATGGTGTGCATCCTCCTGCATATGTGGTGTACCTTTTAGTATACCCCCGCCGGGGGCAAAACGCAACGGCGCGTTTCGCCCAAAATCCCGCCCCGAAAACCGGCAAATTTGCCGGAGGGGAAAATGCAAAAAGGTCTTTTCTCCCCGGGGCCGGTCGTGTATAATAGTTAGGTTGAAGCAATTACCGGAAAGAGGGAGCACATATGAAAATCGGTTTTGATAACGACAAATACCTGGCCCTCCAGGCCCAGCATATCCGGGCCCGGCGGGAGCAATTCGGCGACAAGCTGTATATCGAGTTCGGCGGCAAGCTGTTCGACGATTACCACGCCTCCCGGGTGCTGCCGGGGTTCCAGCCGGACAGCAAGATCCGGATGCTGGCCTCCATCCGGGACGAGGTGGAGATCGTGGTGGCCATCTGCGCCGGAGACATCGAAAAGAAGAAGATCCGCGGCGACCTGGGCATCGGCTATGACGAGGACGTGCTGCGGCTGATGGACGTGTTCCGGGGTCTGGGGTTCTATGTGGGCTCCGTGGTCATCACCCAGTACGCCGGGCAGCCGGCGGCGGACGCCTTCATCAAGCGGCTGACGGCTCTGGGCGTCCGGAGCTATCGCCACTATCCCATTGCCGGATACCCCTCGGACGTGGCCCACATCGTGTCCGACGACGGCCTGGGCAAAAACGACTATATCGAAACCACCCGCCCCATCGTGGTGGTGACGGCTCCCGGCCCCGGCAGCGGCAAAATGGCCACCTGCCTGAGCCAGCTGTATCACGAGAACAAGCGGGGCGTCCGGGCGGGCTACGCCAAGTATGAGACCTTCCCCATCTGGAACCTGCCTTTGAAGCACCCGGTGAACCTGGCCTATGAGGCGGCCACGGCGGACCTGAACGACGTGAACATGATTGACCCCTTCCATCTGGAGGCCTATGGCAAGACTGCCGTCAACTACAACCGGGATGTGGAGATCTTCCCGGTGCTGAACGCCATCTTTGAGAAGATCCAGGGCACGTCCCCCTACCAGTCCCCCACGGACATGGGAGTGAACATGGTTGGCAACTGCATCTGTGACGACGCGGTGTGCTGCGCCGCCAGCCGCATGGAGATCCTGCGGCGCTACTACACCGCCTGCGTGGAGCGGCTGCGGGGCAAAGCCGGGGACGAGCCGGTGCGGAAGCTGGAGCTGGTGATGCAACAGGCGAGCGTCACACCGGACATCTGCCCGGCGGTGTCCGCTGCCCTGCTGAAGGCGGAGACCACCGGCGGCCCTGCCGGCGCCATGGTGCTGCCAGACGGCCGGGTGGTCACCGGCAAGACCTCCGACACCCTGGGGGCGGCCTCCGCCCTGCTGCTGAACGCGCTGAAGGCCGTGGGCGGCATCGGTGACCAGTTCGAGCTGATCTCCGCCCAGGTGCTGGAGCCGGTGTGCCGGCTGAAGACCCAGTACCTGGGCCACAAGAACCCCCGGCTCCACACGGATGAAGTGCTGATGGCGCTCACCATCTCCGCCCTGACCAACCCCCTGGCGGAGCTGGCCCAGCAGCAGTTGCCCAAGCTCCGGGGCTGCGACGCCCACTTCACGGTGATCCTCAGCGAGGTGGACGAAAACCTTCTGCGCCGCCTGGGCATCAACGTCAGCTGCGAGGCCCGGTACGAGACGAAGAAGCTGTATCACAAATGAAATGACCTGCGCTTTCGGATGAGGTGGAGCATGAAGAAACAGAGGATGCTGCCGGCGAAGAATCGCCGGGGCTCTGTGCAAGCAATAGGTGAGACGTTGCACAGAGCATAGCGGATGGACCAGTTTCACCGAAAACTCTCATAGAAACGGGTTCTCAAATTCTGCTCTCAATCAAAATTGAACTGACACTGTGCCGCGGCTCATCTGTAACATTTTCTGATGGAATAGAAAGGAATGTTGTCAGTATGCGAGATGACCGGCCACAGATCACAGCAGAGACCTTTCGGAATATGGAGGATATGTCCTTCTTTACGCACGCACGGATTTTTGACGATCTTCTGATTATTGCGCAGAAAGAGACAAACTGTTTCGTCCTGCGCTCTTCGGAGGGACTGATCGTGCTGGACGCGATCTGGCCCTGCCAGCAGGCGTTTGATGCGATCATTTCTGCGGTTCGGGAGACCGGATGGGACCCCGGCGCGATCCGAAAACTGGTGCTGACCCATGGACATGTGGATCACACCGGCTGCGGACGCTGGCTCCGGGAGGCGTTTCATGCAGAGACATATCTCTCACAACGGGATGACCGATTTTGGGCGGAAGAGCCCATCAAGCGAGACAGGCCGGAGACGTGGAAAGACTATGACATCGACGTCTATGTGGGAGAAGGGGATGTCATTGCTCTGGGAGACAAACGGCTCCTGGTCTATGAGACCCCCGGACACACACCGGGAGGATTGAGTTATATCTTCAATGTAACAGAGA
>OGLN01002520.1_pt1 | contig 11172 bp, 9 predicted proteins | sample 1572641 | NCBI WGS metagenome assembly OGLN01 (sample SAMEA2581903, study PRJEB24529) | metagenome | biome: Human gut stool | place: China | collected 2011
AAGAACACCTCCTGATACACCTTCAGATCCGGGAAATAGACGAAAGACTTCCGGGAAAAAGAGAGACATGTGAATGGCCGTTCATTTGGAACCTCCATTTCCGGATAGCGTTTCTTCGCCTGGTCAACCGCCATCTTGTTAAGTGAAGCCACGAAGTTGGCCTGGCGTATCGGATTCCATTTCCTTTTGTTTTCGTACCTTTTCTTTCGCCTTTACTCTCCGCAAACACCAGCTTCGTGTTAAACTCCGCATCAAAAGTCACCGCAGCGCTGAACGGCTTGCCCTGCTTGCTCTTGAACCCGCCGAGCATCGCCGTCTTTCCTTCCGTCAGCAGACCGGTCATTTCCTCGTCGGTGAGTGTCTTGCCCGCTATCTGGCGGAACACGGGCAGCAGGCAGTCCGGGTTGTCGCAGCGCACAACCTTGCCGTAGAACTGCATCGTGCCCGTGCCGCATTTGGGGCATGTACAGCCCGATGCCTTGTGCCCGAAAATGCGGTCACACGCAAGCAGGTCCGTGGTAATCTTGCGGGTATAGCTTTCTATGTCCCTCATAAAAGCCTCATGTGGTGTCTTTCCCTGTTCTATCTTTGCCAGTTCCGCTTCCCAGCGTCCGGTCATCTCCACATTGGCGATGTCCATTTCCTTGACAATGGAATACAGGGCTAGTCCTTTCTCCGTCGGCACCAGCGATTTCTTCACACGCACCATGTATTCCCTTCTGAGCAGCGTTTCGATGATGGCGGCACGTGTGGCGGGTGTACCGATGCCGCAATCCTTCAGGGCCTGGCGTACCTCCTCATCCTCCACATCCTCGCGTCCGGCGGTTTCCATCGCCGCCAGCAGCGAGCTTTCCGTGTGCAGCGGTTTCGGTCGGGTCATGCCCGAACTCATCGAGCATCCCGCCATCACCAGTGTGTCGCCTTCCGCCCAGTCCGGCAATGCCGTATTCCCGCTGTCCTCGCCGTACTCTCCGTATACGCCGCGCCAGCCTGCCTTGCGCACGATGCAGCCTTTCGCCTCAAACGCCAGGCCCTCGCATCTTTCGCCTGCGTCCGGCACCACCTCCGCTACTACGGTAGCCGTATCCTTCACACATTCCTCCGAAAATGCCTCTACCATGCGTCCGGCAATCATGTCGTAGATAATCTGCTCGTTCTTGTAGAGGGCGAGCGGTCGGTTCGGCGTCACCAGCAGGGCATGGTGGTCGGTTACTTTCGAGGCGTCCACGCTCCGGCGGTTCAGTCCGTCCAAGTTCACGATTTTATCCGAAAGTGTGGAGTGGCTTGCCAGCCGCTCAAGCAGCAGGGGCACTTCGGCAAACACATCTTCCGGAATATGGCGGCTCGATGTTCTCGGATAGGTGACGAGCTTCGCCTCGTAGAGTTTCTGCACCAGTTCCAGCGTCTGTTCTGCCGTAAAGCCGTGCTTCGTGTTCGCTTCCTTTTGCAGTGTGGTCAGGTCGTACAGCAGCGGAGGGTTCTCCACCTTCTGCTTCTTTTCGACCTTGGTCACGGTGGCGCACATCTTCGCCTTTACCTTATTATATAGTATAGCTGCCTCTTCCTTGTCCTGCCATTTCTTTACCGAGGAAAACTTCACAACCGTATCCGTACCCGTCGGTGTCACCGAGAAATGCAGCTGGTGTACCGGTTCCGGTGTAAAGCGTCTGTTCTCCCGGTACCTCTTGCAGACCATACCCAGCGTGGGTGTCTGCACGCGTCCTACCGAATATGTGCCCCGTCCGGCGGCTACGGTCAGTGCCTGCGTGCCGTTGATGCCCACCAGCCAGTCCGCCTCGCTGCGTGCCTTTGCCGCCAGATACAGGTCTCATATTCATGCCCGTCCTTCAGTTCCTTCAATCCCTTGCGGATGGCGGTATCCGTAAGCGAGCTTATCCACAGGCGGCGGAAGGGCAGCGTACAGCCCGTATAGGCATACAGGTATCTGAATATCAGTTCCCCTTCGCGTGCGCAGTCCGTTGCCACTATTATGCCGTCGCTCTCGTTCCACAGTTTCGTAATCACTTTTATCTGTTTCACCGCTGCCGCGTCCGCCTTGTAGCCCTTGTCCGTCTTTACCTGGCGGGGTATCAGCATGAACTCCTCCGGTATCACCGGCAGGCTGTCCCTGCTGAATCCCTTGAAGCCGTAGCCCTCAGGCAGGGCAGGTTGTACCAGATGTCCCAGTGCCCATGTCACATGGTAGCCGTTTCCTGTATAAAATCCTTCTTCCTTTCTTGTTGCTCCGGCGATGCGTGCTATCTCACGTGCCACGCTCGGTTTTTCTGCCAATATGGTAATCATACATTTTCTGTTTTAATCATTGATACTTTTGTTCCTTGTGGAGTGGAACGGGGTACGCCGGTTATCCGTGGGATATGCGGTACATGGCGCATGAGGCCCCGTTTCAATCCGTTGTTTATTCTCTTGTAATGGATTTAGTGGTGGCACTCAGGATACCTTCATGCCTTTGCTCTTCTTCGGTTTTTCCTGCTGTTGTTTCTGGGTGTCGTCCTTCGGGGCGGTCTGTCCCTGCTGAAGCGGCTCCTTCACATGTCTGGTGGCCTCGTTCGTCTTGCCCTCGTTGTTCACCGCAAGCTGTGTGCGGCTCTTGTTCGACGGGGCAACGGTCTGTGCCAGGTCAGGGTTTTCCGAATAGGTCAGCGGTCTGCCTTTCTCGCGGTCGAACTTCAGGTATTTTGTGCAGGGCTGTCCCTTGTCATCCTTCGCGTTGGCGAGTACCACGACCTTGCCCGCCACATAGTCCGCCTTCTGCTGTTCCGTAAACTTGTCGTCCTTCCATTTGCCTATCGGACGTATGCTTCCGTCCTCGTTCGTCCACGAGCGGTTGCGCCGCTGTCCGTTCTCCTGATTCCCGTCTTCCTTCTGCTGCTGTCCGGGAGCATCCGGGGCTTCCGGGCTTTTCTGTTTTTTCTCCTGTCCGTTTCCGCGTCGTTGCGACTGTCCTTGCCACAGATGTTCCGGCACAAACTCCACGTCGCGCTTGTCAGCGTTCACCTGTAGCATGGCCTCGAACTTGCGCCCGCCCTTCAGTGTCACCTCCTTGGGCAGTGCCAGCCCCGCACGCAGGATTTCCTGTTCCGCCTTCGACAATTCCGTCAGTCCGATCCGGTTCGGGATGCGCACCTTGTTCGTCGGTACGTCCACTATCTCATTCGTCAGTCGGTCTATGCTGACGTACGCCAGGCGCATCTCTCCGGTCTTCGTATCGGCAACGTTCACCAGCTTGCCCAGGTTACCCGTCTGTTTCAGTGCCTGCTTGTCCTCATCCGTGAATGTATAGCCGTTGTATGGCACGTCGAGTCTCGGCTCATGGCGTACGAAGTGGGGGATAAGTTTCAGCTTTCCGTCTTCCGCTTTCTGCAACGAGAGTCGGGCTTGCAACTCATAGCATTCTCCACCCAGTACCGGTTCCACCGTAACCAGCCTTGTCTTCCCGTAGTTCATCAGGGCTTTCATGTCCTTTTCAGACAGGTTTTCCCTTTTCACACCGAACTGTTCCAGTTCCTTCCAGTCCACATCGCTGTCCGCAATCAGGTTCGGTTTCTCCGGTTTTGCCTGCGCTTGCCCTTCCTGTGCGGGCTGCTGTCCCTGTGCCGTCTGCGTTTCCGTCGCCTGCGGCTGCTGTTCCTGATTTTTCTGTTTTATTTCTTCCATTTTCTCGTCCGTTTTCTGTTCCACATTGTTTTCTTCCGTATTTTCTCTTTTCACCTCCTCCGCAGCCTGCTGTTTCTCGGTCTCCGTTTCGGCATTTTCTTTTTTCACCTCCTCCGCAACCTGCTGTTCCTCAGTCTCCGTTTCAGCATTTTCTTTTTTCACCTCCTCCGTAATCTGCTGTTCTTCTGCCTCCGTTTCGCCATTTTCCTTTTTCACCTCTTCCGCAGCCTGTTGTTCCTCAGTCTCCGTCTCGGCATTTTCTTTTTTCATCTCCTCCGCAGCCTGCTGTTCCTCAGTCTCCGTCCCGGCATTTTCTTTTTTCGCCTCCTCCGCAGTCTGATGTTCCTCAGCATCCGTCTCGGCATTTTCTCTTTTCACCTCCTCCGCAGCCTGCTGTCCCTCCGCTTCCGTTTCAGCATTTTCTCTTTTCACCTCAGCAACCTGCTGGTACGCCGATGTATCCACTTTGTGCGGTGCGAGCAGGTCAGCGTTCGCCACAGGGTCTTTCAGCAAGTCCTTGATAACCGGAAGCAGTGCTTCCACCGTATCCGCTGCCACCCTGTAGAAACCGAATCGTGTCGGCTCCTTACACTGGCGGTAGAAATTTCTCATGAAATTGTCTATCGCATCCCCGTGGCGGTCAAAGCGCAAAAACTCCTGCGAATGTTCCGCCTTTGCCTGTGTCCTCTTGGGATAGCCCCTGGCATCCAGTCCGGCAACCACACTGATTTCGCCCGTCTTCTCATCGCGGACGACCAGTACATCCTCTTGCTTTTTCTTTTTCTGTTCCATTGATTGATTTTTTTATTGTTTGATGATAGTCCCGCCGGTATTCCCGTGCAGGTCTGTTTATCTTTTCGTTCCGGTTTCCCGTTCACCTTTCAGTCCCGGTTTGCATCAGGCTCACCCTCAGCTTCCCGTTTACATCCGGTTCACCATCCACTTCCGGTTTCTCTTTTCGCCTCCGTTTCACGTGCGTTTGTCAGTCCCGGTATTCCTTCTGCCTCCTTTTTTCCCTTTCGCCGTTTTGCCCGGAGCTTTCTTTCCCGTTCCTTCCTTCACTTTCAGCACCTTTTTGCCGTCCAGCGTCACCTCTTCCATGTTCCGGCTGATAAACTCCAGCACGTCCGATTCCTTGTAGTAGGTCTTGCGGCTGATTTTCTGGTAGCGCAGTCCGTATTCGCTGCGGAACCGCTGTAGCGACCGTTTGCTCGTTCTCAGCATCTCGCACAGGTCCTGATTGTCATACAGCCGTTCTCCGTCCATGTACTTCACGCCCGCCGCTTCCTTGTTTATCAGCACCGATATGATGCTGTCCAGCCGGTCAATCCGTTCCATGAGGCGCTTCATCCATTCCTCGAACACTTCCTTACCAATCCCTTCCATCATCTGCCTCCTTTCTGGTCATCAGGTAGTTATGCTTGAACTCCTCCAGCGTCTTGGGATTGCAGTGTACGATTTTCCGTCTCACGCATTCCTCCAGATCCGTCAGTCTGTACCGGCATTTGCTTCTCACCATCATGTAGGGAATAGTCTTGTCTTTCCGCATCCGTTGCAGTGTTCTCGTGCTGATTTTCAGCAGGTCCGCCGCCTCCTCGCTCGTCAGCAGGATTTCCGCTTCTTCCTTCGGCACGTTGTCTTTCTTGAAAACATAGTCCGCTATGCGGTCTATCTTCTCCATCATCGTCTTCACGACCTCATTGTCCATCGTTATTATTTCCATATCCTTCCGTATTGGTTACGCTGCAAAGGTGCGCAACTCCACGCAGGCACAATCCATAGTATTACCATAGTAGGGAATGATTTTCCTTATTTTTCTTCCGCAATACCTGTTTTCCCCGCATACGAGCACAAAAAAAGTGGCTCCACTCATACTTTAGTATCGAATAAAGCCACTGTTTTATATTTTAATTTATACCTTTGAAAATGATAAGCTTAATAGTAGTTTTATTACTACATAAAAAGTATATCATTGACAACTTTTGAATATGTTTATAATTTGTGTTTAATATGCTAAATAGATATAATATTACATTGGGATTTTATGAACCTGCCATTTTTCATATACACACAAGAGGAACAGGTCGACTAAAGAATTTCAATCAATGGGATGTACAACAAAAAAGTACTTTTTTACATGAATATGTTCATTATTTACAAGATATTACAACAATACAAGGATTGAATAATTACTATATTTTAGGTGAATACATGCGTTATGTTACTAAAATCATAAAATCTTCATCCAATATAATATCATTGCCGATAAACAGGTTTACTGCAAATCATAATGTTGGTCAGAATTGGATAGCTTATTCATGTGTAATGGGAGACAAAAAACCTGTTAAAAATGTTTTAAGCTATTATCCAAAGTATGTTACAGATTTAATAGATGAAAATAACGGGGAAAAAATACCTCTGAATGTAGTTATTCTAAAGTGTGAGGGTTATAATATTCCATATCAGGAAATAATATTTGGGACAATTCATATAATGGAAGGTATGGCTAATTTAATTCAAAATCTTGTTTACCCTCATCTACAAGATGCTTCTCCATACAATCCTTATCACATAGCTGTAGATGTTGTTGATATGATAATTCCTGGATTTTCATCAAATAAGCTTACGCTTATATCTCTTCTTGATTTTGCACTTCAACATTCTAATCCAGGTTTGGCTTTAGTTGGATATTTGGAAAAAAAACGCAGTGAAGGATACAATGCAACTTCTTTGACTTCTGACATCATATATAATGATTTAATGCAAGAAAAAGTGTGTTTTTCATCACTTTCTCCATTGTCGTTTAAGGATGCTTATATCGCTTTAGCGGATGCAGCGAAAGATGTTATGAAAGATTATTTAGGAAATGTTTGGTATTGGAGGAATATAGATAAATGGTTTCAAACAATCATCAACAGGGGCATAGGACTTAGATTAAATGCTCCAGAATTATTTCAACAGTTAGCAATTGGAGGTGATATAACTTCTAATGATGTTTTCTTGAAAATATTTAAAGAATTTGGTTCTCCAATTGTTACAAACAGTCCTTATAATTTTGATTTCATATCGCCCAAAAATGTATTTATAACAAAAGAGGAAATGATTAATATATATGCAATGATGCAGTTTCCTCGTGTTTTCTCATCAAACGGTACATTTTCATGTCCTCTTAGAAAATACTGCCAAAACAAGCCATGCGGCTTTCATAAACAAAAAGTTGATAAACGATGCCTTACTCAACCTTGGACTCGAATGAGAAAATGGAATAGATGTTATTTCAATACTTGGTGGTATTTTAAAGGCTTCAAGAATCTTATCATAAGATAATTATCACACCGTCTTCCCCAGAAACACCCCGATAACCGACAATGCCCCCAGTTGTTTCATCTTTCGTTGCAGTTGCCTGAAGCTCTCCCCGGTTGTAAGTACATCATCCAGCAGGACAACATTCTTTCCTCTGATATACCGCCGTGTGAATTGCAGGTTCCGCAGTATGTCCTTATCCTTTCCCTTTCCTTTCAGTTGCTCTCGGTCTTCCTCTATCCAAATGGCCTTGAAACCGTCCGTAATGCCCAGCCATTCCGACAGGTAGTAGCATACCACCGGAAAGCGTTTCCGCTGTCTTTCCCTTGTTGATGCGGGTATAGGTATCAGTACCGTGTCTTCCTTCGTTCCGTTGAATCCCGCATGTTTCAGACACAGTGCCAGTATCCGTGCGACCAGCTCGCCGCAGTGTCCACCTTCCTTAAAACGGAATATCAGGTTGCTTACCCGTTTTTGGTGTGCATTCGTCTTTTCAATCTTCGTTGGGTAATAGTCATGCAGGTAGTGACACCTGCACCCGTCTATAAGAACTTCTCCCTTGAACATCGTTTCGTACGGGTAGAAGTCCATTTTCTTCTCCCTTTCAAACGTAAAGTTCAGCACATCCCTCATCATGGCATTCGTTTCCTTCGACCTGCCCAGCGAGTACCATCCCGCATGTTTCCCGCCTTCCATCAGACACATGCCGATTACCATCGCCTCGCTGAACCGCTGATGCGAGACGATGTACCATCCGTGTTTCCGGCATAGTCCTGCAAACTCATCCATATCTGCCGCAAGGAAATACATCATGCCTTCCTCCCTGACGATTACCGTCAGTTCGGATTTCGGTTTTTCCCGGCAGAACAGGCTTTCGCAATAGCTCACCCCATGCCACACCGATGCCGTGCATTCCTCGTCACAGAACTGCACTTCCACCTCTTCGAACAAATCAAATTCTTCCACCATGATGTCTCTGTATTTTTACAATCTGTTTTTAAGGAGGGATAAGTTACACATTACTGTCATTTTACGAATTGCCGCACTTCCATTTTTATATTTTTTTAGCTTATCCGAAAAACACGTGTCGGGACAGCCTCCCGGACAGGGGAGACTATCCCGACACGTATATCCGCCATATCCTGCGGTTTTCAGTTCCAGTTGTTTCTCTTTTCGCCGCTCATGCAGAGAATCACCGTACTTTTCTTCTTTTCAAAAGATTCTGCCAGCCGTCTTGCAGCCCATTTCCTGAATGCCTCGCATTTCAGTCCCTTCATGCGGAATCCCAGTGCAATGATGGTTTCCAGACTGTAGAGGTCCACACTGCAATCTTTCCCGTTATAGGTGAAATGTTCCACCCGCACATCCCGGTATTCATCAAAGTCACCGGTTTTTGCAAGGGATTTCAGTCCGGCATTTACCGACTGTACAAACACTCCATACGCCCGTGCGATGTCGCATTTCGGCAACCATACCTCGCCCTTGTCGTCCGTTTCTATCCTTACGCTCACCTTATCAGGTGCATTGCGGTTATATTCCACTTCAAAATTGCCAAATCTCACCATAATAGTTGCTTTTATACATTATATATGGAATCTCAGCATGGAGGTCATAACATGGCATCCAGTTTTCCCGCAAGGACCTCCATATCCTTTCTTATCTTCTCATTGGTTATGCGGGCATAGATTTGCGTCGTTTCAATGTTCGTATGCCCCAGCATTTTCGACACCGTTTCAATCGGCACGCCTTTAGCCAGAGTAGTGGTCGTAGCAAACGTGTGACGTGCACAGTGCACAATTTAAGCAAAAGCAACGGAAAGTGAAGATGAGATAAACGAACTGTAAGTGGTTGAGAATGAGCAATATTTCATAATTCTGCCAATTGTCTACAAAGCAAAGCCGAGCAGGATATTGAGTTATTTCAGTTACCAAACCGTTAGCGGTCAGTTACCGAAACCAACACTGCTAACGAGGTGAAAAACAAATAGTTTGTCACCAGTGTTTGTTGCACTGTTCTGCACAACTTTCAATGACAGAGAATGCTTACTGATTGATTATTTTTGCAAACTAAAAAAGTAAGCAGATGAAAGTTGAAAAATTCAAGGTGCTGCTCTACCTCAAAAAGAGCGGATTGGACAAGAACGGTAAGGCTCCCATCATGGGACGCATCACCCTCAACCGAACAATGGCGCAGTTCGGTTGCAAGTTGTCATGTACGCCAAAGTTATGGAATCCACGTGAGAGCAGACTTGACGGCAAGAGCAAGGAGGCTGTGGAAGTGAACGCCAAGATTGACAAGCTGTTGCTGGCAATAAACTCAGCCTACGAGTCACTTGTGGAGCGCAAGACGGATTTTGACGCAAAGGCGATAAAGGATCTGTTTCAATGCAGTGCAGACACTCAGATGACCTTGTTGAAACAGCTTGACGCCATCATTGCGGACATTGAGTCAAGAATCGGCATCGACTACAAGAAAGGCACGCTGCCAAACTACCAGTACACTCGCCTGACATTGGGATTGTTCGTCAAGAAGCGTTATGGAACTGACGATGTGGCATTTGGTGAGCTTGACGAGCAGTTTATCCGTGAGTACATGGACTTTTGCTTGGACGAGAGAGGTCTTGCACTTGATACAGTCCGCCACTATCTCGCCATATTGAAGAAGACCTGCCGAATAGCTTTCAAGGCAGGACACTCCGAGCGTTATCATTTCATGCACTTCAAGCTACCTCAAAAGAAAGAGAATCCACCAAAGGCATTGACACATGAGGACTTCCTGAAAATTCGTGACCTCGAAATACCAGAGCGAAGAAAATCGTTGGCTTTGACCCGTGACCTTTTTCTTTTCGCCTGCTATACAGGCACGGCTTATGCCGATACGGTTTCCATCACGGAAGAAAACCTCTTTCGTGATGAGGAGGGCAGCCTTTGGCTGAAATACCATAGAAAGAAGAACAAGATGCTTGCACGTGTGAAGTTACTGCCAGAGGCGCTTGCCATGTTGGAGAAATACAAAGACCCGACAAGACCTACTCTTTTACCGCCACAGGAATTTCGAGTGCTGAGAGGTAACATGAAAAGTCTCCGAGTACTATCTGGCATAAGTATGGATTTGGTCTATCATGTTGGACGGCACAGTTTCGCATCGCTCGTTACGCTCGAAGAAGGTGTTCCGATAGAGACTATCAGCAGAATGCTTGGTCACAGCAACATTCAGACCACGCAAATCTATGCACGTGTCACCCCGAAAAAGCTATTTGAGGATATGGACAAGTTCATCGAAGCCAACAAAGACTTCAAGTTTGTCCTGTAATATTTTCACAAAATAAGAAAGGAACATAACAATGAGAAGTACATACAAGCAGTTTTATTATATCAACCGTGGCAGAGTAAAGGCAGACGGAACCACATCTATATTTTGCCGTATCACAATTGACGGCAAAGTGTCAGCCATAGCAACAGGTCTTTACTGTGCTCCCGAAGAATGGGACACGAAAAAAGGTGAAGCCAAGAATGCAAGAGTGAACGGACAACTGCAAGCGTTCAGACTAAGAATTGACGAAGCCTACGAGCAGGCAACAAAGGAAAAGGGCATCGTTACCGCCGAGATTCTGAAGAATGTTATTGTTGATGCAAATACTATCCCGATGACATTGCTTGCCACTGGCGAGGAGGAGCGTGAACGCCTTAGGCTGCGCTCCATCCGTATTAACTCAACATCTTCTTATCGCCAATCTAAGACATCGCAGCTCAACTTGCGAGAGTTCATCGGGTTACGAGGAATGAATGACATTGCATTTGAAGATTTGACTGAGGAATTTGGCAAATCTTATAAGTTGTTCTTGATTGGCAAAGGGTATAGTGCATCCAATACGAACCATAATCTTTGTTGGCTGCAACGCTTGGTTTATATTGCTGTTGACAGAGGTCTGCTGAAATTCAATCCACTGGAAGATGTCGGATATGAAAAGAAAGGCTCACCAAAGCGTAGACATATATCCAGAAATGACTTGCTGCTCATTATGGAGACTCCTATGGAAGATAAGGCTTTGGAGTTGGCACGAAGAATGTTTGTTTTCTCCAGCCTTACAGGTTTGGCTTATGTCGATTTACGTAACCTGTATCCACACCATTTTTTTCAAGCAGAAGACGGCATACGAGATCACTGTGTGACTGGAGTTCAGACGTGTGC
>OGLN01002522.1_pt1 | contig 11166 bp, 9 predicted proteins | sample 1572641 | NCBI WGS metagenome assembly OGLN01 (sample SAMEA2581903, study PRJEB24529) | metagenome | biome: Human gut stool | place: China | collected 2011
ATGTCGCCGAAGAAAATGATTGGACTTTCTTTCGCCGCTGCGGCGGCGAAACTCTACGAGATTCTTTGACAAGCTGAGTAAGACCCCGCCGGACGGCGGGGTCTTACAATTGCGAGTGAGCCTGTAAGCCGGGTTCTGTAATCGACAGCCATCTATCTAGACGCACCGTTGCCGATGCGTTCCAGCCACCTCCATGGGACGGCCGGGCAGGCCATATGTCCCTCCGCGGTGTTGCTCCGGATAGAGTTTACAGCGCCGCACTGTCTCCAGCCGGCGAGTGAGCTCTTACCTCACTTTTCCACCCTTACCCGATCGCTCGGGCGGTATCTTTCTGTTGCACTTGTCCGAGGGTCGCCCCTGGCGGGTGTTACCCGTTATCCTTGCCCTGCGGAGCCCGGACTTTCCTCACGCACAGCCTTTCGGCTCGTGCCCGCGGCTGTCCGGCTCACTCGCCCGACTATTTTACACATCCTGCCGCAGTACGTCAAGCGCTGCGGCGATTTATTTTCTTGTAATCGCGTCAAATGGGCGGTATAATTGCTTTGTATGATTCTTTATTTTTCAAAAGGAGTGTCTGCATGACCTTTTCGGATTATATTGACTACCTGCGCGGCAAGCGCATCGGCGTCATCGGTTTCGGCGTGAGCAATCAGCCGCTTGTGCGTGTGCTGCTGCGCAACGGCTGTGACGTGACCGTGTGCGACCGGCGCGAGCGCGCGCAGCTTGGTGCGGCCGGGGATGAGGCCGCGGCGCAGGGCGCGAAATTCGCCCTTGGCGCGGACTATCTCGAGCATCTGGACTTTGATGTGATCTTCCGCACGCCGGGCGTGCTGCCCATTGTGCCGCAGCTGCGCAAGGCTGCGCAAAACGGCGCGATCCTCACCTCCGAGATGGAGGCGTTCTGCAATCTCTGCCCCTGCCGCATCCTTGCCATCACCGGCAGCGACGGCAAGACCACAACCTCGACCATCACGGCGGAGCTTCTGCGTGCGCAGGGATACACCGTGCACCTCGGCGGCAACATCGGCACGCCGCTGTTTGACCGTATCGCGGACATCCGGCCGGACGATTTTGCCGTGCTCGAGCTCAGCAGCTTCCAGCTGCACAGCATGCACTGCGCGCCGGATGTGGCCATTATCACAAACATATCGCCCAACCATCTGGATGTGCATCCGGATTTTGAGGACTATGTGTCGGCCAAGTGCAGCATTTACCGCGGCCAGCGCCCCGACGGTGTCCTTGTGCTCAACGCCAGGGATGCGCATACGCCGCGCTTTGCAGCCGAAGCGCCGGGCAGCGTGCGCTATTTCAGCAGCATCGGTCCGGTGGAAAACGGCGTCTACTGCTCGGACGGCGTCATTTATCGCGCCCACGGCGGCAAGGCGGAGAAGCTGATCGACGTTTCGGATATCCGCATCCCCGGCGCGCACAACGTGGAAAACTATATGGCTGCCTTCGCCGCGACCGACGGTCTGGTTGGTCAGGCGGCGTGCGTGCAGGTCGCGCGCAGCTTTGCGGGTGTCCCGCACCGCATGGAGCGCATCCGTGAGCTCAACGGCATCACGTTTATCAACGACTCCATCGCCTCGAGCCCCACGCGCACGATCGCGGGGCTGCACGCGCTGCCGAAGCCGCCGGTCATCATTCTCGGCGGGCATGATAAGCACATCCCGTTTGACGAGCTGGGCGACGAGGTCTGCTTGCACGCGAAGGCGGCGGTCGTCGTCGGCGAGACGGCGCAGCGCATCGCGGCGGCCATCCGCGGCTCAAAATTCTATGACCCGGGAAAGCTGCCGCTCGTCGAAGCGCCGGATTTTCGCGCGGCGGTCGAGACGGCGTATCGTCTCGCGCAGCCGGGCGATACCGTGACGCTCTCGCCGGCGTGCTCGTCGTTTGACTTCTTCAAGAATTTTGCCGAGCGCGGCGATACTTTCCGCGCCATCGTGGAAGGCCTGCAATAAATGCATGGACCGCGCCCCGCCTGCATAGCATGGCAGGGGGGAGTGCTATGATCCGTGTGACTCGCCGTTGGCGTCCGGCTGTTCATCGTCCGCCGCGCTTCAGGCGCAGCGTGGCGGCGCTGCTGCTGGCGCTGGCTGTGCTTGGCAGCGCCGCGTATGTGACCGTGACGGTGCTGCAGCTCATCACACAGCTTGCCGTGAACGCCGCCTGCGATCTCATGCAGCTGAAGATCAACACCGCCGTCCGTGCGTCCATGGCGCAGGTGCGCGGCGAATACTATACCTACCGCACAGACGCGGACGGGACGATCACGGCTGTGAGCATCGACGCCGAGCGCGTGGGGCAGGTGGCCTCGCTCGTGCTCGAGCATATGATGGACGGCGATGACGGGCAGATCGAGCTGGATATCCCGCTTGAAACGCTCTTCGGCGTGAATTTTCTGCCCGGTCTCAAGCTGCCGCTGCCGGTGCGCATCCTTGTGCTGACGACGTCGGACGTGCGCTACCGCAACGAGCTCGTGTCGGCTGCGATCAATCAGAGCAAATACCAGCTATACCTTGATATCAACATGGATCTGGACATTCTGGTGCCGTGGGCGCACCAGACGGAGACGGTGGGCACGCAGGTGCTGCTGGCCGAGACGGTCATCGTCGGCAAAGTGCCCCAGACGTATGTGGAAGTGGAGTAACGACTATGGACGTACATGAAGAAATTCTGGCGCTGCGCCGCCGGCTGGAGCGCGCAAACTTTCTCTACTATGTGAAGGACGCGCCCGAGATCAGCGACTTTGAATATGACGCGCTCCTGCGCAGACTGGAGGAGCTTGAGGCGGCGCACCCGGAATATGCCTCGCCCGATTCGCCGACGCAGCACGTCGGCGGCTACGCGCTCAACACCTTCGCGCAGGTACACCATCAGGTGCCGCTCGAGAGCTTGCAGGATGTGTTCTCGTTTGACGAGCTGCGCGCGTTCGGCGCGCGCATGGACACCGCGCTCACGCAGGCGCATGATTACTCTGTCGAGCCGAAGATCGACGGTCTGTCCATGTCGCTCGAGTATGAAAACGGTGTGTTCGTGCGCGGCGCGACGCGCGGCGACGGTGTCACCGGCGAGGACGTGACGGAAAATCTGCGCACGCTGCGAAACCTGCCGCTGACGCTTGAAAATGCGCCTGCAAGGCTCATTGTGCGCGGCGAGGTCTATATGTCGCACGCAGTGTTTGCGCAGCTCAATGCCGAGCGCGAGCTGCTTGAGCAGCCGCTGCTGGCAAACCCGCGCAACGCGGCAGCGGGCTCCGTGCGCCAGCAGGATCCGAAGGTCGCGGCGGCGCGCAAGCTCGACATCATTATCTTTAACCTCCAGTATGACAGCGACCGCACGTTTGCCACCCATACGCAGACGCTCGACTATCTGGCGTCGCTGGGTTTCCCGGTCGTGCCGTACCGGCGCTGTGAAACACTCGATGCCTGCTGCGCGCGCATCGACTGGATCGGTGACAACCGCGAGACGTTCCCGTTTGACATCGACGGCGCGGTCATCAAGATCAATGACCTTGCGCAGCGGCAGTATCTCGGCAGCACGGCGAAATTCCCGCGCTGGGCTGTGGCGTATAAGTATCCGCCGGAAAAAAAGGAGAGCCGCGTGCGCGACATCGTCGTGCAGGTCGGGCGCACGGGCGTGCTCACACCGAAGGCAGTCATCGATCCGGTGCGCCTGGCAGGGACGACCGTCACAAATGCCACGCTGCACAATCAGGATTTCATCGACAATCTTGACCTGCGCATCGGCGACACGGTGCTCGTGCAGAAGGCGGGGGAGATCATCCCTGAGATTCTCTCCGTTGTGCGCGAAAAGCGCCCCGAGGGCACGGTTCCGTTTCACATGCCGGACACCTGTCCCGAGTGCGGCGCGCCGGTCGTGCGCGATCCGGACGGTGCCGCCCTGCGCTGCACGGGTGCAGAGTGCCCGGCGCAGCGGCTGCGCAATATTGCCCACTTCGCCTCCCGCGAGGCAATGGACATCGACGGGCTCGGCATTGCGCTGTGCCAGTCGCTGATCGACTCTGGGCTCGTGCGCTCGCCGGCGGAGCTGTATTCCCTCGAGCCGCAGGCGGTCGCAGCGCTGGATCATATGGGCAAAAAATCGGCCGAGAATCTCATTGCGGCCATTGAAAAGAGCAAGGATGCGGGCATGGCGCGTCTGCTGTGTGCGTTCGGCATCCGGCAGGTTGGGCAGAAGGCGGCCAAGGTGCTGGCGATGCACTTCGGCACGCTCGACAAGCTCATGGCGGCGACGGAGGACGAGCTCATGGCCATTCCCGACGTTGGGCCGACAACGGCTGCGTACCTGCGCGCGTGGTTTGCAAATCCTCAGTCGCAGCACCAGATCCGTCTGCTGCGCGCGGCCGGTGTCAGCTTCGAGTCCAGGGAGCAGATCGTCGACCACCGCTTTGCGGGCAAGACGTTCGTGCTCACAGGCGCGCTCGAGCACTTCAGCCGCGATGAGGCCGGTGCCATCATCGAACGCTTCGGCGGCAAAACCAGCTCATCCGTGTCGAAAAAGACGTCCTATCTGCTGGCCGGGGAGAATACCGGCTCAAAGTATCAGAAGGCGCTCACACTCGGCACGCCGATCATTACGGAAGCAGAATTTCTGGACATGATCCAGGAATAACGAAAGAAACGGAGTGGAAATCATGCGAGATTACGCAAAAGAATTTGAAAACCGCGTCGCCTTTATCCGCGACCTGCTCAAGAGCAGCGGCGCCAAGGGCGTCATCTACGGCAACAGCGGCGGCAAGGACAGTGCGCTCGTCGGCATCCTCTGCAAGGCGGCGTGCGACAACACGGTCGGCATCATGATGCCGTGCGCCTCCAAGCGCAACTTCGGCGAGGATATGAGCGACGGTCTGGCTGTGGCCGAGCAGTTCAACATCGAGACACGCACGGTCGACCTCACGGCGGAAAAGGAGCTCGTCATGCAGACGCTCTCTGCCGTCACGACGCTCAACCAGATGGCGACGTCCAATATTGCGCCGCGCCTGCGCATGCTCACGCTCTACACGATCGGCGCGGCGGAGGGACGCCTCGTCGCCGGGACGGGTAACCGCAGCGAGGCGTACATGGGCTACTTCACGAAGTGGGGCGACGGTGCATATGACTTTAACCCCATCGCCGACCTGACCGTGACGGAGATCTATGAATTTCTGACGTGGCTGCACGCGCCGGAAAACATCATCCGCAAGGCGCCGTCAGCCGGCCTTTTCGAGGGGCAGACGGACGAGCAGGAGATGGGCGTGACCTATGCCGCCATTGACAAGTACATCCTCACCGGCGAGGCCAACGAGCACGACAAAGCCATCATCGACCGCTACCATAGCCGCAGCGAGCACAAGCGCCGCCCGGCCGCGACCTATCACGCCGAATGACACGGTTTTTTGACACCCACGCGCATTACGACAGCGGAAAGTTCAACGCCGACCGTGACGAGGTGCTGCGCGCCGTGCATGACAGCGGTGTCGCGCTCGTGGTCGACCCCGGTGACAGCGGCGTCACGTCGGAGCGCGCCGTTGCGCTGGCACAGGCGCACGATTTCGTCTATGCCGCCGTCGGCTGGCATCCGGAGGAGGCCGACAGCTGGACGGACAGCAGCCTTGCGTACATCCGCGCGCTGGCGGCGCAGCCGAAGGTCTGCGCTATCGGCGAGATCGGGCTGGACTATTACTGGGACGCCTCCACAAAGGCGAAGCAGGAGCGGATGTTCCGCGCGCAGCTGGAGCTTGCGCTCGAGCTGGATCTGCCGGTCATCGTGCATGACCGCGAGGCGCACGGTGACAGCCTGCGCATCGTGTGCGACTATCCGCAGCTGCGCGGTGTGTTCCACTGCTATTCCGGCAGCGTGGAGATGGCGCGCGAACTGCTGCGCCGCGGCTGGTATCTCGGCTTTGACGGGCCGATCACATACAAAAATGCCGCCAAAGCGCCCGAGGTGATCGCTGCCTGCCCGGTGGAGCGCATCCTGCTGGAAACGGATTCCCCCTATCTCGCGCCCGTGCCGAATCGCGGTAAGCGCAATGATTCACGTAACCTGCCGTTCATCGCCGCGCGCGTCGCGGAGATCAAGGGCATGACGATAGACCAAGTCGCGGAGGTAACACTGCAAAATGGAAAGAAACTCTTTGATCTCTGAGCGCTATCTGCTGCACGGTGCACCGAACGCGCGGGATCTCGGCGGTCTGCCGACGGTGGACGGACGCAAGGTACGCGCAGGCGTGCTGCTGCGCAGCGGCGAGCTTGCGGGCATTACGGATGCCGATGCGCACACGCTCAGCCAATACCCGCTGCGTACGGTCATCGACTTTCGCACCGATCTGGAGCGGGAGCAGAAGCCCGACCGCGTCCTTGCGGGCGTGCGCTATATCCACTGCCCGATCGTGCAGCAGGCGGCGGCCGGCCTGACGCGTGAGGAGCAGGCGGATCCCTATGGTGCCGTCGTTGCGCATGCAAAAACGATGGCGGGCAAGGAGCGCGTGTTCATGTGCGAGCTGTACCGCGGCCTTGTCACGCGGGAATTCTCTGTCGACCACTACCGGCAGTTTTTTGCGCTCCTGCTTGCGCAGACGGACGGCGCGCTGCTCTATCACTGCACTGCCGGAAAGGATCGCGTCGGTGTCGGCACGATGCTGCTGCTGACGGCGCTGGGCGTGGATTGGCCGGTCATCGTGGAAAACTATCTGATCACGAATGAGCGTATGGCTGCCTCGACCGACTGTCTGCTGACGGCGGTCAAGGACTATGACCTCACGGAGGCAGAGCGGGACGTGATCCGCACGTTTGACAGCGCGGATGCGGAGTTTCTGACCGCCGCGCGCGATGCGGCTGCGCAGCGCTGCGGCAGCATGGACGCCTTCCTGTCGCAGGCGCTCGGCGTCGGTGAAGCCGAGCGGGAGATACTGCGTGCACGCTGGCTGACCGAATGATAAAAGTCATCGCTGAAAAAGCGGCGTGCCGCCCGATGTGGGCGGCACGCCGCTTTGGTCTGCCTGAAAACCAAAGCGATTTTCCGGCAAAAGGCTCGCAGTTTCAGACCTTCGGCAATTGATCCGCCAGAAAGACAAGGACGGGATCCTCCTCCGCGCGGACATAGGGTGCTCTCGGTGCGCGAAACAGCGTCGACTCCGGCAGCACCGTACTGAGCACGACGTGGAAGGTCGTGCCGTTCCAGGCGTTGCTCTCGAGCAGGATCGTGCCGTTGTGCTTTTCTGCGACACCGAGCGCGACGGTGAGGCCGAAACCATTGCTGCTCAGGTCGGAAAAGTCCACGCCCGTCACGCGCAGCGGGATGAAGATCGTCCCGAGCTTCGCCGGAGCGATGCGTGTGCCGTCGTCACAGATGATGATGTCTGCGCGGTCACCCTCCTGTGTGACGGTAATGTGGATGCGGTCGCCGCGCGAGCAGCGCTCCATGCAGTTTGCGATGATGTTGAGCAGCATCCGCTGGATGAGCGCCGTGTCGAGCGCGCACTCGATCTGCGCTTCCGGAATGTGCACGTCGAGCACGATGCCGTTGTCGTCGGCGATCGACTGTATGTTTTCCAGCAGCATCCGGCATTCCGCGCCGAGATCGCATAGCTGCGGTGCGAATGCGAGCGACCCGTCGCTCAGCCCGGAGGCGGTGGAGGCATTGAGCGCAAAGCGCAGCAGCCGGTAATAAAACCGCTTGAGTTCGGCGGCATTGTGGCGAAAGTGCACATCACTCAGCTGCATGCCGTAATCATGGAAGTACGTCGTGAGCGTGTGCAAGCCCGACAGCGACGTCAGAAACGGTGCAAACTGTGCGCCTGCGCGCAGCGTGTTTTCGTCCTGCGGCTCAAGCGAGAAGAGCCGGAACGCGCCGAATGATGTCACGGATACGATGACATGGCGCTTGCCGACCATGGCGGAGGTCACAAATTCCGTCGCCGTGGCCTCGGTAATGTGATCCGGCAGCAGCTCGGAGAGCTTGTGGTTTGTACGGTCGCCGCGAAAGAGCTCCTGCGCCGCCGGATTCATAAATGCGATGAACTGCTCCTGCGCACCGAGCACGGCTGTCGTGCTCATGGAAAACAGTGTGCTGAGCGAGTCGATGATGTGCGTATTGCTCATTTTCCGATCCCCCCCTGAGATGTATTAAAAATCAGTATAGCAGATATCGTCAATAGATACAAGTTTTTGCGAAAATCTGAACGGAAAATTGTCACTTGTGATCGGCTGCGCATCGTGAATTGGAAAGAATGTGGTTGCGCTTTTTCCGGATTTGATATAAAATAGAGCCGTATGATGAAATGCGCTGCGTGCTGTGCGCAGCAGATCTAACAGGAGGAAACGAGTATGATTAAAATTGGCATCAATGGCTTCGGCCGTATCGGCCGTTTGGCATTCCGCGCCGCGATCTGCGCTGACGATATTGAGGTCGTCGCCGTCAACGCTCCGGACAAAACGCCTGAGCAGCTGGCATATACCGTGAAGTATGACTCCGTGCACGGCCGCTTCAACGGCACCGTCGATTACGAGGACGGCGAGAACCCGGCCCTGATCGTCAACGGCAAGCGTGTCGCGCTGCTCAACAACCGTGATGCGAAGCTCCTGCCATGGGGTGAGCTGGGCGTTGAGTATGTGCTCGAGTGCACCGGCGCGTTCCTGACCAAGGAAAAGGCACAGGATCATCTGGATGCCGGCGCGCAGGTCGTCGTGCTCTCCGGCCCGTCCAAGGACGACACGCCGATGTTCGTCTGCGGCGTCAACCTCGACGCTTATACCCCCGACATCAAGATCGTGTCCAACGCTTCCTGCACTACCAACTGCCTTGCGCCGCTGGCCAAGATCATCAACGACAACTTCGGCATCGTCGAGGGCCTCATGACCACCGTCCACGCCGATACTGCCACCCAGCAGGTCGTTGACGGCTTCTCCAAGAAGAACTGGCGCCTGTCCCGCGGCGTGCACGGCAACATCATCCCGACCAGCACCGGCGCTGCCAAGGCTGTCGGCAAGGTCATCCCGTCCCTGCAGGGCAAGCTGACCGGCACCTCCATGCGTATCCCGAGCGCGGACGTGTCCATCGTTGACCTGACCTGCCGTCTGGAGAAGGCAGCGACCTATGAAGAGATCTGCGCCGCCGTCAAGGCTGCCGCGGAAGGCCCGATGGCCGGCGTCGTCGAGTACGTTGACGACGAGGTCGTCTCCTCCGATTTCATCACCGATCCGCACACCAGCATCTTCGATGCCAGAGCGGGTCTGGCGCTCAACGATCACTTCGTCAAGCTCATGGCTTGGTACGACAACGAGTGGGGCTTCTCCAACAAGATGCTCGACCTGACGCGCCACATCGACAGCGTCCGCAAGGCCTGATCGAAAAAATCCAACTGCAAATCAAGGGAATGCATCGCGTTCCCTTGATTTTTTCTGCGCGTTCGTGTAAAGTATAGCGGCACGTGAAATTTCAGCGGGGAGGGAGCGCGTTTTGCAGGAAAACAGCAAGCAGAACTATCTCCACGGCGCGGCCATTATGGCGGCCGGCGTGGTGGTCACCAAGATCCTCGGCGCGATCTACAAGATCCCGCTCGGCAATATCCTCGGCGACGAGGGGTATGGATACTTTTCCGTCGCTTACAATATCTATTACGTTTTTCTCACGATGGCTACGGCGGGCATGCCGGTCGCGCTCTCGCGCATGATCAGCGAGGCGGACACGCTCGGCCGTCCCATGCAGGCGCGCAAGATCTTCCGCGTTGCATGGCTGACGTTTGCGATCTTCGGCATTCTGCTCGGCCTGGTCATGTTCCTGTTTCCGACGGAGCTGGCCGGGATGCTCAACAACGTCCGCGCGGCGCAGAGCATCTGGGCGCTGTCCCCGGCGCTCGTGCTCGTGTACCTGACGAGCACGTACCGCGGCTATGCGCAGGGCATGAGCAACATGAAGCCGACCACTGTCTCACAGATCCTTGAGGTCGTGGGAAAGGTCGCGGTCGGTCTGGTGCTCGCGTGGAGCTTTACGCGCGCGGGCAAGGGGCTGCCGGTCGCCTCGGCGGGCGCGATCTTCGGCGTCACGGCGGGCGGTGCGTTCGCGCTCATCTACGTCTCGATCTATAAGCACCGGCACTATCCGGACAAACCAGTCGCCGACCCGGACGTTCCGGACTCTGCCGGCCGCATTCTCGGCACGCTGCTGCGCATCAGTATCCCGATCGCGCTCGGCTCAAGCGTTTTGAGCATCATCAACCTCGTCGACACCAAGCTCATCATGTACCGTCTGCAGACGGCGCTGGGCTATTCGGAGACATACGCAAACATTCTCTACGGCGTCTACGGGAAAACGCTGACACTCTTTAACCTTCCGGCTGCGTTCGTGACGCCGATGACGATCAGCATCGTTCCGGCGATTGCTGCCGCGGTTGTGCAGAAGAAGTTTGCACAGGGACATGATATTGCGGAGTCTGCGCTGCGCATCTCGGCGGTCGTTGCCATGCCGATGGGCGTCGGGCTCGCCGTGCTCTGCGACCCGATCGTGAACGTGCTCTATCCGAACAGCAATGACGCCGGGCCTATGCTGCTGATGTTTTTGGGGCTCGCGTCTGTGTTCGTGTGCATTTCACTCATCACAACGGCGGTCCTGCAGGCGACCGGGCATGAGCTGTGCCCCGTGTGGTCGATGCTGGCCGGCGGCGTGACCAAGGTCGCGGTCAACTGGTTTTTGATCGCAGTGCCGGAGCTCAACATCGTCGGCGCGCCGATCGGCACGCTCGCGTGCTATGTGGTCATCTGCATCATGAACTACATCTTCCTGTGCCGCACGCTGCATGAGCGGCTGCACATCGGGCGCTGCCTTGCGCGTCCGCTGCTGAGCACGGTGCTCATGGCGGTCGTAGCCGGAGGCGTGTATGCCGGGCTCAGCGCTGTCATGGGCGGCGACCTGAGCTGGAAGCGTGTGGCGCTGGCTATGCTCGCGGCGATGGCCTGCGCGGTCGTGACATATCTTGTCGCAGTGGTCAAAACGCGCGCCATCACGCTTTCGGATATGCAGCTGATCCCGCGCGGTGAAAAGCTCGCAAAAGTCCTGCATATCAGATGACATAACACCGAAAACCCTGAATTTTCAATGGTTTTTTCAAAAAAGGGTTGCAGAAGGAGCAAAATTGTGTTAGATTTTCTCTGCAAAGAAAGCTAT
>OGLN01002531.1_pt1 | contig 11128 bp, 9 predicted proteins | sample 1572641 | NCBI WGS metagenome assembly OGLN01 (sample SAMEA2581903, study PRJEB24529) | metagenome | biome: Human gut stool | place: China | collected 2011
GCATCCGGTCAAAGGTGTCGGCGTCGATCTCGAAGCCGAACTCGTGGGCAATGGCGGGGATGTGCATCAGGGCATTGGTGGAGCCGGAAATGGCCGCATGGACCATGATGGCGTTCTCAAAGCTGCGCATATCCACGATATCGCCTGCGGTGACACCGGCTTCCACCAGCTTCATCAGCTGTGCACCGGCGTCGTAGGCAGCCTGCTTCAGCTCGGGGGCAGTGGCCGGCATCAAAGCGGTGCCGGGCAGCATCAGGCCCAGAGCCTCGGCCATGACCTGCATGGTGGAGGCAGTGCCCATAAAGGAGCAGGCGCCGCAGCTGGGGCAGGCGTGCTGCTTGTAGTAGGTCAGCTGCTCGGCCGGGATCTCGCCGCGCTCGTACTGTGCGCTGAACTTGCCGATCTGCTCCAGGGTGAGCAGCTCGTTGATGGCACAGCCGGGGTCGTTCTCGGTGTACTTGGCGGGCAGGTCGTGTGCCTCCATGACACCGCCGGTGACCACGATGGCTGCCATCATGTCCTTCATGCGGCCGATGCTCATGAGCATGGCGGGCATGGCCTTGTCGCAGCTGGAAATGAACACACCGCCGTCAAAGGTGGTGGCGTTGGCCTGTGCTTCCACCAGGTTGGTGATGGCTTCGCGGTGGGCCAGCGAGTAGTTGATGCCGTCATGGCCCTGGGCCATGCCGTCGCACATGTCGGTGGCAAAATACCGGGCAGCCTTGCCGCCGTGGTCGTTCACGCCGCGGACAGCCTCTTCCACAAAGATATTCAGGTGGCCGGAGCCCGGATGGCTGTTGCCGTAGGTGCTCTCCACCATGATCTGGGGCTTGCTCAGGTCATCGACCGTCCAGCCCATGCCCATGCGCAGGGGGTCCATCTCAGGGGACAGGGAACGGACCTGCTGACTTTTCAGCATCATATTCAACTCCTTATAAAACTCTCAGATACTCTCTCACAGGGTCAGGCGGCGGTCACGCGCAGCGACCTTCCACCAGCCTGTGACCTTGCCGTTTTCCACCACCGGGACCGCCGGGTACAGGGCGCTGGTGGGGCAGACGTGAGTCGGGATGGCAAACAGCTCGGTCCCGATGGGCGGGATGTCGGCGATGTGCTCTTCCGGCACACGCACCACCCAGTGCTCCTCGTTCTGGATCACGGTGCGGGCATACTCCATGCCCACGATCTCCGCGCGCTCCGGCTGGGGATCGGTGGCCACGGCCTTGCAGCCCAGATCCAGTGTGAAGGTGTCGCGGCTGGGGCGGCTCACCACGCGGGTGAGCAGGGCGGCAGCCGGGGTGAACTTCAAATCCGGGTAGGCCTTGCGGTACCCAGCGTCCTGGATCACGCAGGTGCCGGGGCTCAAAAACTCTCCGGTCATCTCGGCGTGCACCGGGAAGGACGGGGTGCCGCCCATGATCAGGATCTCGCAGCAGATGCCGTCCGCCTTCAGGCGGGCCTTGATCTCCTCGATCTGCTTGTCCACAGGGGCGGTAGCCACCTCGCGCTCCTGCACGCTGCTCTCGTGGCGGTGGCCGTCGTAGCAGTGCATGCCGCGCATGACGATGCCGGGCAGGGTGTTCCACTCCCGGTACATCGCTTCCACTTTATCCAGCGGCACACCGGTGCGGTGCTGGCCCATGTCCACATCCATCAGCACATTGGCCTTGCAGGTCTGGCCCAGCTTGCGGATCTGCTCCGTGTCATCGCCGATGGCAAAGAACTCCACCTCCGGGAAGGCGGCCTGCAGCGCGGCAAAGCGCTTGATGTTGGGGCCCACCAGCGGGTACGCCAGAGTCAGGTGCTTCGCACCGGCCTTGGCGGCCATTTCGGCCTCGGCGATGGTGGCGCACTTGAAGCGGTCGATGCCCGCCTCGATCTGCATTTGGACCACCTCGGCCATCTTGTGGGTCTTGATGTGGGGCCACAGGCGGGCAGCGCCGCCTGCAATGTCGATCATCTTGCGGATATTCTCGCGGATAATCGCCGGGTAATAGACCAGCTGCGGGCTTACGATGTCCTGCTGACCCTCAAAGGTATAGAGGTTGTCGTTGATCTTATTCATACTCCACCAGCATCTCGATCTCGACCGCGATGTTGCCCGGGCAGGAATTGGTGCCCATGGCGGTGCGGGCGGGCAGACCCTTCTCCTCGCCGAACAGCTCGAACAGCAGGTTGGAGCCGCCGTTGATGACCTGCGGCTGCTGTGCAAAATCATCGGTGCAGTTGACAAAGCCCAGGACCTTGACGCAGCGCTTGATGCGATTCAGGTCGCCCAGCTTGGCGTCCAGATTGGCCAGCAGGTTCAGCATGCAGTTGTAAGCAGCCTTCTGGCCCTGCTCCAGGGTCAGGTCGCCGCCGACCTTGCCCACGATGTTGTGGCCGTCGCCGATGTCAGGGCCGCAGCCGCTGCAGTACAGCAGATGATCGCCGAACTCCATGACCGGAGTGTAGACGCCGCCCTTCGGCGGGGGTGCGGGCAGGGTGATGTTCATTTCCTTGAGCTTATCGTAGACATTTGCCATAAGAAAAAACCTCTCTTCTTTTTCTCTGACGCAGCCGAAACGGGGGCTGCTGCCGGTTGAAAGATGTTCCGCAGCCGGTGTGCGCCGACTGTGAAGCGACTTGTTTATATTCCCAACAGCGTGCTGCCCAGGCTCAGCACCAGGGGCACGCTGATCAGGATACTAAGGGTGGAATGTGCAACGGCCTGGCTGGCCAGTTCCCCTTCGGTGTCGTACTGCTTTGCCAGCACGGCCGTCAGGCTGCCTGCCGGGCAGGATGCCAGAATCAGGATCGCCATGCACAGGGTGCGGTCCAGCGGCAGGAAGTACAGCGCCGCCAGGAAGCCCAGCGGGAACACGACGCACCGCAGGGCCGTGATGAGCCACACCATGGGGTTCGTGACCAGCTTTTTCAGGTCACTGCGGGCCAGCATGCTACCTGCGATCATAAGAGCCAGCGGGGTGGTGGTATTGCCCACCGCCTTGCAGAAGCTGTCCAGAATGGCGGGCAGCCGCAGGCCGGTCACCAGCATGACCACCATGATGGCGGTGGTGATGTTGGTGGGGGTAAGGAATGCTTTGATGCTCACCTTGGCTTCCGGGTCGAACAGGTGCTGTACATAAGTAAAGAACAGGATGTTGTAGGCCATGATGCCGGCGGCACCGTACAGGGCACCCGCCTCGCTGCCCAGCAGGGCGCTGATGAGTGGGATGCCGATGAAGGCGCTGTTGGGCATGACGGCGGCACCCACCAGCACGGCCTTCTGGCCGCGGGTCAGGTGCATGGCCCTGCTCAGCACAAGGCAGATGCCGATGGTGAGGATGTAGAAGATCTCCAGCACCACATAGCCCTTGAGCATGCCGGCCACGGCCTCGCGGCCGCCGTCGATGCTGGCACTGGCCAGCAGGGTGCAGGGCAGGGTGACCGACATGACCAGGTTGGACAGGAACTTGCTGTTCCCGTCGTCCATGATGCCCAGTTTGGTCACGGCTGCACCGGTGCCGATCTCCAGAAAGATGATCAGGATCTGCTGCAGAAGGATCGCGATCGACATGGCAGCTCCTTACACCGTCAGCACCATACCGGCACCGGTCGTGGTGCGCCGGTCGTGGTCAATGGCGACCTGGCCGTTGACGATGCACCAGTCCAGACCGGTGGCCTTCTGGGCAGGATTCGTGAAGGTGGCATGATCCGTGAACTTCTTCGGATCGAATACCAGTATATCAGCATAGTTGCCTTTCTGCAAGCTCCCTCGTCCGACCAATCCCATTCTTGCGGCGGGCTGGCTGGTCATCCGGCGGATGGCCTCCTGCATCGTGTAGATGCCGCGCTCGGCCACATACTCCCGCAGCACCTTGGGGAAGGCACCGAACATGCGGGGGTGGGGCGTGTCGGTCTTGGCATAGATGGCATCGGAGATGATATTGGACCAGGGCAGACGTGCCACCGTATCAATATCATCCTGGCTCATGGACATATTGATGATGGCAGTCTTACCGTCCTCGCTGTGCATCAGGTAGGCGGCCAGTGCAGCGGCGTCCTCAAAGCCGAATTTCTCGGCAGCCTCCGTCACCCGCATGCCCAGGAACTTCTCGTTTTCGGGGCAGACCACGCCGCTGATGATGATGCGGTCCCAGCCCAGCGTGATGCAGAAGTTGTCCCAGTCATCGTACAACACGCTGCTGGTACGGCGGAACTCCTCCACACCTTCGGGGGTGCCCAGTTTTTCCAGTGCACGGGACATGTTGCCGGCCACGAACACCGGGGGCAGCATGGTGGTCAGGGCCGTGCTGCCGCCCTCGTAGGGGTAGAAGTCCACGGTCACGTCCATGCCCTCGGCGCGGGCGGCTTCGATGTCGGCAATGGCGGTGTGGATGTCCTTGCCCCAGTTCTTCATGCCGCAGCTCTTGAAGTGGCTGATCTCCAGGGCACAGCCCACGCGGCGGGCGATCTCGATCACCTCGCGCACGCTCTGCACCATGCTGTCGCCCTCACCGCGGATGTGGGTGGTGATGACCCGGTGGTAGCGGCCCACCGGCTCCAGAATGTAGGCAAATTCATCGGTGGAGGAGTAGCACTCCGGCAGGTACATGATGCCCAGCGACACACCGGGAGCACCGGCGGCCATGGCGTCCTCGATCAGAGCACGGGCGTCGTCCAGCTCCTGCTGGGTGTAGGGAGTGTCGGCAAAGCCCTTGACGCAGATCTTGACGGTGCCGGTGCCGATCATGGCGGCAACGTTCAGGGGCAGGTCTGCCTTGTGCAGGGCAGCCAGATAATCACGGTAGGTGTGGGGGCCGTCCAGGCCGATGGGGCCCATGACGGCTTCTTCAAAGGAATAATACTCCTTTGCCGCCTCGTCCGATTCCGGCCGGGGGGTCATGCTGATGCCGCAGTTGCCGGCCACCGCCGTGGTAATGCCCTGGGCCAGCTCCACCTCGCCAAAGTGCGGGTCGTTGAGGGGCTTTGCGTCGTGGTGACGGTGGATATCCACAAACCCCGGGGTCACCGCCTTGCCGGTGGCGTCGATGACCTGGTCTGCCGGTTCCGTGATGCCCGGAGCGATCTGAGCAATACGGTCGTCCTGCACCAGCAGGTCTGCCTGGTAGGGCTGGCCCCCCAGGCCGTCGTATATGGTGCCGTTCTGGATCAAAATACGTTTCATGATAGGTTCCCTCTCGCTATGAATTTGCCCTGCGGCAAGGCGACCCTGCCGCAAACGACGAAAGGGGCAAGGGCGTATGCCCTCGCCCCTTTCGGAGAAACAGATTTACAGTTTGCCGGCTAAACAGATCTTACAGATCTTCTTCTTCCTCAGCAGCAGCCTCAGCAGCAGCGACCTTTTCCACCACGGTGCCGCGGCGGTCGTCCATAACGTGCTTCAGGCGCACATCGTCGGGAGTGGTGTCAGCAGGGAACATGAGAGAGACCACAATGCCGAACACCAGAGAAATGATGGTAGCAGGCACAGCCGGACCACCCATGGTGGCGTTGATCCAGTTCTTGAAGGAAGGCAGCACCAGGATCAGCACGCCCAGCAGAGTGCCGGAGCCGATGCAGGCCAGACCGCCCTGCCAGTTGACACGCTTCCAGAAGCGGCCCAGCAGCATAGCCACAGCCACGCCGGGCAGGAAAGCGCCCACGATGGTGGAGATGTAGCCGATAACGTCGTTGACGAACAGGGTGATGAAGAAGGCAGCGCCCAGGGTGCAGATCAGAGCGATACGGCTGTACTTGGCGTAATCCTCTTCCTTGATGGTCTTGCCGGTGACGCTGGGGTACACGTCGGTCAGCAGGATGGTAACGCCGGAGATGGCGTCGGAGTCACCGGAGGACATGGTAGCGGACAGGCCGCAGATCATGAACATCATGCCGATGATCGGGGGCAGTGCGTTGGTAGCCATGTAAGCAAAGGCGTAGTCGCCGCTGGCCAGGGTGTCACCATTCATGGTGGCGATGGTGAAGCAGCTCATGCCGATGATAGCGGTAACAAAGCTCCAGCCGAACAGCAGGATGCCCTGGCCCAGGAAGGCCTTGCGAGCAGTCTTTTCGTCCTTGGAGGTGTAGATACGGGTACGGTGGGTGGGCGTACCGATAACGCCCATGGCTGTGGACAAGACCAGCGCGATCGCAGCCATGACACCGTAGGAGCCCAGGCCGTAGAAGGTCATTGCGCCGGGCTTGCCAGCAGCGGTGAAGGTATCCACCACGTTCTGGTAGCCGCCTGCCAGGGGGATGGCACGGACAGCGATGGTCAGGAAGCCGATGAGGATGGCGATGAACTGGACAGCGTCGGTGGTAACAACGGCCATGTAGCCGCCGATGAACACGTAGATGCCGAAGCCCAGAACGGTGATGATCTTACAGGTAACGTCCGGCAGCTGGGTGACGTAAGCCAGGTACTTGGCACCGCCGTTCAGGTGGTTGCCCAGCCAGATGATCTCGATGACGAACATCATAAAGCCCATGACCTGGCGGATGATCTTTTTGCCGCCGTAGTAATACTGTGCTTCCTCAGACATGGTCAGGAAGCCCTTGTTCTTTGCCTTGGTGAACAGCAGCATGGAAAGGATACCTGCCGATGCGCCCAGGCCGTAGATGGCGCCGCCCCAGCCGTGGTTGAAGCCGTTGCCGATGGCGCCCATGGAAGAACCGGTGCCGATCATGGTTGCACCCACGGTGCAGAAGATCAGGAAGAAGCCGAGGTTGCCGCCGCCGGTCAGGAAGCTGCTGCCCTCATTTTTGCCACGGCTGGTGATCCAGCCCACAAAGATCATAAAGCAGATCCATGCAATAAAGCCGCCGATAAACAATGGGATGTATTTGGGATCCAACATAGTTTCATTTCCTCCTTAGAAACATTTTCCTCAGCCCAGCGCAGGGTCCGCTCGGGCCGATGTGGCTGTCAGACATTTCCCCGCTGCGGGCCGGCACCGTGGGGTCGTTGTCCGACAACAACCTTGCTGAAATAAATGTACCAATTTTTGCATCATCCGTCAATAGATTTTTAACATTTTCTTCAAAAAGAACCATTTTTGGCGTATTTTATAGTTTTCTTGTTCATAATTATGTCATTTCCACGAAAAACAAACTGCCCCTTGCAGTCTATTTTCCGGTGTCGTATACTGAAATTGGAGCAGGGATTTACAGAAAAAAATCCAAGTCCCTTTCAAAAGCGACGATGTTGCGCTTATTTTTAATCGTTTGCGATCTATTAAGTTGTCCGACAATGCCATCGCAGGCCCCAAAAGCGTCTGCATCCCGTGCAAAAGGCAATAATCGGCGGCGCTCCGGCCGCCGAAAAAAGGGCGGACGGCCTGCAGTTTTCAGCCGTCCGAACCAGAAAGCGTGCAATTTTTGTTCAGATATCGGAACACTTTCGTCGTTTTCCCGACCTGGTCCGAATGCCTCTCAGAGGCCTTATATATAAGGAAAGGAAGTGAGTCCCATGCCTTCCGGAGATGCCCACCGTTCCCTGGCACGCGCGCTGGATATTCTGGAGCTGTGCAGCCTGAACGGCAGCGGTTACACCCTGACCCAGCTGTCGCAGCAGCTGGGCATTGCCAAAGGCAGCATCTCCCCGCTGCTGCACACCCTGCGGGACCGCGGCTACCTGACCCTGGACGACCAGGATCATCACTACCGCATCGGCCGCATGGCGTTCCGCATTGGAAACACCTATCTGGAAGAAGCCAGCGCCTTGCGGGAGATCTACCGCCTGATGCACGACATCGTGTCGGTCTGCCACGAGACATGCCACCTCGGCAGCCTGAAAAACGGGGATGTCTATTACCTCAAAAAGGTGGAGACCCCGCTGCGCAGCCGTACCGTCACGGTGGAGGGCCGCAGCCTGCCGGCCTACGCCACCGGCGTGGGCAAGGCTCTGCTGGCCGACTACCAGCTGCCCCAGCTCAAGGCCCTGTATTACGACGGCCTGTACCCGCTGACCGAGCACACCATCACCGACTTCCGCCTCCTGGCCGACCAGCTGGCCGAGATCCGGGCCAGCGGCTTTGCCTACGAGTGTGAGGAGAGCACCCGGGGCATCCGCTGCATCGGCGTGCCGCTGCGCAAAAGCGGCAAAGTGGTGGCCGCGCTGAGCGTTGCCTTCCCGCTGGAGCGCTACAGCGACGCTGCCGCCGCCAGCGCCCGGCAGGCGCTGGACGAAGCCCGGCGTCAGATCGAACGAATGCTCTGCAGCGTAGAGCTGCAGTTCTGAGCCCTATAAGAAAAGGAGTGTTATTTATGCCTCAGTTGATCACCATCGGCGAGACCATGGCCGCCTTCACCCCGGACAGCGTGGGTGCCCTGCGCTATGTGCAGAACTTCGGCATCCGCACCGCCGGTGCCGAGAGCAATGTAGCCGTGGGTCTGGCAAAGCTGGGCCTGGAGGCCGCCTGGGTCAGCCGCCTGGGCACCGACGAGTTTGGCTGCTTCATCCGCAATCAGCTCCGTGCCGAAGGCGTGGACTGTTCCCGCGTCATCTACGACCCCGACCACCGCACCGGCATCATGTTCAAGGAGACCGGCGTGGGCGAGACCAAAGTGTTCTACTACCGTGAGAACAGCGCCGCCAGCCACCTGTGCCCCGAGGACGTGACCCCCGCCCTGCTGGACGGCGTGAAGGTGCTGCACATGAGCGGCATCACCCCCGTGCTGAGCGAGAGCTGCCTGGCCATGACCAAAGCCGCCTTTGCTCTGGCCAAGGAGAAAGGCGTCGCCATCAGCTTTGACCCCAACATCCGCCGCAAGCTGTGGCGTGGGCAGGACTACGCCCCCCTGATCCGGGAGCTGACCCTGCAGAGCAAGATCGTGCTGCTGGGCCTGGACGAGGCCGACGCCCTGTTCGGCCTGCGGGACCCGGACGCCATCTTCGATCTGCTGTTCCGCGACGGCTGCGCACAGTATGTGGCCATCAAGGACGGCGGCAACGGTGCCTGGGCGGCCGACAAGACCACCCGCGAAAAGCTGCCGCCCTACCCCTGTAAGCCCATTGAGCCCATCGGCGCCGGTGACGGCTTCAATGCCGGCTTCCTGGCCGGCATCCTGCAGGGCCGCGATGTGGTCACCGCAGGCCGCATGGGAGCCATCTGCGGCGCCCTGGCCACCCAGACCCCGGGCGACGTGGAGGGCTACCCCGACGCCGCCCAGATGGAAGCTGCCCTCACCGGCGCTGCCATCACCTACCGCTGATCCGCTGAAACCATCGGTTTCATTTTTTGCCGAAAGGAGTTTTTTGTATGGACACTTACGATCTGGTTTCCAAGCATCCGCTGCTGGCCATCCTGCGCAACGTTCCGCTGGAAAAGACCATTGATTACGCCGAGGCCGCCGTGCAGGGCGGTGCCCCCTTCTTTGAGGTGGCACTGAATAGCCCCCACGCCCTGGAGCAGATCACGATGCTGCGCACCCATTTCGGGGACCGTTGCACCGTGGGTGCCGGCACCGCCATCACCGTGGAGCGCTGCAAAGCCGCTCTGGACGCCGGTGCACAGTTCCTTCTGACCCCCGGCACCCCGCTGGATGTGTTCAGCTACTGCGCCGAGAACGACATCGCCCTGCTGCCCGGCGTGCTGACCCCCACCGACGTGGCCACCAGCCTGCAGTTCGGCTACAAGACCATGAAGCTGTTCCCGGCCGGCAGCATGCCCCGCCACTACGTCAAGGACCTGCAGGGCCCCTTTGACGGCACCAACTACATGGCCATCGGCGGCGTGAGCCCCGCCAACATCCGCGAGTTCTTTGACGCCGGCTGCATCAGCGTGGGCCTGGCCTCCAGCCTGATGCCCAAGGACGCCGTGGCCGCCAACGACTGGGAAGCCTGCGCCGCCTACGTCCGCGGCATGGTGGACCAGATCCAGCGCTGAATCTGAACCCATTGAAACCTTCTGCAATACAAGAGAAAGGATGATTTCCCATGAAGATCGTTGAAGTCAACACCTATACCGTCCGTCCCCGCTGGGGCTTTGTTGAGATCGTGACCGACGAGGGCCTGACCGGCTGGGGCGAGCCCGTGCTGGAAGGCCACTGCGCCACCGTTCTGGCCTGTGTCCAGGAGATGAAGCCCTACCTCATCGGCAAGGACCCCATGCGCATTGAGGACTTTTCCGCTGTGCTGTACCGCGCCGGGTTCTACCGCGGCGGCGGCGTGCTGATGAGCGCCATTGCCGGCATTGATCAGGCCCTGTGGGATATCAAGGGCAAGTTCTTCAACACCCCGGTCTACCAGCTCATGGGCGGTGCCTGCCGCGACAACATGCGCGTGTACAGCTGGATCGGCGGCGACCGCCCCAGCGACGTGGGCGCTGCTGCTCTGGAGCGCAAGAATGCCGGCTTTACCGCCATCAAGATGAACGCCACCGAAGAGCTGCAGATGATCGACACCTACGACAAGGTGGACGCCGTTCTGGAGCGCGTGGCCGCCATCCGGGAGAGCTGCGGCAAGTATTTCGGCATCGCCATCGACTTCCACGGCCGTGTGCACAAGCCCATGGCAAAGGTCCTGGCCAAGAAGCTGGAAGAGTTCGACCCCATGTTCATCGAGGAGCCGGTGCTGTGCGAGAACATGGAGGTGTTCAAGGAGATCGCCGCTGCCTGCAATGTGCCCATTGCCACCGGCGAGCGTCTGTTCACCAAGTATGACTTCAAGCGCCTGCTGCAGGCCGGCGGCGTGGACATCATCCAGCCCGACCTGAGCCACGCCGGCGGCCTGACCGAGGTCAAGAAGATCGCCTCCATGGCCGAAGCCTACGACGTTGCCCTGGCTCCCCACTGCCCGCTGGGCCCCATCGCTCTGGCCAGCTGCCTGAACGTGGACGCCACCTGCTACAACGCCGTGATCCAGGAGCAGAGCATCGGCATCCACTACAACGTGGGCAAGAGCGTGCTGGACTATGTCAAGAACCAGGACGACTTCAAGTTCGTAGACGGCCGCGTGCAGCTGCCCGTCCGTCCCGGTCTGGGCGTGGACGTCAACAAGGAACTGGTGCTGGAGGAGAACAAGACCCCGCACGAGTGGAAGAACCCCGTCTGGCGTCACAAGGACGGCAGCGTTGCCGAGTGGTAATGCATCCCGCCGCCTGAGTTAACAGATCGGAAGAGCGTCGTGTAGGGAAAGAGTGTA
>OGLN01002537.1_pt1 | contig 11108 bp, 8 predicted proteins | sample 1572641 | NCBI WGS metagenome assembly OGLN01 (sample SAMEA2581903, study PRJEB24529) | metagenome | biome: Human gut stool | place: China | collected 2011
ATACCCAAGAACACATGGGACTGATCACATGGAAGAATGCTCCCGATGGGCGTATCTTGAAATCGGATGTGTCAATAGCCAAGAACTATTTGCAGGAAAATGAAATCCGTCGGTTGGAACGTGCAGTAACAGGATATTTCGACTATATAGAAGACCTTATAGAGCGTGAAAACACGTTCAATATGGAGCAGTTTGCTGCCAGTGTCAACGAGTTCTTGACCTTCCGCAAATATCAGATATTGCCGGATAAAGGACGAATATCTGCGGCACAAGCCAAGACAAAGGCAGAAAGCGAATATGATATTTTTAATAAGACTCAACGGATAGATTCAGATTTCGATAAACAGATTAAAGGAATGTTGGGAGAATAAAAACGTGGAAAGCAATGGAACTGAAAAAATATAATGCAAATCACACTCAAGTTCTGAAAATAAATCAAATTGTGCGTACAATTTCAGAAACTCACAAATTTGATAAAGACAAACTCATTGCCATAAATACATCTGATGTAGAAAATGGTGTAATGGGTAACGGTACGCTAACTTTTGTAGATGAGCTAAAAGGTCAATTTAAGAAGACCATAGTAAAGGACGATATTTTGTTCAGTGAAATACGTCCTGCTAACAGAAGATTTGCTAAAGTTACAACAAAAAATACTAAAGACTATGTTGTATCTACCAAATTGATGGTATTGCGAAAATATAATGAAGATGTTGATTTAGAGTATTTTTATTATTGTTTGACCAATCAGCCTTTTCTTGATATACTCCAACGAAGAGCCGAAAATCGGATAGGTTCATTTCCACAAATTACATTTGATTTACTTTCGGAATACGCTTTCCCAATACCGCCAATCAGCGAACAGAAAAGAATATCAAGTGTAATATCCACGTTAGACAAAAAAATAGCTCTTAATCGTCAGATAAATCAGAATTTAGAGGCGATGGCAAAGCAGCTCTACGATTACTGGTTCGTGCAGTTTGACTTTCCTAATGAAGAGGGTAAACCGTATAAGTCGAGCGGTGGCGAAATGGTGTGGAATGAGAAGCTAAAACGCAACATTCCTGTTGGCTGGCATTGTGGGAACCTCTTTGAAATTGCTGTTTTTACAAATGGTTTGGCTTGTCAGAAATTCAGACCAAAGGATAATGAAGTACCATTACCTGTCATCAAGATACGAGAAATGCACGATGGTATTTCTGTTGACACTGAAAAGGTAACGTCAAATATACCAGAATCAGTAAAGGTGTATAATGGTGATGTGCTATTTTCATGGTCGGCATCACTGGAAGTTATGCTCTGGGCTTATGGGCTTGGAGGACTTAATCAGCACATCTTTAAGGTTACATCTGCAAATGATTTCCCGAAGTCATTCTACTATTTTCAACTTTTGGATTATGTCGATGTATTCAAGAAAATGGCAGAAGCAAGGAAAACAACGATGGGACATATTACGCAAGACCATTTACAACAAAGCACAATCGCCATACCTGATAATAAAGATATTGCGGATAAATTCGAGGAATTAATATCACCTATTTTCAGGCAGATAATCAAGTTGCAAGAGGAAATCTCAAATCTGACTAAGCAGCGTGATGAACTTCTACCACTTCTGATGAATGGTCAGGTATCGGTAAATTCTGATTTAGCTGACGATTAAGTTCTATTTTGAGGTCAATAGTGCGAAGTAACTTACCTATGCGTTTTTGTTCCTCCAATTCGGGAATCCATACAATGCAATCTTTGATTTTATCAGGTGATGTATGCCGGATTTTAGTTTGTTGAGCAGCAGCACTTAGCTGCTGTTTAACAAGATTTGAGGATATAAGATAAAAAGCGAAATCCTTGTCTAACAAATGTTCTTTGCAAACAATTTTTGCCACATCTTGGCTTTGAATATATTTACCGCTTTCGGGAATGATAGCGGTAGAGCCAAGCAACCCAATAGCCTGTTCTGTCAAAGGTGTTATAATGTCTCCCTCTTTCAGTAAAAAATCCGGTTTGAAGTCGCCAATGTAATAAAGATTGTCTTTAGCCTTATTCTCTTTAAAGCAATTATTTTGGTAATCGAAATTCCCGCAAGTCAAGCGCACATATTCACCCTTAGCGGCATAGAACTCGCCACTGAGACTCGCACCTCTTGTTACATCAAGTATCTCTCCTAATTTGTATTTTTTCAATTCCATTTACCGTGTTGCTTTTTTAATATAATCTTGAATCAAAGATAGATTGACCTCTATCTCTTTGCGCTTAGCTAAAAGGTGGTTCAGATACTCTTTCGCCTCAAACATTTTTCGTGCTCATGTATTTGCTCTATTAACGGTCCGCCAATAAATGGGGATGAACAGTTTCTACGGCAAATTTTGCATCCTCTATTTGCCGCTATAAACATGTCAAGCAAATGTCGAATAGCTTTAATTTGTTCCTGTGCATCTTTCGACGAACTGCGGGCAACACGTAATGCAACGATTATAGCTATTACACTAATTATTGGGCTTAATAGAGTAGCCCATTGGGTCAAACTATCAAGCATGGTTTATTGATTGAATTTCAATGTCTTTAATTGAGCTATTATCTCATTTTCAAGCCGATGGCTTTCGGCAAACTGCTCGGTGAGTGTTTTTTCGTAGTCTGCCATACGCCTCTTGAACTCCTCTTCTGTAATATCAACATATTCAATCTTAATGTCGAAATACTGTCCGGCAGAAAAGCTATACCCTTTTTCTGCCACTTCTTCGTAGGATGGAGTAACAGAGAATTGCTCTACCACCTTCTCGTTTCGGAAAATATCTACAATCTGCGCTATCTCATCGGAACGGAGATTCGTCTTTTGGTTCTTCCCTATTTTGATAGTTTCACCAAGTTTGCTCGCATCAATAAATACAGGCTTTTCGGTCTTGTTCTTATCGATAAAAACCACACTGACATTCGTACCCGTGTTAGCGAAGACATTACTCGGCATACTTACCACACCTTTCAGAATCTTATTGTCCACAAGGTGTTTGCGAATTTTGAACGCAATGCCACTCTTGGCTGTAATGAATCCGGTAGGTACAACGATAGCTCCCTTACCCGTGTCTTTCAAGCTGTATAGCAAATGTTGAAAAAAGCAGAGGTATATTTCCATCCCCTTCTTGTCTTTGTTGGGTATATTGGGAATGCCTGCAAAGAAACGTCCGCGATAATGGTCGGCTTTGAGGTCGGAATGGTACTCGGAGAAATCGAGCTTGAAAGGCGGATTACTAACGATATAGTCAAATTTACGCAATTCGTGTCCTTCTTTATGATAAGGGTGTTTCAGCGTATTGCCTTGTATAACGTGCGTCAAAGAATGGCTCATACTGTTCAGTATAAGATTCAGCATCAACATAGTAGAGGATTTGTCGCTGATATCCTGCGTGAACACCGTGCAGTTCTGCTCTCCAATTTGGTGGGCAAGGGCAATGACAAGCGTGCCTGTCCCGGCTGACGGGTCATAGCAAGTTACACTTTTAACATCCTCGCTCTCATCGACGAGTAGTTGCGCCATAATGGATGCGATTGCATGGGGCGTATAGTATTCGGCATAGTTGCCGCCACCATTGGAATTGTAGTCCTTAATAAGGTATTCAAAGATGGTGGAGAAGAAATCATATCCGGCAGCAAAAGCCGCTTCAAAAGAAAAACTTGCCACATCTCCGATTAACGACTTGCAAAAGCCGTTTTTCTTGGCAGACCCTCCGGTTACTACCTCCGAGAGAGGTTTCATAATGGAAATACGGGTTTCATCCTCATTGAGAATATAGAAAATCTCCTCATTGGTATCGGCAATAGCCTCCAATGTCGCATCAAACAGAGTTGCAAAATTATCCTCATTCTGACGTTTGGCAAGATACGGTATCAGATGCTCTTTCTTCAATACAATAGTGTCGAGCATCATATCACACATTTCCTCGTACTCCTCATCGGGCAATCGCTCCAATGCTTCGTAGACGTCCTCTGCATCGGCAAGTTCGGGCAGTGTCCGTTTTGCTTCATAGATAAACTTATCATTGAGAAACTTATATAGGAATGTTTCTACGATAACCGTATATTCATTTCCGCTGTTGCCAAGACCAATATTGTTTGTCGTACTTTTCAGACGGTCGATAAGGTCTTTTGTCTGTTGCTTTATGATGTCAATACTCATAATCAGTATATGGTTTGATATTCTTTGAAAATAACGTCACTGACATATTTACGAGCCGGGCGTTCCGTGGAAATCTGCGCATCCTTAAAACGGCGGGTGACGTAAGTTAATATATTTTTCGTGAAGTAAGCCGGAGTTTCAACAATCGCTTCGTTGTGGAAGAATGCATCGTCTACATCTTCTTTTATAAGAAGCAAGACAGCCGTTACCTGCTCTTTCTTTTTTGTCCAAGCATAGGTGCGAGGTTCGGTATGCTCCCGTTCCTCTCTGTCCGATTGCTCGATCAAACGTTTTTCGACACGCACGAACTTTGTGTCACCGTTATAGGCAATAGCCCGCAACGCATCACGCTCATTCATTTGGCGAATGCGTTTCAGTATGCCGTTAATGTTCTGAACTCGGTCGTGCATATTAAATTCTCCCTCCGATTCCATTTCTTTTTTCTTGAAAAGAGCAAGAAAGTCAGCGAGTATAGAACGATATTCCGGGTCATCAGGATCAACGCAAGCATTCAATTGGTTACGAGTGTGAGCTACCGATTGTTTGTATTGCTCTTGAAGTTCAAGTTCTTCTTCACCTTTCTTATAGAACGAAAAATGTATATTCTCCAAAGCAGCATTCAGCAATTGTTTCACGCTTTCGCGGTCATTTGAGTTTTGCTCATACGAGAGGAGGTCAAGACGATTGCGTGCCGCTTTGATAAGATTTGATATTTCGGGTATATCAACAATGTCTTTCGCTTCCGGGCTTTCCTGCGAGATCAGCATATTCTGCATACTGCGCAGTGTTTCTAAACTTTTATTGATGACTCGGACAGTGGCAATGTCATCCACCAAATTGAGTTGCCGCGAAAAGATTTGAGGATTAGTCAAGTCATAGTCTGTCAAAGTAACTTTTGCATTTGCAACATTTTTCATTGCTTCCTCAATGGTAACAAATAGCTTATCCATTGAAGATGTATTTTCTTGACCAACTTCTTTTTCAAGCTCTTCTTGATAATCCTTGTTCGTCTTACTGTATTCTTCCTCGATATTGGCAAAGTCTACTACATGCCCGAATTTCATAGCCTTGTACGGACGATTGACACGTGTAAGCGTTTGCAGCAGGTTATGTTCCTTGACCATACGGTGCAGGTACAATTTCTTCAATCGTGGAGCATCAAAGCCGGTTTGTAGCATTTGGAAAACAATGAGCAAGTCAATTTTCCCGTCTTTGAATAAATCAATCCATTTGGAACGGGTAGATTTGTCAAAACTGTCATGCAAGATAAGCGCAGCGCGATAACGTCCTTTTTGCGGTGAAGTTTTCTTGACCTCCATTTCATTTGCCGAAATACTACGGTAAATTATTTGTCCGTCTTCACCTGTATAATTGTCAAGTTCAGAATCATCTGCATAGTTTTCCAAAAACAGCCGATACATCATTATCGCCTGTTCTTTACTGTTGCATACGGCAAGTGCTCCCAATGATGGGTCAGAATACTTGCTTCGGAAATCCTGCAAATCATTGATTATATAGTCGAGTAAAGGATGTACATAGTTCTCGTGGGCATAAACATCAATTTCTTTAACAGTTTGCTTTTTTACCCTTATGCTGTTAAGGGCTTCTTTCATCGTTATCTTAAAGTTCGAACCGATGTCTTCGCGTATAAGTCGAAGCGTGTAACCGTCTGATATAGACGCGTTATAATAGTATGTATGAATATAATCCCCGAAAATATCTTTGGTATTGTATCCTTCACCGATTATTGGAGTACCTGTCAATGCTATTTTTATAGCATTCTCATCGCTCGCAATCAAATTTTTCAAGAAACTGCCTTCAGGATTATAGTTTCGGTGTGCTTCATCAATAAAGTAAATGCGCTTCACCTTGACATTATACGCATTTTTGGCAAGTGCCCGACTGTCCTTGGAGAATTTGTGGATATTGACAACCGTTATCTCTAATTTACCCTCTTTGTTTTGGGTAGTCACACCATCCTTTATCAGCTTGGCAAAGTCTTCTTTACTTTGAACAGGATTGACTTTCAGTCCCCTGCGAGTAAACTCTTTTTGAGCCTGTTCCAAAAGGTCGATACGGTCTACAATAAAGAAAAACTGCGGAACAATGCCTTGCTGAGAATAATAATCGGTCAGATATTTGACATTGAAATACGCCAACGCAGTCTTTCCGCTACCTTGCGTATGCCAAATAATACCCTTTTGCTCCCCTTTATCAAGGTGGCGTTCAATCGCTTTTGTGGCGAACACTTGCGGATAGCGCATAACATGCTTTTGTAAACCGTTTGGGTGGTCTACATAAGCGATACCATAGCGCAAGAAAAAATAGAAACGTTCAAAACTGAACAGGCTTTCACAGAGGCGCTTTGTTGGCGTTTCGGCTTTGCAATTCGTTTTGTAGTCGCTATTGTTTTTGTATTGAGGCACATTATTGTCACGCAGCAATATTTCCTCGTCTTCAGGAGTAACGGGATGGTATCTTTTCTGAATAGGGAAACTGTTTTGTCCTTCCTCGCGAAAGCAATTATAGAGGGTATTCGTTTTACCGATGGTTGCATAATAAGCTCCTTGTTTCAATTGCTCGTCATATTCCATATCGTTGCTGAATACCATTATTTGCGTGATATTCAAAAAACGGCGGAAACAAGGATTGGTAAACCTCGTCTTCATACGCTTGCGCTCGGCATCAACTCCTTCGTGATTGTTCTCCTTTTTTACTTCGATAAAAGCCAGAGGCAAACCATTGATAAAGATGGTTATGTCCGGGCGAAAGTTGTCGCAAGACAAATCACCGCAAGTCATTTCGGTGGCTACTTGAAACGTGTTGTTACGAATGAAGTTCGTGGGCGAAGATAAATCGATTATTTTGTTCGTTGTGTCAAGTAATATTTCTTTGTAAAACTGTCTGCCGAGATCATCATTGTTAAGCGACTTCTGAATGCGGTGAAGCATGGCGTCTGCATCATCCTGTGTAGATAGAGGGTTCAAGCGCAAATAGGCTTCCGAAAACGGTTGGAGTAAGATGTTTGTGAGAGTATCGGATTCCGTTTTGGGTATTGTCACATATTTGGTGAACAATCCCCTTTGGGATATGTATTTATATCCCATCCCCATAAGATGCATAAGAGTGGGAAATTTCACTCTGCTATCTTCACAAAATGCACCCATTGCTTATTTCGTATATTAAAGCAAAACACCTTCGCTATCTTTGCGAGGCTGACCAAAGCCTATCAGACAGTGAAGGTGTTTTTATATCTTGGTGTTAATATTTTATTTCAGGTCATTAACGCATTGTTTAGCAAATGCAAAGTTAGCACTTTTTATTGATATCCATTGCACATTTGAGAATTAAGTTTACAAGAATCTTGCAGCACGACCTCGGTCATGGCGGTTGTGTTTATGTCGGTCGGCATGGCAACTTTACCGTACCCGTCTATCGTGATTATATTCCTTTTTCTTTTCATCGGTGTTTCGTTTTAAGGTTGTCAAATGGCACCTGAGCGGTAATTTTTGCGTATAGTTGGGCGGCTTTATCTTTTGGGGAACATTCAACAGGCGGATATTGGATTCGGTATTAGTCTTCTTTCTTCGGGTGATAATCCACAGATTGCCCTCAAAGAATGTTTGGAGATTGTCGGTAGTCAGGTTCTTCACATCGGAATAATACCGCTGGAATGTTACCTTTGCCCTGCTGTATCCCATTTTTTTTGGCAAACTCGGTATTGTGTTACTCGAAGAGTTTCGGTAGGGTTTCCCGCTTGACACCGATACTGGGATAGGCATCCTTGAGTTTGGCGGCGGTGACTTATACCGTCCGTTGCGGCAGGGAACTGAGGCGATGTTGCATGTGAATGAATGTACGGTTATATGCAAATGGAACTTTCTCACCACCGGAGTCTCTGTTTCACAACCATTAATTCAGTGAAATAAAATACGTACTTTCCTTTCTAATTGTTTGTAAAGTAAATATTTACATGATTTTACGTGTAAATATTTACTTTTCATGCCTCTTCGTTATTTGATATTTTTGTGTATTCATCGTGCATTGGGGCAGTGAAACGCTTCCGGGCGGTGTGGTATAAATTTTAAACAATTAGAAAGAATAATGAAATCAATGAAAACACATCGTCTGTCAGGGGCGGACACATCGTCTGTTACACTCGTATACATCATCCGTAGGGGTGGAACGCATCATCGGTTCTGCCGCTCTGCGTCGCCGTTCCGTACCGCTACGCCGTAGATATACGATAGTATATCTTATCTTCTATTGAATTATATTGTGTACGCTGCGTGGCCGGAAGCATGGCTGCCGCACGTGCATAACCGGTTGACGTAAAGGCATGTGCCGTGACCGCCGGAGCGGTCGTTTTCCGGTTTCGACATTTATCAATATTTATCTGTAACTTTAGTATGAAAAACAATTTGCTTAGAATGGGCTATGTCATGGTTTCGCGTGCATTGCTACAAGAGATTTGCGAGAAAAAAGGTGCGGCATGCTGCGAGGAAGAAGCCTTCCTGCGGGTGCTGACAAACGTCAACTTCAAGCCTGCCGTAGTATTCTGCAACGGAGCCGGGGTGCAGTGTGCCCGTGGAGAGTCCGTCATCACTTTTATGGGCTGGGCGGACATATTCGGCTGGACAAGGGCGCGTACCCGGCGCTTTTTCGACCGGTGCTTCGCTGCAGGGCTTATCGAGCGCGTGCCGGGCTGTTGCCCCAGCCACATCCATGTGCCCGGCTATGATGCCTGGACGGGACAGCCGGCATCCATTGGGAAGGTTATGAACGCTGCCGGCAGCTTTTCCGCCGCTGCCGCCCCCGTTGCCGCCAAGTCGAAATCCTCCGCCGCTTTCGAAGAGTCGCTGAAGGAGTTTCTTGCCTATTACGGCCGCACCACCCACCTGCCGGTGGAGAACGGCAGCTATGTCCGCGCCCTTTGGAAAAAACTTTCCACCCGCGAGCGCGAACTTGCCTACCGGAAAGTGGAAGATTATTATTTCAGCCTGAACAATACGCATTTCTGCTACCAGGCAGCCAAATATCTGGAATATAGAATCTTTGAAAACGAATTTGTCAATTAATTGCCCTTTTACCCTTATGGCAGAAATCCTCAATCCTCATGATGCCGACCTGGAGTCGGTAATCTTAGGCGCTTGTCTCGCCGAAAGTACCGCTATGGTGCTTGTAAGCGGGAAGCTGTGCCCCGAAATGTTTTACGAAGCGAAGTATGGCGAAATCTTTGCCGCCCTGCTTGCCATGCACCGCGCGGGCAAGGCGATAGACATCATTACGGTGCGTGCCGAGCTTGCCGCCCGTGGCAAACTGGAGTTCGTGGGCGGCGCTTTCGAACTGGCGCGTCTGTTGGGCAGGGTGGCGTCGTCCGCCCACCTGGAGTATCATGCGCTTATCTTGCGCGGCATGTATATCCGGCGCGAGATGATTAGCGGCCTGCATCGTCTGCTTGCCGTAGCCGCCGATGAGTCGGTGGATTTGGGCGATGCCCTGGCCGGACTGCATCAGCTTATCGAACACCTGGAAGGTAAAACCGACTTTGCCGGCTGCCTGCGCGACATGGACCGCCTGATGCTGGATACCCTTAGGCAAATGGACGGCAGAGTGGCGAACAACCGCAACGGCATCACCGGCATCCCCACCGGCCTGCGCGACCTCGACAGGCTCACTGCCGGCTGGCAGCGGGGCGATCTGCACATCATAGCCGCCCGTCCTTCGGTGGGCAAGACCGCCTTTGCCCTGCATCTGGCACTGGCGGCGGGACGTGCCGGGAAGCAGGTGTTGGTGAACAGCCTCGAAATGCAGGGCGAAAGGCTGGGCGACCGCTGGCTCTGCGCACAGGCTGCCTCGCTGGATGCCGGACACCTCAAAAGCGGGCAACTCAGCGCCGACGAGCAGCAACAGGCTCTGGAAGCCGCCCGGCAACTGTCGTGCCTGCCTGTGTATGTGGACGACAACCCGAAGGCGAGCATGGATCATATCCGCTCGTCGGCTCTGCTGCAAAAGAGCAAGGGGCATTGCGACCTGCTGATTATCGACTATCTGCAACTCTGCGATATGAAGTCGGAACAGAAGAACCGCAACCGTGAACAGGAAGTGGCGGAAGCGAGCCGCAAGGCAAAGCTGATAGCCAAGGAGCTGGATATTCCCGTTATCCTGCTTTGCCAGTTGAACCGTGAGTGCGAGATGCGTGCCGACAAGCGGCCTGCACTGAGCGATCTCAGAGAGAGCGGTGCCATCGAGCAGGATGCCGATGTGGTGATGTTGCTCTATCGTCCCGCACTGTACGGACTGACGTCCGAGCGCAAGAGCAAGTTCCCTTCCGAAGGGTTGGGCATGGTGATTCTTGCCAAGCACCGCAACGGCGAGACGGGAGATGTATATTTCGGGCATAACCCCACGCTGACGAAGATTGGCGAGTACGAACCCACACTGGAGTGGATGGCGAGAAACGCACGCTCTTCCTGTTAGAAAAAAACTTCGCTTTTATCGGAAAATAAATGGCAAAATACTTGACTTTGCCTCTCTGATTTCGTATCTTTGTAATGTGCTCGAGAAGGGAAGTAATTATTGGATAAGGCGTCTTAAATCTTTTGTTTGTTGTGTGGCCCGGGCTTTTTCTTTTAAGAATTTTATTTACTGTTTTTTTTAATCTAAACCTAAACTTTATTTTTATGGATGTACTTGTAGAACGCTTTCAGCGTCGTAGAATCGTGAGCGATAAAAGCTCTCCCATGTTGTATTATCTCCGTCAGAAACCCAAAACGTGCGGAACGGTGGATATTGATGTCCTCGCCGCCAGTATTCAGAAGAACTGCGCCATGACAAAAGGCGATGTGAAGCACGTGATAGAGGCTCTTGTGGAAGAGATTCAGGCGAACCTTGCCAACGGCGACAAGGTGAAGCTGAACCAGCTCGGCACGCTTCACAT
>OGLN01002543.1_pt1 | contig 11082 bp, 7 predicted proteins | sample 1572641 | NCBI WGS metagenome assembly OGLN01 (sample SAMEA2581903, study PRJEB24529) | metagenome | biome: Human gut stool | place: China | collected 2011
AGAACGTCAAAGACCTTTTGACGAGCAGAGAAGTTTCAAACGTTTTTGAAAACAGCGATTTTGTCTATATGCTCAACCAAGCACAGGGCGACAGGGAAATCCTTGCAAAGCAGCTTAACATTTCGCAGCAGCAAATGACCTATGTAACCCATTCCGACGCGGGCGAGGGGCTTATTTTCTACGGCAACGTGATTTTGCCCTTTATTGACCGTTTCCCGCAGGATACGGAACTGTACCGCGTCATGACGACCAAACCCGGCGAGGTGTCGGCATGAGGATAGAAACGGACAAAATCTATTGCGGCGACAGCTTGCAGGTGCTTCAAACCTTGCCGGAAAACGCAGTTGATTGTTGCGTAACGTCCCCGCCCTACTATGCCTTGCGGGACTATGGCGCAGACGGGCAGATCGGACGGGAAGCAACGCCGGAAGAATATGTTTCCCGCATTACGGCGGTATTCCATGAGGTAAAGCGGGTGCTTACGCCGGAGGGGACTTGTTGGCTGAATATCGCGGACACTTATTGCGGCACAGGCAGCAAAGCCGACCACCAAGACCCCAAATATCCCAAAGGCAGGAACGGGCAGCAAGTGGCGGTAAACCACCGCGCCCCCGGCTGCAAGCCGAAAGACCTAATCGGTATTCCGTGGCTTGTAGCCCTTGCCTTGCGGGGCGACGGTTGGTATTTGCGCAGTTCTATCATTTGGCACAAAACAAACCCCATGCCAGAAAGCACGCGGGACAGGCCGACCCGCTGCTATGAATATGTGTTTCTGCTTACCAAGTCAAAGAAGTATTACTACAATTGGCAAGCAGTAGCCGAGCCGATAGCCCCCACAACGGCGGGGCGGCTGAAAAGCGGAGTTAGCAAAGGAAACAAGTATAACGTTACTGTTCCGGGGCAAAACCAGCCGCAGAAAATCAACCGCCCCCGCGAAAAGGGCGCATACGCCGACGAGTTGATTTGTCCCGTCCGCAGCCGCCGCAACGTTTGGCAGATCAACACAGCTTCCTATCGCGGCGGGCATTTTGCAGCGTTCCCGCCCAAACTTGCGGAAACGTGCATTTTGGCGGGCTGTCCCGTGGGCGGGATTGTCCTTGATCCGTTTTTAGGCAGCGGCACCACCGCAGCGGCGGCAAAGCACCTTTCCCGCCGCTATATCGGCATTGAGTTAAACCCCGACTATTGCACCCTTGCAAAACAGCGGATTGGAGGTGATGAAGATTGAGCAAGGAATGGAAAGCCCCCGACAAGGTAACGCAGAAAATGACCCGCGACGGGGCGGTTGCGGAAAACCTTACGACGGGCGAAACAACGAGTATCAGCGAAAGGCCGCAGGAGGAAAACTATTCCCAAGCCCCTACCGCAGCGGCAGAAAAGGCTGTTGACCGTATCGGCGCAGAGGTTGAACGGCAAGCGGCAAAGGGCGCAGGGAAAAAAGCCCTTGACGCGGCGCAGCTAAAAACCCATACTTCCCGCTTGCAGTTTTCCGAAGCGGAACGGGCAACGCCGGAATTGCAGAAATCTATCCGTAAATCCGAGAAAGCGGCAGACCGTTTAGACGCAGCGCGGGCGGCTATCCCCAAGCAGACCAAAATCAAGAAAGAGCGCGTTTTTGACGAAGCGAAAGGCAAGGCAAAGACGCGCCTTTCCTTTGAAAAGACGGATAAGCCCCCAAACGGCAAGTTGCGGCATAACCCCTTGTCCCGTCCGGCGCAGGAGTTGAACAGCACCGTACATGGGAAAATCTACGAGGTTGAGAAAGAAAATGTCGGTGTGGAAAGCGGGCACAGGGTAGAACTTGCGGGCGAGAAAGCGGGCGGTATGGCGGCGCGGACGGTAAAGCGCGGCATACGCAGCCACAAGCTGAAACCCTACCGGGCAGCGGCGGCAGCCGAGAGAAAGGCGGTAAAGGCAAACGCCGATTTCCTCTATCAAAAGGCGCTGCACGATAACCCCGCCCTTGCGCACTCAAACCCGATTTCCCGTTTTTGGCAGAAGCAGCGCATTAAAAAGCAGTATGCAAAGACGCTGAAAGCGGGCGGCAAAGTGAAAAAGACCGCCGAAGCCACCGCAAAGGCGGCGAAGAAAACCGCGCAGGAAACCAAACGGGCGACGTTCTTTGTCGTCCGGCACTGGAAAGGCTGCTTGCTTGTGGGCGGGATTGCCTTTATCGTGCTTCTGCTTTTCGGCGGCTTGTCCTCTTGCTCCCTCTTTGGCGGCAACAGCGGCAGCGGCTTAATTGCGTCGTCCTATCTTTCCGAGGACGCGGATATTACAGGCGCGGAAAGCGCGTATGCCGCTATGGAAGCCGAGTTACAGGATATGCTGGATAACATCGAAAGCGAATACCCCGGCTATGACGAATACCGGGTAAACGCGGACGAGATCGAGCATGACCCCTATGTGCTAATCTCTATCCTTTCCGCGCTGCATGAGGGCGTGTTTACCCTTGATGAAGCGCAAAGCACCCTTGAAATGCTCTTTGAGAAACAGTATATCTTGACCGTTGAGGAAGAAGTACAGGTACGATACCGCACCGAAACGAGGACGGACAGCGAGGGCAACGAATATGAGGTTGAAGTACCCTACAACTATTACATTCTCCATGTGGATTTGGAAAACTTCAACCTCTCCCATGTTCCCGTTTACATTATGGGCGAGGAACAGCTATCCATGTACGCTATGTATATGTCGTCGCTGGGAAACCGCCCCGATTTGTTCCCGTCGTCCGGCTATGTGTCTAAATACTATGAAAACCCGCCCGCCGATTATGAAGTACCCGCCGCGCTGCTTAATTCCGATGAACAGTTTGCGCGGCTCATAGAGGAAGCGGATAAATACGTCGGCTTTCCCTATGTGTGGGGCGGCAGCACCCCGGAAACCTCTTTTGATTGCAGCGGCTTTGTGAGTTATGTATTGACGAACAGCGGCCTATACAATACGGGCAGACTTGGGGCGCAAGGGCTTTACAACATTTCAACCCGCGTTTCCAACCCGCAGCCGGGGGATTTGGTTTTCTTTACGGGTACATACGACACGCCGGGGGTATCTCATGTGGGTATCTACGTTGGCGAGGACGGGGACGGAAGCCCCGTCATGCTGCATTGTGGCGACCCGATACAATACGCAAAACTTGATACAAGCTATTGGCAATCCCATTTTTACGCCTATGGGCGGCTACATTACAACTGACTTTGAAAGGAGTTTATTTCTATGGCAAACACGAAACTTGACCGTATCGAACGGGATATTGAGAAAACGAGGGCGAAAATCCTTGAATACCAAAAAAGGCTGAAAGACCTTGAAGCGCAGAAAATCGAGGAAGAAAACGCGCAGATCGTTCAAATGGTGAAAGCGGTACACCTTGACGGGGCGCAGCTTGCCGCGTTCCTCTCCGCTTACGCCAGCGGCGAAATTGCCTTGCCACAGCCGGACGCAGACTACACCGACGAACAGGAGGAAACCGAAGATGAAGCATAAAAAACTGTTCCGCAGCGTTACCGCTTTGCTTGCCGCCCTTGTACTCATGGGCGGCTTTTCTGTTACCGCTTTTGCGGGCGGCGGTGATGTGAGCGACGAGCCGCCTACCCCCGTAACCGAAACCGAGCCGGAAGAAACGACGGGCGGCTATGAGCCGCAGCCCTTAACGCCGGAGGGCAACATGAGCCTTGTGGACGACATAACGGGCGAAGCGTCCGGCGATAAGCAGTTTATTACCGTCGTTACGAAAAACGGAAACTATTTTTACATCATCATTGACCGCGCCGAGGACGGGGAAAATACCGTCCATTTCCTTAACCAAGTGGACGAAGCGGATTTAACCGCCCTTATGGAGGACGGGCAGACCGAAGCCCCCGTTTGTAGCTGTACTGAAAAATGCGTTGCCGGAAGCGTCAACACCGATTGTCCCGTTTGCAGCGTCAACATGAGCGAGTGCGCGGGCAAGGAAGCCGAGCCGGAGCCGGAAGAAACCGAGCAGCCGCCGGAAGAAGAAAAAGGCGGCGGCATGGGTATTCTGCTTGTCGTGCTGCTTGTTGCCGCAGCGGGCGGCGGCGCGTTCTACTACTTTAAGATTTTGAAGCCCAAAAAGGACGCGGCGAAAGGCAGCAGCAGCCTTGACGACCTTGATTTTGACGAGGACGACGAGGAAACGGAAGTAGTCGAAACCGAACAGACCGAGCAGGAGGACGATAATCTATGAAACTTGTAATTGCAGAAAAACCGAGCGTCGGGGCGGCGATTGCCGCCGTTATGGGCGCGAATGAAAAGCGCAGCGGATATTTTGAGGGCGGCGGCTACCTTGTGTCGTGGTGTATCGGGCATTTGATTAGCCTTGCAGACGCGGCGACCTACAATGAACAATTCCGTAAATGGAAGTACGACGATCTTCCCATTGTCCCGCAGGAGTGGCAGTTTATTGTTGCCAGCGGCAAGGAGCAGCAGTTTTCCATTCTCAAAGACCTTATGCACCGCAGCGACGTTACCGAGATTATCAATGCTTGCGACAGCGGGCGCGAGGGGGAACTCATTTTCCGCTTTGTCTATGAACAGGCGAATTGCAAAAAGCCCTTTTCCCGCCTTTGGATTAGCAGCATGGAAGCAAGTGCAATCCGCGAGGGCTTTTCAAATCTCAAAGACGGGCGCGGCTATGACAACCTCTATCAATCCGCGCTTTGCAGAGCAAAGGCCGATTGGCTCATTGGCATTAACGCGACCCGCCTTTTCTCTATCCTCTACCATAAAACATTGAATGTCGGCAGAGTGCAAACGCCCACCCTTGCTATGCTGGTAAACCGCGACTATGCAATCAGCAGCTTTAAGAAAGAGAAATATCATGTCGTCCGGCTGGACGTTGGCGGCGTTGCCGCCCTTTCCGAAAGGCAGGACGACGAAGCGGCGGCGCGGCAGATGAAAGCGGCTTGCGAGAAATCGCAGGCCGTTTGTACTTCCCTTAAAAAAGAGAAAAAGACCGCAGCCCCGCCGAAACTGTTTGACCTCACCGCCTTGCAGCGGGAAGCAAACCGTTTGTATGGGTTTACGGCGAAACAGACCCTTGACTATGCGCAAGCCCTTTATGAAAAACGGCTTTTGACCTATCCCCGCACCGACAGCAAATATATCACTTCCGATATGGAGGGCAGCACAAAGGAACTCATTACCGGGCTTTGTTCGCTGCTTCCCTTTATGCGGGACGTGAAGCTGCAAGCAGACCTTACAAGGGTTTGCGACAACAGCAAAGTAACCGACCACCACGCTATTTTGCCGACAGCCGAGTTTTTGAAAACGGGCTTTTCTTCCCTTGCCGAAAGTGAGAAAAAGCTAATGACCCTTGTGTGCGCAAAACTGCTTTGCGCCGTTGCCGCGCCCTATGAGTATGAAGCGGTTACGGCGGTTTTCTCATGCGCCGGGACAGACTTCACCGCAAGGGGAAAGACCGTACTTGCGGAGGGTTGGAAAGAGCTTGAACGCAGATACCGGGCGACGCTGAAAGATAAGCCCGAAGCGGAGGACGGGGAAAATGCAGACGTGACGCTGCCGAAGCTTTCCGAGGGACAGGGCTTTCCTAACCCCGCCGCAAAAGTAACGGAGCATACCACAACGCCGCCGAAGCCCCACAGCGAAGCGTCGCTTCTCTCTGCTATGGAGCGAGCCGGGAACGGGGACACCGACCCGGACGCGGAACGCCGGGGGCTTGGCACTCCCGCCACCCGCGCCGCCGTCATTGAAAAACTGGTAAAGGGCGGCTTTGCAGAGCGCAAGGGGAAGCAGCTTATCCCCACGCAGAACGGAGCCGCCCTTATATCAGTCTTGCCGGATATGCTCACTTCCCCGCAGCTTACCGCAGAATGGGAAAACAATCTGACGCAGATAGCAAAGGGAGCCGCAGACCCCGGCGAATTTCTGTCCGGCATTGAAGCTATGGCGCGGGAGCTTGTGCAGACACACGCCGCAGCACTGGACGGGAAAAAGGATTTGTTCCGGGAGGAAAAGCCCTCTGTCGGCAAATGCCCCCGTTGCGGTTCCCCCGTCCATGAGGGGAAGAAAAACTATTATTGCAGCAACAAAGAATGTGCCTTTGTCATGTGGAAGAATGACCGCTTTTTCGAGGAACGCAAGACCGCTTTTTCCGCGAAGATTGCCGCCGCGCTCCTTAAATCCGGCAAGGCGAATGTGAAGAAGCTCTATTCCCCGAAAACAGGCAAGACCTATGACGGAACTATCGTTCTGGCTGACACTGGCGGGAAATACGTCAACTACCGTATCGAAGTACAGAAGAACTAAAAACTTGAATAGCAAGCATAGGAAGCGGGTACCCACTTCCGTAAATCCCTGTCCTGCCGCTGACGCGCCGGACGGGGATTTTGCTTGTTGGGAAGTTTCCCAAACCCTCTAAAAAAATGAAAAAATTGTTGGCATAACGCACAGCCCACCGTAGTACGGGGCGAACCCCAAAAGCGCGGCGGTGCGCCGCCATTTCAGAAAGGAGCGAATGAATGGAAAAGAAAAAAGGTTACTCCATGTTTGAGCGTGACAAGTTAGACCCGGCTGACAGTATGCGGATAGAGCGAAATATTTATTTTGAGGAACAGACCGCTGACCTTTCCGGGCTTACCGCCCTGCCCTTAGAACAGTTACAGGCATTGCGGGAAGAATACGCGGCGGCTGAACAGGCAGCTTTTGAAGCCTTGCAAGAACAGGCGGCGGCATGGGACGAACAGGCGGGAAAGACCCTTGCCATTGACAAAGCCATTGAGTATGTGAGGACACCCGAAGCTACGCATACCGCGAACCAGTGGGAAGCTACGGACTACGGGAAGCACATCAGCAACCGCGTCTACCAAATGCGCTACCACATATCCGAGAATACCCGGTATGACAGGGAAAAAGAGAAATCCATTCCCTATTCGTGGACGCTTTCATGGAGTATTTACACCAACAGCCCCCACAATTACGGACAGGCAAAAATCGCCGGACAGGAAAGGAAAGTCTTTGCAGACAAGGCAGCTATGGAAAAATATCTGAATGGGCGTATCAAAGCCTATCAGCATTTATTCACCGAGGTATCGCCGCCTATCCCGCCAGAGTATGCAGAGCATTTCAAAGTAAACGGGCAGCTTTTACCGGGCTATGCTATCGAGGGCGAGGAACGGGCGCAGCCTACCGCTGAAAAAGCAGCCCCCACCACAGCAGAGCCGCCACAGGACACCGAACAGAGAAAGGAGCGTGAAACCATAAACGAGCAGTTTTCAATTCTTATCGACAGCCGCAGCCGCTTTGAAACAGGCAAACCGGGCGGCGTGTGGCTTCCCATGCCGACCACAACAGAGCAGCTTCATGCGGCTATGGAAAGCGTCGGCATTACCGCAGACAATCCGCAGGAATTTTTCATTCACGGCTACTCTGACCGGGAGGACAGACACATTGCCCTGCCGTATGACATGGTATGCGCGGCACAGGTGGACGAGCTGAATTTCCTTGCGGCACGACTGGAAACCCTTGACGCTTCCGGGATTACCGCGCTGAACGCCGCCACGCAGCGCAGGAATGGTTTTGAGAATATCGGGCAGCTCATTGACTTTACCTATAACGAGGACTTTTTCGTGCATATCCCCGAAGTACATAATCTCCGCGAATTGGGCGATTATTACCTTAACAAATCCGGCATGGTGCAAATGCCCGCTGAATGGAAAAACAGCATTGACCTTATCGCCTTTGGACGAAACGCCGCCGCACAGGAAAAAGGCAGCTTTACGGAATACGGCTACCTTGTGGAAAGCGGCGACGCATGGGAGCAGCACTTTGAGGGGCGCGATGTGCCGGAGGACTACCGCATTATGAGCTACCCGCAGCCAACCGTCGAACTGGACGCAGCCCCGGCAGTACAGGCGACTGTTCCCGAAGCAACGCCGCAGGAGCCGCGCCCGGTTATCCCCATTGTCTTAACTTCCGAGAAGCCCGCCGAAAAGCTCAAAGAGATAACCGACCGCTTGGAGCAAGGCATTACGGAGCTGTTCGACAGCGAGCGTTACAAGGAATATCTGCGCGTCATGTCAAAGTTTCATAATTACAGCTTTAACAATACGCTGCTGATCGCCATGCAAAAGCCCGACGCTTCCCTTATCGCCGGATTTTCCGCATGGAAAAATAACTTTGGACGAAACGTGATGAAAGGACAAAAGGGTATCAAAATCCTTGCCCCGTCGCCGTTCAAGATTAAAAAAGAAATGGAGAAAATCGACCCGCAGACACAGAAAGCCATTATCGGCAAAGACGGAAAGCCCGTAACCGAGGAAAAGGAAATCACAATCCCCGCCTTTAAGGTGGTATCGGTCTTTGACGTATCGCAGACCGAGGGCAGGGAAATCCCCGATATTGCCGTAAATATGCTGACCGGGGACGTGGAGCATTACAAGGAGGTTTTCGCTGCCCTTGAAAAGACTTCTCCTGTTCCTGTCGGCTTTGAAAAAATCGAGGGCGGCGCACATGGTTACTACCACTTGGAGGACAAGCGTATTGCCCTTGATGAGGGCATGAGCGAGCTGCAAACCTTAAAGACACTTATCCATGAAATCGCCCATGCGAAGCTGCACGACATTGACCTAAACGCCCCTTTAGAGGACTTGGAGAACAGACCCGACCGCCGCACCCGTGAGGTACAGGCAGAAAGTATCGCCTATACCGTGTGCCAGCATTACGGGCTTGATACCTCTGATTATTCCTTTGGATATGTTGCCGGGTGGAGTGCCGGACGGGAGCTTGCTGAACTGAAAAGCTCTCTTGAAACAATCCGCAGCACCGCAGCGGAAATCATCAACAGCATTGATGAACATATCGCAGAGCTGCAAAAGACGCAGGAACAGGCGCAGACTTCCGAGGTACAGGAAGTGACGCAGGACGCGCCGCCGCAGGAGAAGCCGGAAATCCCCGTACCCGACGCCACTATCAGCGTAAAGGAAATGCAGGACTACGGCTATTCTTGGGACGGTATGTTTCCGCTGAAACAGGAAGCCGCCGAGCGTTTGTTTACACAGGACGGTATCGAGGTTTTCCGTATCTATGAGGACGGCACCGAGGGAGCCGTTACCAGTCTGACCGATTTACAGGAACACGCAGAAAAAGGCGGCTTGTTCGGTGTAGAAAAGGAAACTTGGGAAGCCCTGCATGAATACAACGCCATGAAGCAGCAGCTACGGGAAAGTGTGCCGACAAAGGAAGCCCTTTTACTCTACGGCAAGGAGGACAGCTACGGGATTTATCAGTTAGCCCGCGGCGACGCCACAAGGGACTTGTACTTTGAGCCTTACGACCGCCTGCAGGCGACGGGACACACCGTAGACCGGGCGAATTATGAGCTTATCTATACCGCGCCCCTTACGGCAGACGTTACCCTTAACAGCATTTGGGAAAAGTTCAATATCGACCACCCGAAAGATTTTAAGGGACACAGCCTTTCCGTTTCCGATATTGTGGTGCTTCATCAGAACGGCGAAAATACCGCCCACTATGTAGACAGCGGCAGTTTTCGGAATGTGCCGGAATTTTTGCAGGAGAAGCAGTCGCAGCTTATCCCCGACGAGCATTTGACCGGGAAACAGATTAGAACGCCGCGCGGCAGTTTTTATGTATCGGATATGAGCGTTGAACAGATGAAAGAAGCCGGGTATGGACTTCATCATCAATCCGACGACGGGAAATATCTGATTATGGGAAACAGTACGCGGGCGTTTGCCGTTGCCGCCGAACAGCCGGAAAAAGCTAACCCGTTAAAACATATCGAGGACACTATCGAGCAGAACGACAATAACTTTGACGGTATCATCAACAACACGCCGCAGACGCCGACCGTGGACGCTCTGGAGCAGAAAGCAAAGGCGGGCGAGGTTATCTCCCTTGTTGACCTTGCCGACGCTATCAAAGCCGACAAGGAACAGGGAAAGACAGCAAAGCCGGAAAAGAAGCCCTCTATCCGGGCGCAACTCAAAGCAGATAAGGAAAAGGCACAGAAGAAACCACAAAAAAGCAAGTCGCAGGACTTAGAAAGGAGCTGACCGATTGGGTAAATTAAGTAAGTTTGAGAATGTGGACGTTATCGCTTCCCTTGAAGCGATTATGAAACAGAATACCGCTTTCTATCAGAGTGATTTTGAGATAGACAAACGGATTTTGCGAGAAGCAGCGTCAAGACCCGCTGCTGAAGAAAAACGGCTGCTATGGTTTTCCCGCCCGTCGGGGACGTGCTGCTTCCGGGAACGCGACGTTTTCCTAAAGGACACAAGGCAGCATAACACATGGCGGTTTTATGGGGAGCAGACCCGCGATAAAATCCTTGCCTATGCGGTGGAGCTGACCGGGAAAGAAAATGGGATAATCAAAGGCAATCTCTATGAGCTTGACTATCCGCAGCACTTCCGGGAAGTAGTCGAAAAATCTCTGCCCGCCGATAATTACACGCTGCTCTATGAGCATGGGGAACGGGTGCAGCCCGCCGGAATGTATTTTGACGGCAACCCCGACCCGCAGCTTGGGAAGTTTGAACGCTTTGAAGCGCAGCCTAATGACCCGGAAGCATTGCATTTTCTCATGCGGGAGGAAAAGCACAGCTATGACCGCTTAAAGCCGGGGGATTTCAAGGCGCATATTACCGCGTTGCATGACAGCCGGATTGAAGCCGAAGCACAGCGCATTGTAGCGGAAATGAAGCGGCAGGACAGCCCTAACAGCCCCAACAAAACACATTTCATGGTGGAGCTTTCGCCTTACTTTATGCAGTTAGCTTCTACAAAGGACACCGACCGTCTGTTTGCTATGCTGCCATACAAAACACTTTCTTTTTCTAAGATTGAGGGCAGGCATGGCACTTTTGCATTTTTAGACAAAAGCGAGGACAGAAGCAGGAATATCCGAAAAGCGCGCCCCTCTGTCCGGGCGCAGCTTACCGCAGACAAGAAAACAACCGCCCCGAAAAAGGCAGCGGCAAAAAGAAAAAATCACGATTTGGAGGTATGAGCATGAATAGATTTACTGTTGAGGAAACAAACCTTTTGAGCATTTACCATGAGGGAAGCAAGGCGCAGCTTA
>OGLN01002548.1_pt1 | contig 11066 bp, 9 predicted proteins | sample 1572641 | NCBI WGS metagenome assembly OGLN01 (sample SAMEA2581903, study PRJEB24529) | metagenome | biome: Human gut stool | place: China | collected 2011
CGTGCTGACGGAATAGCCTGACTCTCTGGCAATATCTTTTATTGTAACCATAACTTTTCCTGCCTGTTTTTGTCTTCTTGATTTCACTGGCAATTATTATATCAGCCTTTGACAGCTCCTGCAACAACACCTTCTATAATATACTTCTGGCAGGCTGCATAAAAAATAATGATCGGAACAATGGCAAGCACCAGCATCGCCATCATGGTACCCCAGTCAACCGCTCCGTAGCCGCCCTTTAAATACTGGATGACAATCGGGATGGTCTTGTATTTTTTCAGATCCAGCACCAGATAAGGCAGCAGATAGTCGTTCCAGATCCACATTGCCTGCAGAATTGCCACCGTGATCGTGGTCGGCTTCATAATCGGGAATACCACCTGGAAAAAGGTCTGGAGCGGCGTACACCCGTCAATCATTGCCGCCTCCTCAATTTCAAGCGGGATGGATTTGACAAAGCCGACGAACATGAAAATCGCAAGCCCCGCGCCAAAGCCGAGGTAGATGATGGGGATGGTCCAGGGGGTATTGAGCTTGAGGGTATCGGCCGTCTTCGACAGTGTGAACATCACCATCTGGAACGGCACGACCATCGAAAAGACGCAGAGATAATAGACCATGCGGCAGAATTTGCTGTCCACGCGCGCGATGTACCACGCGGCCATCGACGTGCAGAGCAAAATCAGCGCGGTCGAGACGATGGTGATAAATAAGCTGTAGCCGGCGGATTTTAAGAACGGGTAGTTGCCGAACGTCAGGCCCTTGATGAAGTTCGCCCAGCCGGCAAAGCTCTCCGCGTTCGGGAGGGCGAACGTGTCGGTCTTGACATAGGTGTTGAGCTTGAAGGAGTTGATGACCACCGTGAGGACCGGCAGCACATAGATGACGCAGATGACGCCGAGCACGATGGAGAGGATCGTCTTGCGGCGGGCTTCTGCGGAAAGAGAGTGCTTGTTCATTACTGCTGCACCTCCTTTTTGCGGTTGGCACTGAGCTGGAGAAGACCGATGGTCGCGACGAGGATGAAGAACAGCACGGCCTTGGCCTGCGCGGTGCCGCGCGAGTTGGCATTCTGCCCGTAGAACGTGTTGAGGATGTTCAGCGCGAGCATTTCGGTCGTCTTGATCGAGCTGCCGTCGGACAGGATGGTATAGGGCTGGCCGCCCGTGAGGGCGAGGTTCTGGTCGAAGAGCTTGAAGCCATTCGTAAGAGAGAGGAACGTGCAGATGGTGATGGAGGGCATTACGTTCGGGATGGTGACCTTCCAGAGTGTCTGCCAGCGGTTCGCGCCGTCGATCTTCGCGGCCTCGAGCATGTCCTCGGGCACGGCTTGCAGGCCCGCGATGTAAATGATCATCATGTAGCCGATCTGCTGCCAGCACATCAGGATGATGAGACCCCAGAAGCCGAGCTTCGTGTTGAGCAGGATCGACGTGCCGTAGCGCGAGAGGATGCCGTCGAAGATCATCGACCAGATGTAGCCGAGCACGATGCCGCCGATGAGGTTCGGCATGAAGAACACCGTGCGGTACAGGTTGCTGCCCTTGATGCCCTGCGTGAGCGCGTAGGCCACGGCAAAGGCCAGCACGTTGATGAGCACGAGCGATATGACGGCAAACAGCGCCGTGAACCAGAACGAATGCACAAAGCTCGCATCCTGGAACGCGCGGCGGTAGTTTTCAAGGCCGACAAAATGCGCGTCGCTCGTGACTTTGAATTTGCAGAAGGAGAGATAGATGCCCTTGCAGAACGGATAGACAAAGCCGATGATGAACGCGCAGACCATCGGCCCCATAAAGAGCGGGAACCAGCGGCGGATCGGGCGGCGGATCATCGAGCTGTTGACCGCAGCGTTGCTGTGCTTATGTTTCAATTCGATCAACTCCCAGCCAAAGATAGAATATTGCTTTTGTTTCTGCACGGCGGGCGCTTCATGCGGCGCTCGCCGTGATATGCAGGGAGGGACGGGCGAAATCGCCCGCCCCTCTCATTTGTGCTTTTCAGATGCGCTTGCTTTTTTAAAAGCGGCTTAGCCGTTGGCGGCAGCGTACTGCGTGGCCCAGCCGTCGACAAACGCGGTCTTGACGAGCTCCCAGTTGGCATCGCTCTGGTCGGCGTCGTACTGGTTCATCGCGGAGACGAGCGCAGCGCGGTAAGCATCAACGTTCGGCTGGAAGTTGGTGACCCAGGGCATGATGTAGTTGCCGTTGGTGGTGTAGTCGTTGGCGTCGGCGAGGAAGCCGTTGGTGGATTCAGCAGCCTGCTTATAGGGCATGGCGGCGAATTCATCGACCAGCATACGGGAGGCCTCGGGATCGGTGACCATCCAGTTCATGAATTCGAGCGTGGCCTGAATGTCTTCCTCGGAAGCCTTGGCGTTGACAGCCCAGCAGTTCTCGGTGCCGCAGTTGAGGCCCGCGTTCTCTTCGCCCGCAACACCGCAGTAGAACGGGATCATGGACAGGTTGTCAAGACCGTACTGACCGTCGCCGGTACCGGTGAGCTTGGCCCACTCCCAGGAGCCGTTCTGATAGAACACGGCCTGCTCCTTGCCGAACTCGTCCGCCGCGTCAAAGCCGCCGGCAGCGAGATCAGCAGGATTCACGGCGCTGTTGTTGATGTACAGATCCCACAGGTTCTTGTAGTTCTGCATGTAGGTACCCTTGATGGAAGACGGGCATTCCTTCCAGGCGTCGGGATCGTCCACGGACTCGTAGTAATACTCGAGGTTCGCGAGGTGGCCGGTGAAGCGCCAGCTGGAATCGTCGCTCATGGAAGAGGAGGTGAAGGCGTCGAAGCCGAGCTCGGAAGCACGAGCGTGGATGTCCTCAGCGACGGCCTTGAGAGTCTCAAAGTTCGTGATGTCGCCAAGCGTGTAGCCGGCCTTTTCGAGCAGGTCTTCATTGACGATGATGCCGTAGCACTCATAGCAGTAGCCGATGGAGCAGAGCTTGCCGTCGGCGTCATAGAGGTTGTAGGCGTCGGTGTTGAGCTCGTTGGCAACGGCGGTGCCGCTCAGGTCATAGCAGTAGTCGCCCCAGGTGTCGACAGCGGCCTGGTTGCCCACGACGAACAGCGTCGGGGGAGCGGACTTGTCCATCTCGGCGGTCAGGGTCTCGTTGTAGGTGCCGGAAGCGGCGGTCACGACGGTGACGGGCACGCCGGTCTTCTCGGTGTACATGGCGGCGACCTTCTGCAGGGTCCCGTCGGCTTCGGGCTTGAAGTTCAGCCAGTAGACGCGGCCGGAGGCGGTATCGCCGTCGCTGTTGTCAGCGGAGTCATCCTTCTTATCGCCGCAGGCGACGAGAGAAAGCGCCATGACAAGAGCAAGGATCATTGCAAGATACTTTTTCATTTCATCAATACTCCTTTTCAAATTTATTTTCACGCGGTTCCCGCGGGAAAATCAGTGCTTGAGCTGCCGCACGGACGCACCCTCGCGCAGCGCGGTCGGCAGAGTGACATGGCGATGAACGCCGCGTCCCTCAATGATGTCGAGCAGGATCTCGACGCTCGCCTCTCCCATGGCGGTCATGGGCTGGCAGAGGGTGGTGAGCATGGGATGAATGTATTCCGAGACGCTGATGCCGTCGATGGCGATGACGGAGCAGTCCTCGGGGATGGAGCGGCCGCTTTCGCGCAGGGCGCGCATCGCGCCAATGGCCATGTCGTCCGCGATGGCGAACACGGCGGTAAAATCGGCGGGGGAGCGCAGACGCTTTTGCATGGCGGCATAGGCGTTGGCAATGGTGAAATCTTCGGCGCAGATCAGGTCTTCCGGATGCTCTGTTAAGCCGAAGTCGCGCAGCGCGCGCTGATAGCCAAGGTAACGGAGCTGGGAGATCGAACTGTCGTCGGGGGCGGCGGTCAGCACGGCGATGCGGCGGTGACCGTTTTGGTAAAGCTCGCTGACCGCGCGGTAGGCCTCCTGCTCGTCGGCGATGGAGACGGAGGAGTACGACTCCGACGGAAGCGTACCGTAGGAGTTGGTGTAGGAGCAGCAGACATAGGGCACGCCGAGAAGCGAAACCTCTTCGGGCGAATAATCGCTGCGCCCGCCGAGGAAGATAATGCCGCGCAGGCGCTTTTCCTTTTCCATCACCGCGCCGCACTGAATCTCGTCGTCGCCGGACGGGATCTGGCGCATGACCATCGTGTAGCCCGAAGCGTCGAGCTTCTGCTCGATGGCGTGGATGATGTCGGTGTAGAAAGGGTTCTGCACACCGCGCACCACGAGGCCGACCGCGTCGGAGCGGATCTTGACGAGGTCGCGCGCGCTGTTGTTCGGCACATACCGGTGCGCCTCGATGACGGCGCGGACCCGTCTGCGGGAATCCTCACTCACGTCCGGACGGTCGTTGAGCACGCGGGAGACGGTGCTGACGCTCACGTCTGCGAGCTTTGCAATATCCTTGATGGTCATGCCGACGCGCCCCCTGCGATGATTCCGGAAACCTTACCGGTAACGTTTCCAATCCTTGCTTACAGCATAGCCCCCACAGCGGGCAAAGTCAAATGAAACTTGCCGTTTGTGGTAAAAATGGGGGAAACACACAAGAAATGTGCACCGATTTTTGACAAAACAGCCAAAGGATCAGAGAATAGCTCTCTTAACGTTCAGCTTACGACGTGCCTGTACCACTTTATGAGCGGCTTATAGCAAAATGCGGGCCAAAATCGGCGTTTCTGTGCAGAAACGAAAAAATTCCCCGTTTTCCGCCGCTATGCGGCAGAAAACGGGGAACGATCTGTGGCTAAAAAAGCCTTACTTGAGCAGCAGCTCCGCGATCTGGATGGTGTTGGTGGCAGCGCCCTTGCGGACCTGGTCGCCGCAGCACCAGAGGTTCAGGCCGCGCTCGTCGGTCAGGTCCTCACGAATGCGGCCGACATAGACGATGTCCTGATCGGACGTGTCGAGCGGCATGGGGTAGACCTTGTTCTTGAGGTCGTCGACGAGCTTGCAGCCCGGGGCGTTTGCGATGAGCTCCTTGGCACGCTCGACGCTGATCTTCTCCTTCGTGCGCAGCACGACGGATACGCTGTGGCTGCGGATGACGGGCACGCGCGCGCAGGTGCAGCTGACCTTCATCTCGGGCAGGTGGAGGATCTTGCGGCCCTCGTTCTGCATCTTCATCTCCTCGCTGGTGTAGCCCTCGAAGGCCTCGCCGCCGATCTGGGGGATGATGTTGTACGCGATCTGATACTGGAAGACCTTGGGCTCAAGGTGTTTGCCCTCGGAAAGGGCCTTGACCTCATTGTTGAGTTCGTCGATGCCGCCCTTGCCCGCGCCGCTGACGGCCTGGTAGGAAGAGGCGATGATCGTCTCGATGGGGCTCTCCTTGGCCAGCGCGTTGATGGCCACGAGGGTCACGATGGTGGTGCAGTTGGGGTTCGAGATGATGCCCTTGTGCCACTTCACGTCCTCGGGGTTGATCTCGGGGATGACAAGGGGGACGTTGGGGTCGAGGCGGAACGCGCTCGAATTGTCGACGAACACCGCGCCCGCCTTGACGATCGAGGGAGCAAAACGCTCGGCGATGTCGTTCTCGGCCGCGCCGAGGACGATATCAAGGCCCTCAAACGCGTCGTCAGACGCCTCGACGATGGTGCACTCCTGACCGCGGAACATGATTTTGCTGCCCGCGCTTCTGGCGCTTGCGATGGGACGAAGGGACGCAACGGGGAAGTTGCGCTCTTCGAGAATTTTGATCATTTCCTGACCGACGGCGCCGGTGGCGCCGAGAATACCGACATTGACCTGTTTCATTACACTACATTCTCCTTCACAAAACTATTGTACAGGACACGGATGGCCTGTTCGAAATCTTTTTCTTCCACGCCCACGATGATGTTGAGCTCTTCGGGGCCCTGCGTGATCATGCGGATGTTCACGCCGTTTTCGCCGAGCTTGGCGAAAATTTTACCGGAAACGCCGGGACGGTACGCCATCTTGCGGCCGACGGCGGCGACGATGGCGATATGCTCCGTTACGGTTATCTTATTCGGCTGCACCTCTTTTTGCAGCTCGCCCAGCATTTCGTAGAGCGAGCGGGACACCTTGTCGGACGAGACGACGAGCGAGACGTTGTCGATGCCGGACGGGAGGTACTCGACGTTGACCTCGTGCTTGGCGAGCACGTTGAGAATTTTCAGGAGAGAGCCCGGTTCGCTCGACATGCCGGTCTTGGCGATGGTGATGATGGAAAAGCCCTTCTTGCCGGCGATGCCGGTGATGAAGCCGCCCTCTTCCATCTCGTCGCCGATGGACTCCAAGATCATCGTGCCGGGATGGTCGGGCGCGTTGGTATTGCGGATGTTGAGCGGGATGTTTTTCTCGCGCACGGGGAAGATCGTGCCCTCGTGCAGGACCTGCGCGCCGATGTAGCTCAGCTCGCGCAGCTCGCTGTAGGTCACGCGGCGGATGGGCTCGGGATCGTCGACGATGCGCGGGTCGGCCATCAGGATGCCGGAGACGTCCGTCCAGTTCTCATACACGTCCGCGCCGAGCGCCGCTGCCGCGAGCGCGCCGGTGATGTCGCTGCCGCCGCGGGAGAACGTGCGGATGTGCCCGTCGGGCATCACGCCATAGAAACCGGGGATGACGACCTTGCGGTCCTCGGCGAGGGAGCGCAGCGCCGCGTAGGATGCGTCCTGATCGACGGTGCCGTCGAACTTGAACTTGATCCAGCGGGCCGCGTCGACGAACTCATAGCCGAGGTATTCGGCCATCAGCCGTGCGGAGAAGTATTCGCCGCGCGAGGCGAGCTCATCCTGGCTGATGCCATTTTTCATCTTGTCCCACAGCGCGTCGAACTCTTTGTCGAGGCTGATGTGCAGGCCACATTCGGCGATGATCTCGTTGTAGCGGTCGCGGATCATGGCGAAGATGTCCTCGCACGAAACGCCGTATTTGATGTGCGCGGCGCAGAGATAGAGAAGATCGGTGATCTTATGGTCGCCGGAGAAGCGCTTGCCCGGCGCGGAGACGATGACCACGCGGCGGGCGGGGTCGGCTTCCACGATGGACTTGACCTTGGCGAACTGGCGGGCGTCGGCGAGCGACGAACCGCCGAATTTCAAAACTTTGAGCATGGAGTTTATTCCTCTTCGGCCGCGTAGCGCGCAAGCAGCGCGTGCGGGTCGTCCTTTCGGTAAGATTCATAGGCGTCGAACGCCTCGCGGGCGCTGCACTCGCGGGTAAAGTATTCGCCCATGCAGCGGAACAGCCACTTGCACTGCGTGCCGGAGAGGTTCACCGAGCAGGGGGTGAAGGAGTCAGCATAGAAGCTGCGGCAGCCGTCGGCGACGTCGAGACAGTCGCGCAGCACGTTCGAGCCGGTCGGGTAGCCGCCTGCGCCCGCGCCGGAAAAGCTCTGCTTGCCAAAACGCGATGCGAACAGCGTGACGAGGTTGCCGGTGCCGTCGGTGTGCGCCTCGGGCGCGGAGGAGGGGAAAAGCGTCGGGCAGACGAACGCGGCCACGGCACGGCCGTTTTTCTCCGCTCGGGCAATGAGCTTGTAGGTCAGGCCCTCGTCCTTCGCCTTGGCGATGTCGCCCGCGGTGATGGACGAGATACCGACACAGGGGATGTCCTCTTCCCTGATGTTCACGCCGAAGGCAAGGTCGGCGGAGAGGACGATCTTGCGGCGCGCGTCCAGACCCTCGACATCTGCGGTGGGGTCGGCCTCGGCGTAGCCGAGCTCCTGCGCCTTGCGGAGCGCGGGCGCGTAATCCGCGCCGGAATTCGTCATGGCGGAAAGCATGTAATTCGTTGTGCCGTTCAGAATGCCCTCGACAGCCTTGATCTCATCAAGCTCAGACGCGCGGGAGAGAGAGGTGAGCCAGGGAATGCCGCCGCCCGCGGCGGCAGTGCAGCGCAGCGCCACGCCTTTTTCTTTTGCAAGGGAGGTGAGCTCTTCAAAGTGGGCGCACATGAGCTGCTTGTTCGCGGTGACGACGTGCTTGCCCGCACGCATGGCCGCGCAGAGGTAGCTGTACGCCGGCTCGATGCCGCCCATGACTTCCACCACAATATCAATCGAGGGATCGCGCACGATCTCGTCGTAATCGGCGGTCACGGTGCATGTGAGCTCCGGGCGGGGACGGCGGGAGAGAACAGCTGCAACATGCAGATCGGTTCGCCCCTCGCACAGCTTATAAAAATGGGAACCGACGGTGCCGAAGCCCAGCAGCGCAATATTCACGGGGAATGACCTTCTTTCTTTTTTGGATACTCCGTCAAGTGCGGACGAATTTGTGACTTACGCCGAAACTGTCCGCGGAAGAAAAACACTTGACTTTTTGATGGAAACAATATAACATAGCGTTTGTGAAAATACAATAGGGAAAACAAAAAAAACTTTTCCCGTGAGATACAGGAGGAAACATCCATGCAGTATCAGAGCACCCGTGACAAAAATTTAAAGGCCAGCAGCGCGCAGGCCATCTTAAACGGCCTTGCCCCCGACGGCGGCCTTTACACGATGCCGTCGTTTGACGAGGTCAAGTTCGACTATACTACTGTATTAAATATGGACACGATGTCCATGTCGACGAAGATCTTATCCAAGCTCCTGCCCGACTTTTCAGAAGCGGAGATGGCAAAACTCGTCCACGACGGCTATACCGGCAAGTTTGAGACCGACCACCTGACCCCGACCGTCCCCGTCGGTGAGGACTTCATCCTCGAGCTTTTCCGCGGGCCGACGAGCGCTTTTAAGGATGTGGCGCTCTCGATGCTGCCGCGCCTGATGACCGCGTCGAAAGAAAAGCTCGGTGTGGACGACGAGATCATGATCCTGACCGCCACGTCCGGCGACACCGGCAAGGCGGCGATGGAGGGCTTCTGCGATGTGCCGGGCACGAAGATCATTGTCTTCTACCCCCACGGCGGCGTGAGCGCCGTGCAGCAGGCGCAGATGGCGACGCAGGCGGGCGAAAACGTCTGCGTGTGCGCGGTGCGCGGCAACTTCGACGATGCGCAGACCGGCGTGAAGAAAATCTTCTCCGCCGTCAGCAAGGATCAGCTGCTCGAGGGTAAGGGCGTTCGCCTATCCTCGGCCAACTCCATCAACATCGGCCGCCTCGCCCCGCAGGTCGTCTATTATTATAGAGCGTACGCCGACCTCGTGCAGGCGGGCCGCATCCAGCCGGGCGACAAGGTCGACTACGTCGTGCCGACCGGCAACTTCGGCGATATCCTCGCGGGCTACTTTGCCAAGGAGATGGGCCTTCCCGTCGGCAAGCTCGTGTGCGCGTCCAACGCCAACAATGTGCTGACCGACTTCCTGCGCACGGGCCGCTATGACCGCCGCCGCCCCTTCTACAAGACAGTGTCCCCCTCGATGGACATTCTCGTCTCCAGTAACTTGGAGCGCCTGCTCTATCTCCTCTCCGGCGACGACAAGCTCATCGCGGATCTGATGAAGCAGCTCAGCGAAAACGGTGAGTACGAGGTGCCCGCGGACATGCTCGAAAAGCTGCACGAGCTCTTCTGGGCAGGCTTCTGCGACGACGAGGGTGCGAAAACCGCCATCGGCAAGGTCTGGAAGGACGACCATTACCTCTGCGACACGCACACGGCGGTCGCCTGGGACGTGGCGCAGCAGTACAAGCAGGCAAACCACGAGCACAACGCCGTCGTCGTGCTCTCCACTGCCTCTCCTTATAAATTCCCCGCCGCCGTGCTCGAGGGCATCGGCGAAAAGGCCGAGGGCGACGAGTTCGACGTGATGGAGCAGCTCCACAAGGTCACGGGCGTGCCCGTGCCGAAGAATCTTGCCGACCTACGCTCCCGCGCGGTGCGTCACCGCGACGTGATCGACCGCGGCGAGATGCTCGACTACGTGCTCGGCAAGGCCGCGGCGGAAAAGTGATAAAGGAGAATAAACATGTATATTACCTGCCTTGATATGGAGGGCGTGCTCGTCCCCGAAATTTGGATCGAATTTGCCCGCGAGAGCGGCATTCCCGAGCTGACGCGCACCACGCGCGACGAGCCGGACTACGACAAGCTGATGAAATGGCGCCTGGGCGTGCTCCGCGAGCACGGCCTGGGACTCAAGGAAATTCAGGAGACTATCGCGCGCATCGACCCGCTGCCGGGGGCGAAAGAATTCCTCGACAAGCTGAGATCTGAGACGCAGGCCATCATTTTGAGCGACACCTTTGAGGAATTTGCACAACCGCTGATGAAAAAACTCGGCTGGCCGACCATTTTCTGCAACTCTCTCGAGGTGGACGCCGACGGATTCATCAGCGGCATCAAGATGAGATGCGAGCATTCCAAGCTTACGACCGTGCGCGGCCTTCAGTCCATCGGCTTTGAGACCATTGCCAGCGGCGACAGCTACAATGACCTTGACATGATTCTCGCCGGCAAGGCGGGCTTCCTCTTCCGCACGACGGAGGAGATCAAGGCAGAATATCCGCAGATTCCGGCTTATGAGACGTATGATGAGCTGTTAGAAGCGATTAAAAAGGTATTAGCGTAAACATTCCGTATTTTCATAATTGCATATGCAATCGTAAAAGCAGCCCCCGGAATCCACACTCCGGGAGCTGCTTTTCAATCGTTTATCCTCTCAAATGTTCACTGATTATTTTTCAATAAATAACTGTTTTACATCAAATGCCTCGTCGATCATGCCGGATTCATACATGAAATCAGCGGTCTTCTGGAAGCCTTCTTTGTCATCATCTGTGATCTCGGTAGAGAAATCATAGAGATCGTACATGCTTTTGACTGCATCGGTGTCCAGATCCAGCTCATCGGCTACGATCTGCATCGTCTCATCCGGTTTTTCTTCCATGAAATCAGCAATCTCGGTCTGTGCTTCTTCCAGCTTCTCGATGATCTCCGGGTGCTCGTCATAGAATTTCTGCGTCACTGCCACTGCAATGATCGCCTTAATCAGGCCTTCGCCGTCGGCTACCAGGTGGTAACCCTGCTTCCCTGCATTGTAAGCAGTTGCGCCAGCAACCAGAGCCACGTCTACACTGCCAAACACAACCTCCATGAAGGAGGCAAGTCCTATATTTTTTTCAAAAAATACTGCAGATAATAA
>OGLN01002554.1_pt1 | contig 11050 bp, 8 predicted proteins | sample 1572641 | NCBI WGS metagenome assembly OGLN01 (sample SAMEA2581903, study PRJEB24529) | metagenome | biome: Human gut stool | place: China | collected 2011
AGACTTGGGATTATAAGTTGTTGTATTAGCCATCTTAAAACCTCATTCCTGCACCGGCTATGCTCTTCCGGTGCTTTCAATCACATATTTACTCACTTTCAAATATTATCACAATGAAAGGATTTGTCAATAACCGACCACTTCTTTATATGCTCTTATAAACCAGAATTTTCACAAAATTTCACAGTTCAATAATCCTACACAATATAAGCGGATAGTATGTAAAGTCATCATTAACTGTACATATCTATCCGCTTACTTAACCCTCATCTTTAATCTGTATCTCACCTTTATCAAGGCAATACCATACTTGATCTTAATCTATTTCTTTACTTTTCCTTTAGCATAGCTTCAAGTTCAGCTATTCTTTCTAGATCTTTTAAATGTTGTTCTTCATATTGTTCCTTTTTTATACTAAACTGTTCCTTCTGGCTGTCTAATTGTTCCTTCTGGCTGTCTAATTGTTCCTTCTGGCTATCTAACTGCTCCTTCTGGCTATCTAATTGCTCCTTCTGGCTGTCTAACTGCTCCTTCTGGCTGTCTAACTGCTCCTTCTGGCTATCCAACTGTTCCTTCTGGCTATCTAATTGTTCCTTCTGGCTATCCAACTGTTCCTTCTGGCTATCCAGTATCTTTTGTTTTTCCTGGATTTCCTTCTTCAGATTATTTTCCATCTCCTGATATTTTTTTCTATATTCATCCACCATAAGTACTGCTGTATTGTGATTAAGTATTCTCAATGCCTCTGAAAACATACTTAGCACCTCCTCTGGTTTTGCAAGATATTCGTTCATCTCATCAAATATCTGCGATAATTCTGGAAATACTTTCTGGATAGCTAATGCATCCTCCACTGATTCTGTCACAAAAAGTGAAAGATATGCCAGTCTATCACGAAGCATATCAGAAGTCAATGGTGTACCATACATGCTTTCATCATAATCGTATTCCGTAATATTAACGTTTCCTTTTATAATATCAGAATATCTGTATTTTCTAAATGTGTCAAGACTAATCATATGAAAGTGCTGTAATAATGGGAAATCTATCTGAGTATTGAAACGTGTTGTTCCAACATGAAAATATAACCTGGAATCTATTGGACTTATAAGATTAGAATTGCTGTTTTCAAACAATACAATAGTATGCACATTTTTCATATCCTTGTAAGAAAATGTCTTATGTTCTATCGTCTGAACATTCTCATTCATTGTATTATCATGTATACTACTATTATATTGTGCTAACGCTGATGAAGATGATAGTCTGTGATATTGTCTCATAATTGCATCTGCCGAGTAGCAGCTAAGTCTTTCCCCTGGAAATAATGCTGCTATTTTCTGAACTTCAATATTGGCAATACTTCCATCCGACAGCCGTACTATCATATCCATTATTATAAATGAATCTTCAAAACATGAACTTTCAGATGGTAGTATATCAATAACCGTAACTTTTTGTCCTATGATGCTGCTCACAAGTCTTGATAGTCTCTCTCTGTGTTCATCTCCATTGAAAAGCTTTTTAAAAAATGGATCATACAACAATGGAAGCGTCTTTTTTTTGCTGATATAATCATTAAATCTATCAGCCCAAACCTTATTAAAAAAGCTGCTTCTTTTAAATTTATCATACTGTAATGCAAGATTGGGATTATTGTGAACTGCCGATAAAAAATCATAGGCATAAGAATTGTCATTAACTGCTCTATAACTGTCAGTATTCGTGTCTTTATTTAATGAATCGTTCACTTATTATACTATCGCATATATGCTGTTCTCCTTCTAAATTATTATCGTTATGCATATTGATAATATATTTATAACACAGTAGCAACATATTGTCAACAAATAGAATATTTTATATATCATGCAATATATTGACATCTATAAAATAAAGTATTTTATAAGTCGTATCCCTTTACATTACCGCTTTAAAGTGTTAAACTCATTAAAAATATTTCAAAACATTTATTTTACTGAATTAAACGAAACAAAGAAACGAGGTTAAATATATTATGGATTGCAAAGTTGGTTTTATAGGCTTCGGTCTTATTGCAGGCTCTATAGCACATTCTCTTAAGGAATCAGGCAGCAATTATACTATTATAGCTACAAGCAGAAGGCTTGGACCTGTATATGAAGCTAAAAAAGATGGAGTTGTAGACGAAGTTCTTGACTCTGTTGATAACAGATTATCTGATTGTGATTTTATAATACTATGTACGCCTGTTATAACTATGAATGATTATCTTAAACAGTTAAAAAGCATTGTTAAAAAAAGTTGCATTATAACAGATGTTGGAAGTGTCAAAACTTCAATACATAACACTGTTAAAGAGCTTGATATGGAAGATGTATTTATTGGTGGTCATCCTATGGCCGGTTCAGAGCTCACAGGTTATTCCAACTCATCTTCCGCAATAATGAAAAATGCCCGCTATGTTATCACACCAACATCAAAAACTACTAAAGAACAGCTTGAACGCTTCAAAGCACTTGTGTGTGATATGAAGGCTAATCCGATTATCATGGACTATACAATCCACGATAAAAGTGTAGCTGCCATAAGCCACCTTCCACATCTTATATCAACAGCACTTGTAAAGCTCGTATCTGAACAGGACGATGACGACAGGCATATGCAGCAGTTAGCAGCTGGAAGCTTTCGCGATATGACAAGGGTAGCCGCTTCATCTCCTGAAATGTGGGACCAAATATGTGCTTCTAACTCAGAAGACATAAGCGTACTGCTCGGCGATTATATTGACATATTAAGTGAAATTAAGAAGAATATTGATAACAAAACTCCAGGGTATGTTAATGAGCTTTTTGAGATGTCAAGGGAGTATAAGAATTCGTTTAGGAAATAGTATATGTTATATATAGCTATACAACAATTTCTATTGTTTCCGTTACGAGTTAATTTCAAAAGAATACTCGGTTACAACCGAGTATTCTTATTGGATTTATATTTCTGTATTTATTAAGTTATCATTTTAATCCACTGCATACAGCTCATTAAGTTCAACAAGCTTCACTTTTTTCCTTTGCTGACAGTTAAATCCAGACCTTGATATAAATACATACTTATAACAATTAAGCCCTGTTGCTTCCACCTGACTTATTTCTTTTTCTATTATTTCATCTGTAACCGGTGTCTTTTTAAACTTTACTTCATAAAATACATATCCAAGTTCATCTTGTGTAACAACATCAAATTCTCCATTAGTACGTTCAGCTGGATTATCATAATAATATTTTCCAATTTTTTCAAATACAGGCTCTATATTCCCAGCCCTGTTCATTCTTATAAGATACTGTCTGCATATTGTTTCAAATATATGAGGTACATAATGTTCCTCAAAGTCTTTTTCAATATATTTTCTATAAAATACTTCTGAATCCATTATTTTCATCTGTGATGAGTATTTAAAGATGTATCTATAATAAAACAACGATAAATTATCTGAAATATAATATCCTGCTTTCTTCTTATTATTGCTATCATTAATAGGTGCTGTTTTGACTACAACTTCCATTCGCATCAATTTGTCAAGCACGTCTACCAGTGTTGGTCCACTTGAAACGTGCGATTGTGACAATATATCGCTATACCTCGTAAAACCTCTTGATAATGCTTCAAAGACTTCATTAGCATTTATTATTTTAGATATTTCTGCATTCAAATACATTGAAACCTCATTCTCAAGCCTTGCCCCAGAAGATGCTATCAATTCTATAATATTATCCTTAACACTCTTAGTGTCATCAATAAGACGATTATAATATGGTATACCCCCAAATACAGAATATATTCTTACTTTATCTTCAACAGAAAATTGTGGATAAAACATTGATGACTCATAATAATCCATCTGCTTTAAATCTATTGTCAAATCAACTCTTCCATATAATGGATTAGAATGTTCCAGAAGCGAACGCATTACCTCAACGTAAGAACCTAGTATTATCAATGTAATCTTCGAAGTTTCCTTATATTTATCTATAAATGACTGCAATATACTGTCCATTCCCTTAATATTTTCCCTTAAGTATGGATACTCATCCAGAACAAGGATTATCTTTTCTTTAACTGATAGCTCAAAAATATATTTAAGTACCGCTTCTATATCACTATATCCCAGCTTTGGCAATCCCATAATCTCCGATACTATCTCACCAATACCTGTTGCATTACCAGCTTCTGAAACCTGCTTGCATTCATAATAAAAGCTTTTAACATCATTTCTTTTAATAGCCTGCTTCACAAGCTCACTCTTACCAACGCGTCTTCTTCCATATATTAAGGAAAATGTTAATTCATCTGTATTAATAACCCGGTCAAGCTTTTTAAGCTGTTCTTCCCTTCCTATAAATTTCATATATTCTATCCTCCTAAGATTCACTTTTATATAAAAAGTATATCATTATATTCTAATAATGTAAAGAAAATACTCGGTCACAACCGAGTCGGTTGTGACCGAGTATTCTACCACTAACAACTTAAGCACTTATTTTTTATTATACCCTGAAGCACCCTCCACCAATAAACTCTCTCATTATAGAATTGATTGGAACATTGCCTGACTGACAAGGAAGGAAGTACGCTAAGAACTTTAACAGTCTCTTTGCCTCCTGATATTCCGGGTCATCCTCTGTTATTGAGAATAGCAGCGGCTCTACTATCGGCTTTAAAACACACAGCTCATACGCAAGTGCTGAGTTAAACATAACATCAGCTTCCTCCTGATAAGGAAAGATATTCTTTTCCTCACCTTTTCTTACTGACTCCCACATAGAAAGTGTTTTTTTAGCAGATGCACCTCTCGTCCTGTAATCCCTCGCCATACGTCTTACAAGACGACCGTCAGTCGTTGCCACTCTGTTATGCTCGTCAACATTAAGCTGTGTAAGTGCACTTATATAGATTTTAAACTTACTTTCAACTGGAAGTGCGTAAGATAACTCATCATTAAGGCAATGTATGCCTTCAATCACAAGAATATCTTCATCGCCAAGCTGTATATATTCACCATTATACTCTTTTTTACCTGTAAGGAAATTAAACTGAGGTATCTCAACCTTTTCTCCCCTTAGTAATGCATTCATATGGTCATTAAAAAGCTTTATGTCTATCGCATGAATATCCTCAAAATTGTACTCTCCATTTTCATCAACAGGTGTCTGCTCCCTCTCAACGAAATAATTATCAACACCAATTGCGTGTGGCTTAAATCCACTTGCACGAAGCTGTATTGACAATCTGTGTGAAAATGTTGTCTTGCCAGATGATGATGGTCCGGCTATCATAATAAATTTAACGCCTTCCCTTTCTTTTATCTGATTAACAATCTCAACAATCTTCTGCTCCTGTAATGCTTCCTGAACAAGAATAAGTGAATTAATATCCCCGCTTATTATATGCTTATTCAATGATGCAACTGTATCAACACCAAGCATATCTGCCCACTCGCTTCTTTCCATAAGTACATTAAAAAGCTTAGCCTGTGGTGCAAATTCCGGCACTATTTCAGGATTCTCTTTAGTTGGTAACTGGAGAACAAACCCCTTGTCATACTGGAATATGTCAAATGTCTTTAATATTCCTGTATTAGCTGCCATATAACCATAGAAGTAATCGTAATAACCCTCTATGCTGTATACATTAACATAAGAACTAATTCTATATTTGAATAACTGTGTCTTATCTTCCATTCCGAACTTCTTGAACAGCTTAATAGCCTCTGATGTCTTCATTCCCTGCTTCTTAATAGGCAGATTTTTCTTAACATCGGCTCTCATAAGTTCTTTCACATCATTAAGAAATTCTTGTGTGATTACAAAATCTCCTTTTATATCACAATAAAGACCTTTACTAAGCGAGAATTCAACTGAAACTCTTTTAATCTTATTACCTGTATCAAGCTTATGTATTGCATTGAGCATTAAAAGAAGAACACTTCTTTTATATGCCTCATTTCCCACTGCCTCTCCTACTGTAATGAATTCCACTTTTTCATCAGTTATATCCATATCTGATATCTCTGTAAGCCTGCCATTTACATTGGCAAGAATAATATCATACTTGTAATCCTTTGCAGCATCTGCTGCCATCTGCGATAAAAGCATTATTATTACTCCTTCCATCTTCCTAATGCCTTATTAATAACAGCAATATCTTCATCTATAGCATGTATTCTGCTCTTTATCGATATTGACTGTTCCTTATTATTAATAAGACTATTTCTAATATTGTTACAGCTTGTCAGTTCCTTATTAAGATATTCGTAAAGCACCTCTGACTTATTATCCAAAAGATATCTTCCATATCTTAATTCTTCCTCTGCGTAGGCTGTTATCTTTTTCTTATCATTATTTTTCTTATCATTATCTTCCTTGTCATAATCTTCCTTATGACTATCATTGTTATAAATATTATTATTATGAATATCACCTGCAGAAGCTGCATTTTCATAAATGTTATTTTGTTGAATATTAGTTACATTTAGATAATATTCATCTTGTGTGTTGTATACACAGTCAAATATAAAATAATATTTTCCATCTTCTAAAAGCATATGTTCTGACTTAATATATATGCCTGTTTCCAGAAGGTATTTTCTAAAATCCTTTAGTTCTGACTGTGCAGATAAGACAAGCTGTGTATTATCCCCCAGCTTGTCTATACCTGCTTTTAATATATTCTTCATGAGCTTTCCACCCATGCCACATATCGTTACTGTATCAACATCACCTTTATTAATCCCTTTGAGCCCATCACAAAGCTTTGTAGTTATCTTATCTGAAAGACCATATTCATCAATGTGAAGCTTTGCACGCCTCAGTGGTTCTTTTCTTACATCACACGCATATACTTTATTACTTATCCCGTTCTGAACAAGATATATAGGAAGATATGCGTGATCCGTGCCAATGTCAGCCACCCTTGCACCTTTATTAACAAGACTGGCAACACATTTCAGTCTTTCTGATATATTAATAATATTGTTCATACATTTTTCCTGTTGATTTATTATACTATATTAAATCATCCTTTATCCTGACACAGTCATAAATAGAAATCTATATTCAGGTTTTTATTATTGAATTCTATCCTTAAATATATTTCTGGACATTGATTAGTCAAGATAATCCTTAAGCTTGCGGCTTCTGCTTGGGTGTCTTAACTTTCTTAACGCCTTTGCTTCAATCTGTCTGATACGTTCTCTTGTTACGTTGAATTCCTTACCAACCTCTTCAAGAGTTCTTGCTCTTCCATCATCCATACCAAAACGAAGTCTTAACACCTTCTGTTCTCTGTCTGTAAGTGTTCCAAGCACCTCTACAAGCTGTTCCTTAAGAAGAGTAGATGCTGCTGCTTCTGCTGGTACAGGCACATTGTCATCCTGTATAAAATCTCCAAGATGGCTGTCTTCCTCTTCACCTATAGGTGTTTCAAGCGATACAGGCTCCTGTGATATCTTCTGGATTTCTCTAACTCTTTCAACCGGAATATCCATAGTCTCTGCTATTTCTTCTGGAGATGGTTCTCTTCCTAGCTCCTGTAAAAGCTGTCTTTGTACTCTTACAAGCTTGTTAATAGTTTCTACCATATGAACAGGTATACGGATAGTACGTGCCTGATCAGCTATAGCTCTTGTAATAGCCTGTCTTATCCACCATGTTGCATATGTTGAGAACTTATATCCTTTACGATAATCAAACTTTTCAACAGCTTTGATAAGACCTAAGTTACCCTCCTGGATAAGATCAAGGAACTGCATGCCTCTTCCGACATAACGCTTTGCAATACTTACAACAAGACGTAAGTTGGCTTCCGCTAGTCTCTTCTTGGCTTCCTCGTCACCCTCTTCCATTCTCTGTGCATATTCTATTTCTTCTTCTGCACTAAGAAGAGGCACCTTACCTATTTCCTTCAGATACATTCTTACAGGATCTTCAAGTCCGATTCCATCTGGTACAGAAAGATCTATCTTTTCTATATCGATATCATCTTCATCCGAAAGAATAATATCATCTTCTACATCTTCATCATCATCATTCATCTTGACATCTATATTGCAGCCTTCAAGAAACTCGAATACCTTTTCCATCTTATCAGCTTCAAAATCTGTATCCTGGAAATAATCCATAATCTCCTTATAATCAAGGACATTCTTTTTCTTTCTGGCTATAGCAAGAATCCCCCTGCACTTTTCCATGAATTTTTCCTGTATAATTCTTGCCTGTTCTTCTTCTGAAAGCTCTGGCTGTGTAGCTTCCTCCTTCTTTGACTTCTTAGGTTTCTTTGCTGCCACAGCTTCATCAGCTTTCTTTTTAGTTGTCTTCTTAGTTTCCTTTAATTCTTCCTCGTTTAAGTTTTCCTTCTTTACTGCCATTACAATGGTCCACCTTTCGCATGTATTATAAACTAATGTGAATATTATTTAACTTCATCTGTCTGCCTATGATATCCTGCATAGTCTTTGCATCTGCTGCATGTTCAAGCTTATAATCAAGGCTGCTCTTCTTAACCCTTAGCACTGTATCATTAAGTGTTTTTTCTCTTTCTGACTTACTAAGCGACTCGCTTAATTCGGCGCTGAACATTGCCGCTATCTCACTATGCATATCACCATCGCTATATGAGCCAATAATAGCCGCCGGATTAACACTTCCTGTTTCATACTGTTCATATACCTTTGATGCAACATCTTTAAACAATGGATCTATAAAATCATCTGGTTGTATATACTCACTGACTTTATCATATATATCACCATCCTCAATCATCCACGTAAGCAGAATCTTCTCTGCCTGTCTTATTCCATCTTCCTTTTTCTTTCTTGCCGGTTCCATCCGCCTGACAGGCTGTGTCTGTCTTGGTATTATTCCGCCCTGGCTTCCTATCCTTATAACCATTTCACGCATACCATCCTCTGGTATCATAAACTGACGACAGACAGCTTTCATATAGTTATCTCTTTCAAGCTTCTCATTAAACTGTACAAGCTTATTAGCAACTTCTCTTTCAAATGCTGTCTCACTCTCCGGGTCACTTCTTTTATAATTCTTCTCTATAATACCGATTTCATACATAAAGCTGTTTTCTGCTTTATCTATACGCTCCTGAAATGCTTCAGTTCCTAAAGCCTTGATAAACTCATCCGGATCCTTATATGGCCTCATATTGATAACCTTAGTAGAAAGTCCTGCTTCCTTTAATATAGGTATGGCTCTTAAAGCTGCCTTTACCCCTGCTTCATCGCTATCATAAGTTATAAGGACATTATCTGTATATCTTTTCATAAGACGAGCATGTCCAGGTGTGAGTGCTGTACCAAGCGATGCTACCGCCTGATTAAAGCCTGCCTGATGCATAGATATAACATCCATATAGCCTTCACATATTATAAGATTATTCTTTCTTGAACTTCTTGCAACATTAAGTCCATAAAGATTCTTACTTTTATCAAAAAGCTTTGTTTCCGGAGAATTCAGATACTTTGGCTTTCCATCTCCCATAACACGGCCACCGAAGCCTATAACCTTATTGTTAATATCCATGATTGGAAATATTACCCTGTTCCAGAACTTTTCCCTTATTCCCTTTTCATAAGTGAACAGACCTGACTCTTTTAAGAGCTCATCATCATACCCTTTTTCCTTTAGCATTCTATATAAATCACCTGTAAGCTGTGGCGCATATCCAAGGCCAAATGTGTTTATAGTTTTGTCTGAAAGCTGTCTTTTTTTCAGATAATCCAACCCACTCTGTCCTGCTGGTGATTTTAACTGATGATAGTAAAATGTTGCTGCTATCTTGTTAATCTCTAACAGCTTTGTTTTAATATCCCGTTCCCGTCTGTCTTCACCTGAATATTCCATCACAGGCAGAGCTATACCTGCCCTGTCAGCCAGCATTTTTACTGCCTCTGGAAACGTATAATTCTCATATTCCATAACAAATGTTATAACATTGCCTCCGACTCCGCATCCAAAACAGTGATACATCTGTTTTGTTCCTGATACAGAAAAAGAAGGTGACTTCTCGTTATGAAACGGACATAGCCCTACGTAGGAACTGCCACTTTTCTTAAGCTTTATATAACCTGAAATAACATCTACTATATCGTTACGCGATACAACTTCCTCTATTACTTCACTTGAATATATTGGCATATTAACTCTTCTTTCCCTATGTATTCAATATGTATTCAAAAACTGCCTACTTTTAATGTATTAAACACAGATACCTTATTTCCTTTTTTTATTTTAAATTTTTATTCTGATTTTCATTTTAATCTATACTTCAATTTATATCCTGATTCTTATTGCTGAATCCTATTACTGATTCTTATTACTGATTCTTATTTCAGATTCACGTTATAAAATCATATTTAAGATACAATCCCTCCAATTGCACCGCAAAGTATGCATACTATCGCGCCTTTAACCATCTGTGACATATCTATTGATGATATTCCTCTGCTTAATATTATTGAAACAACACATAATATAAGAAAATATATTATTCCATACAGTACTCCCCACACAAGGCGGCTATGCTGCATGCCTCTGGCAAGAATAAAGCCTCCGCATAAAGCTGATAGACCATAAGTAACATAAATCCCTATGGATATCACATTACCAGACACCCTGAACTTATACAGGCAGAAAGCAAGCACAAGCAGGGCTAGAACTGTTATAATATATCCTGCTATAAGCGTTTTTAATATAATAGATAACTTTTTCATACATTCCTCTGACTTAATAGTCATACATTCTTTGTTCTCTATATAAATATGTAGGAAATCTCTTTCGTATTCTATCTTTTATCCTATATTTATCTTATCCTTTATTCCAATTTTTCATTAAAGCCTGATTATATGCAGAGCCTACTGCTACTTGACAGTCCTTTACTGATACTGTAAAATGTTAAAATATAACACTTAAATGTGTTTACTATATTTTTATTAAGGATTGGAGGAATATTTCCTTGGACACTGACAGTTATATTCAACTTATAACTATTATTATTTTATTAT
>OGLN01002558.1_pt1 | contig 11040 bp, 8 predicted proteins | sample 1572641 | NCBI WGS metagenome assembly OGLN01 (sample SAMEA2581903, study PRJEB24529) | metagenome | biome: Human gut stool | place: China | collected 2011
TCATATTGGAAATAGTCATTCCTTCTCGCCATGCTGTCAAATTTCAAGGTGCTACCCCATGGAGTTCACAATTGTTGGGCTTTGGAAGGCATGATTGGGGCAATATTCATTTGTGGGCAGGAATTGTGTTGGTCATTCTGCTTGCCATTCATATTTTGTTACACATAAACATGGTATCGGCTTTTGTCAAAAAGAAATGCCCGAACCATATACTACGAGTATTGCTTTATATTTTATTTTTAATGCTATTGATAATGACAATAATGCCCTGGCTTTATTTATGCTATTAGTAACGACAAGCCAATCTGTTACTTTATATATTAGAGATAGATTGGCTTGTCTATTTATAAAGACCGCTGTTATTTCTCCGGCTGATTTTTGGGTAGTACAAACTAAAATTGAGGTATATAGAACTGCCCTTGTTCCTAATTTGTTCTGCCCTGCAAAGCACAAACAAGGTCGGGGATAACTGTAAGGATTCTTCTATGTATAAAATGATATTTTTCTAATTTTACCGTCTCTGAAAGCATTGTTTTCCTTATATTTGAAGAAATAATACTCACTATAAGAGCGTTACATTGAACAAAAAATACTATCTTTGCGGTGTCTGATCGGAGAAATGGTCGGATGTATAGAAAGCGTTTTTTGCTTTATCCTAAGATCAAAGTCTGGAAAATTTTGAAACTTGGAAGGATAGGGACAATGTAACGCTCATTCTGTTTGCATGTATGTGGTATAGCCAATGCTGTATCATTCTGCATAGCTAATGGCGTGAGTATTGTTTCTTCATATTCATTTCCAAGTAGGTATTTCCAGACACCGGATCTTGATGAATAGCAGGACAAGTTCTCACGCCTTTCTTGTATAGTTAAATCTAATGCTGACTTCGGAGGACTTATAGGCGTATGGGTATATTATACAATGGAAACAACGGAACTATGGAACAAAACATTAAAAGCAGCAGTCGCCTTACCAGTTGTAAAAGTTGATCGTATAGAATTTATTCAAAAAGAGTTAGCTCCTTATTGCACTTCAGAGCAAATAGCATTAGCCATTAGTGACTCTCCGACAAAGGTCCTGACTAAAATTCAACTGAATAAGATTGCAAATGGTTGTATAAATTGGCATACAACGTTGGTCTGCTCTGCTTCTGCCTTGTCTGGTTTGCCGGGTGGATGGTTTTTAGCAGCAGCAATTCCGGCAGATATAGCACAGTTCTATGCCCATATCTTTGCTTTAACTCAGAAATTACTTTATCTATATGGCTGGCCTGATTTACAAGATGAAAAAGGCAAATTAAACGATGAAACAGCGAACATCCTTACTTTATTTGTAGGTGCTATGATGGGATCTCGTGAGGCTGTTCAAGCTATAAATGCAATAACTAAAGCATTAGCAGAACAAGTTGTAAAAAGACTCCCTAAAATAGCATTAACCCAATTTGCTTTTTATAATGTAGCGAAGCAAGTAGGAAAATGGATTGGCATAAAACTGACAAAAGATAGTTTTGCAAAAGGTGCTGGAAAAGTCATTCCATTAATCGGTGCACCTATTTCTGCTGCATTGACTTATTGGACTTTTAAGCCTATGGCTAGTAAATTGAAAAAACAATTGGATAGTAATCTGGAATAATAACCCCTATAGTAATTGACCTTATGAAAAAAAGAATCTATTATTTGTTTCCATTGTTCATACTACTGCTTTTTGTAGTATGTTCTTGTAAGGATGATAATAACGATCCTACACCTCCCGAACCTTCTTCAGAAATCACAATATCAAGTTCGGAGAATCTGAAACCAGTTCTATCGCAAAAAGGTGGCACGGCAAGTATTTCATTTATTACTACTGCTGATTGGACTGCATCTTTAGTCAATACCCGTGCCGAAAGTTGGATTACTGTTGCTCCTTCTTCCGGCAGTAAAGGTAATAATGAAATAACTATAACCACGACAGCCAATGAAACATATGATGAACGCAATGCAACAGTCGTATTGAAATGTGGTTCGGCTTCTAAAAACATTGTCGTAACCCAGAAACAGAAAGACGCTTTAACTGTAACCTCTTCCAAATATGAAGTGGATAGTAAGGGAGGAAATACCAGTGTAGAGGTAAAAGCTAATATCAATTTTGAAGTTGAAGTAAAATCTGATTGGATAAAACAACAAACCGAAAAGACACGTGCTCTTACTACAAGTAATCTGAATTTCACCATAGAACCTAATGAAACAGGAGATAAGCGAGAAGGTGAAATTATAATCAAGAGTGGAGAGCTATCGGAAACGGTCAAGGTTTATCAGGGGTTCGAGAATTTCATAACGCTGACAAAAAAGGACTTTACTATTCCAGAAGAAGGTGGAAATGTGGATATTGAAATAAAAAGTACATTTAATTATGAGGTTAAAATGCTCCCCGATGTAGTAGATTGGATTACAGAGGTTCAAAGCCGTGCGGTTTCTACCCATACACACCATTATACTGTATCTCCTAATGATACCTATGATTCTAGGGAAGTAAAGATTGTATTCTATGATCCTAAAGATAAGAATGTGGCTGATACTGTAACCATCAGCCAATTACAGAAAGATGCTATAGTATTGGCACAGAATGAATATATAATGGAAGTAGAAGGAGGAGAACTGGACTTTACGGTGAGTGCCAATGTCGAGTTTAAGGTTTCCGTATCCTCAGACTGGATTGCACAGATCACTACCCGTGGATTGATTGACAAGCGATTGAAATTTGTCGTGAAAGAAAATACAAGTGATGAGAACCGTGAAGCTGTGATTACAATTTCCAATGATAAGTTGGAGCAGCATATCAAAGTGATACAAAAAGGGAAAAATGTATTCAGTATAAAACAGAAGGAATATACCGTCTCTGCTGTGGGTGAACAGATACAAGTGGAAGTGACAGCCACCGGAAGATACTCCATCCAAATGCCAGAGGTAGATTGGATTACGGAAGTTACTACAAAAGCAACTGTTGCCAATACTCATGTCTTTACCATCACAGCTAATGAAGGATATGATGAACGTTCAGCTGAGATAACCTTCATTGACGGAGAAAGCGGATTGGCTGAAACGGTAAAAGTGATCCAGAAGCAACAGGATGCTATTTTTATAGGGCAAGATGAATATACTCTCGGATGTGAAGGAGGAACTATAGAAATCAAGGCAGATGCAAATGTAGAATATACAGTTACCACTTCTGAGAATTGGATTGAACAGATTACTACCCGTGCTTTATCAACCGGAATTTTACGGTTTACAATTTTAGCAAATGACAGTGAAAGTCAAAGAACAGGAAGTGTAACTTTGACTGGTGGTGACATAACTAAGATTATTGTTATAAGACAAGCAGGAAAAGATAATACAAGTGGTGGTATTGACGATATGCCTACTCAACCATGGTAAACTTTATAAATGAAAAGAGATTATGGACAAGATGAAATATATAATTCAGATATTGGTCGCTATAACTTTATTGGGCTGTACCGATGAAGAGATATTCAAAAGTAAAGGCGATATAGAAGTTACAGCAGGATTTGCAAAAACACGTACCACTTTTGTAGAGGATGACGGAATAACACATGTTACTTGGAATACGGGAGATGCTATCGGATTATTTACGAAGGAACAGAATAACCTTCAATATACAGCTTTGAATGATGGTGATGAAACAAAGTTTGGTACTTTAGGAGAAAAAATAACAGCTACAGAAGGAGAAAAGGTGTATGCTTATTATCCTTGGATAGGAGGTTCTGAAAATCCGCAAAAAATGAAATTGCCTGACATACAGTTCCAAAGCTATAATAATAACAGGTTTGATTTCATATATGCTTCGAGTTCTGTAAATGACAGAAAAGTGTCATTACAATTTAAGCATCTCTTTGCTTTCATTAAAATTACTCTTCCTGTCGATATTCTTTCTGTAGAAGGAGATAATAGATTGGGATTTTATGTAAGCTCGTCAGAAAATATTGCTTTTCAGGATCTCTATAATGAAGGAAAGGTCTATTTCGACATGGAAAAAGAGGAAATTGTTGCAGAACAATTGTCTCAAAATTTGCGATATCATATTTCTAATGGTCCATTGGAGGGTCAACAAGAGATTACATGTTACATTGCCATCCTTCCACAAACGGAGGATGCTGAACTGATAGTATCCAAACAGAACGGAGACCCCTTGTTAGTAAAGAATGTACCAACAGGAGGTTTCAAAGCGGGTAACGTATATACGTTATATTTGAATGGGGATGAAGTTGAAAATATGAAAGCAAGAGAACGGGAAGCTTTGGTTGCACTCTATAAAGCTACTAATGGGGATAATTGGACAAATAATACAAACTGGTGTAGTGATAAACCGATTCATGAGTGGTATGGAGTCGGAGTAGATTCGTATGAGCTTGAAAGAGTTAATAGGCTTTTTCTATCAAATAATAATTTATCTGGTGTGATTCCGGAAGAAATTGGAAACTTAGAAGGTTTGAAAGAACTCTATTTTGATGGAAATAATTTAAAAGGTTCCATACCAGAAAGCATTGGAAATCTAAAAGGACTTAAAAAATTATGGCTAGGTGGCAATGCTTTGATTGGTTCTATTCCTGAGAATCTTGGGAATCTTATAAATTTAGAAATACTGGAGTTAGGTGGTAACAATTTGACTGGCTCTATTCCGAGAAGTATTGATGCTTTAAAAAAGGCTAAGATTATATTATTGGCACATAACCAATTAGAAGGTTCCATACCTGAGTGCTTTGCAAATTTATCAAATTTGGTTGACTTAGATTTATATGGTAATTGTCTTAGCGGTATTGTTCCCGAAAAACTATTGCAACATCCCAATTGGAAAAAATGGGATCCAGAACTTGACATCTTATCCCAACGCCCCGGCTATATTTTGCAAATAGAAAACCTTTATGCTTCTACAGACTTTTCAAAAGACGGAGAAGTGGTTGCATTACAAACTCATTCAAAAGGTAATGGTATAACTATAGTGATGATGGGTGACCAGTTCGTAGATACAGATATGGAGAATGACGGTTTATACGAAACAAAAATGAAAGAAACGATGGAGCATTATTTCTCCATAGAACCATTCAAATCATTACGGGAATTATTTGATGTAATAATGATTAAGGCTGTATCCAAAAATAATATGATGACTGGAGAAACTGCTTTTTCATCAAAAGTTACCTCAAATTTTGAAATAGATAAAGATAAATGCATGGAATATGCCAAAAAAGCAATAAGAAGAGATAATTTGGATAATGTACAAGTCATAATGGTACAAAACTGTTACGTGCCTATAGCCAATACTTTCTTGTATCAAAATGGATTCTCCATTGCCAATTGTCCTTTTGGTACAGGTAACACAGATTCAAATAATTTAGCTCATCCTAATAGTGCTCGTAGTCTAACACTCCATGAAGCAGGTGGACATGGTTTTGGTTATTTACTTGATGAATATTTGCAAAGTGGAGCCGTGTCGGGAACTCCTTCGGAAGAATTCATTATATCATTTAATCAAGATTATATTAATTATGGTTATTATGCCAATGTGGATTTTGTTAGTGATCCAGAAAAAGTTAGATGGGCACATTTTATAAAGGATCGCCGTTATCTGTATGAGGAAATTGGACTTTTTGAAGGAGCATATATTTATAAAAAAGGAATTTATCGTCCGACCAATAGTAGCATAATGAATAGTGGTGGTAATCGAAGTAATTTATTCAATGCTCCAAGCCGTGAAGCAATCTATAAACGTGCCATGAAATTAGCTTATGGTGATTCTTGGACTTATGATTATGAAGAGTTTGTTAAGTTTGATGAACCTGGACGTTCTGAATGGATAAATGCTAATACAAGGTCAGCGAATGAAGAAATGATGAAAAATTACAAACATATTCCACCTAAAATCTTTAATTATCCGGCAGTAGTAAAATAACAACTGAGATAAATATACAAGTTTAGTAATTGAATAATCATAACGTTAAATTATATGAGAAATAATATTTATAATCTTTTGTCACTATTTATACTACTATCTTCAGTAGTATGCTCTTGTAAGGATGATGAAGAACCAATAACTTTATCAGAACTAACATTCCCAAGTACAGAAAACTTAAATCCTATTCTCCCTAAAGAAGGCGGAGAAGCCAGTATTTCATTCACGGCCCTGTCAAAATGGGCGGTGGATATAATCAAGACAGAAACTAAGTCTACCGAAGAGGAGGAAGAAGAATGGATTATAGTAACGCCCGAACAAGGAGGGGCGGGGGAAGCAATTATAACAATAAAAATTCCAACCCCGAATGATACTTATACTGAGAGGAGTGCAACTATTAATCTGGTCTGTGGAGAAACAATCAAGAAAATAAATGTCATACAAAAAGGACGCTCGGAGAAAGATGATCTCGAAGAAGCCTTAAAATTAGAACGCAAAGCCTTGGTTGATCTCTATAAGATGACAAATGGTGATGGTTGGAAAAATAATTCAGGATGGTGCTCAGAGAAACCTGTATCCTCTTGGTATGGTGTTAGTACAGATGGTCAGGGAAGAGTCACCAGAATCAGCATGGATAGAAATAACTTAATTGGACGTTTTCCTGAGAGTATCGGAAATCTTAAGGAGCTTAGATACCTTAGACTTCATAATAATTACTTATATGGAGAACTCCCTGAGGGTTTTTATGATCTAACAAAGCTTGAGTATTTTCAAGTCAGTAATACTAATTTTGGTTCTGAGGGAGGTACGATTGTTATAGACCCTAATAATCCGGAAGCACCAACACTCGGAAGGAATCAGTTATCAGGGAGGATATCAGAGAAAATAGGAAATCTTAAGAACCTATATGAATTCGGTGCTTGCCAAAATTGTTTTACAGAGGAACTTCCGAAGGCAATTTGGACTCTGACTAAGTTACAGGCATTATTATTGACTCACAATCATAATAATGAAACCGATGAATGTTTATATGGTGAAATTCCGGAGGATATTGGAAACTTAAAAAAGCTAAGACAACTTTGGCTGGATGGAAACAATTTCTCAGGTAAACTTCCAGAAGCAATAACGACCCTTGAAAGCCTGGAGGAATTAATAATAGGTTATAATTCTTTTACAGGAGAATTACCGAAAGAAATCGGAAATCTGAAAAGACTGAGACAGTTTACTTGTGGATATAATCTATTTACAGGTGAACTTCCTGAGAGTTTTTATAATTTAACTAACCTGGATTGTATAGATATTCGTGGAGTTGCTCGAGGTGGAACTGCTGTTGTTTGGGCTGACGGAGTTCATAAAGTAGTAAACTCTAATCAGTTTACTGGAGAAATTTCAGATAAAATTAAACATCTTAAGAAGCTTGATAGTTTTTCGATTAGTGGGAATAAATTTCTTGGTAAACTTCCAGAGGGTATATATGAATTACCGAAGTTACGTGTTATTGATGTAAGTGATAATAATATTAGTGGAACTTTATCAGAAAAATTAGGAAACTTAAAGACATTAGAGAATTTTCAGGCTAGTGCTTGTTCATTAAGTGGTAAAATACCCGAAAGTATTCGAGAACTTAAAGAACTCCAAAACTTCATTATAGAGTTTAACAGCTTAGAGGGAGAATTACCTATAGGAATTACAGAATTACCTAAAATTACATCCATCTGGCTACAAGGGAATAACTTGACGGGAAACTTACCTGCTGGACTCAAAGAATGTGGCTTGGTTATTTTTGGGAATCGACTTAGTGGCATAATACCGAATGACATAGCTAGTTGGGAACGTTGGAAAACTTGTAATATAAATTCAGATGTTTTACAACAACAAGAAGGGTATGGGTTAAGCCTTAAAAATGACGGAACACAACATGTTTTTAAGAAAATCCGTGGTAACGTGAATATAGCTCCAAGAGTTTATCAAGTCGGAAATCAAAAAGTTATAGAAACAGAACAGGGAAGAATTAATATCCCACTTATACCTCAATAACAGCAATAGAATAATAATAAACCTTCAATACAGATAACGCACTAGGACATAAATCTTGGTGCGTTATTTTTTGTCCTTATTCCCAAATCGCTAAAATGCTATTCTCACCAGCTCAAATCCTTACTCCTGAAATATAAATCGCATTTATGTTTATCGATTTTATAAGTAGGATATTAGGAGCTGAAAAAGTTTCTGTTTCTAATCGCTTGGAAAATAATGCTGAGCCAAGTGTTATCATAAAAAAAGACAGCACCAAACCGATCCCTGAAAAATACCAAAGAGACATAGAAGCGCTCCGACAGAAATATGGAGACGCTTTCAAAACCGGTCTCTGCATCAATCTTACACTTCAGGAGGCTTTATCAGTCATGCCGAGAGATCGTAAGAGAGTAGATTCTTATGCAGGACTAATATCTTATCTAAAAAAAGAACAGGGAATTACACTAACCATTAAATCACAAAAAACTAAACTATGAAGAATTATTTTATAGCAAACGGTGAAATACTCAATACAGATATGAGTATTGAAGAGATTGAAGCACAAGTACAGGCAACATTAGATGAGAACACCTCTGGAATGGCACAATTCAGAATCAAGGAAATCAGCGAGAAGGAGATTAGAATGTTCTTTGTCAGGGATTTCGACTATAACCCCGACAAACCGATTATCTACGATTCGGATATGGCCTTGATAACCGGAGTGGGAATAGGAGCCTTCCAACTTCAGACTGTTGGTGGATACCCAATGATACATCCGCTAAAATTTGCCGGGAAGAATTTTTACACGGATATTACAAGCTTTATCAGATTCTATAAATTCCAACTGTTTGAAGAGATAGGGCAGACAGTGGAACACATCGGCTTAAGATGCTATTCGGATCGCATCTTAATGCAGATAATATTTTAGCTCATACTCCTATGAAATATATGGGAAGTAAAAGGCGCATCTGGAAATATATTGCGCCTATCATATTGAAAAACAGAGAAGAAAAACAATACTATGTAGAACCTTTCTGTGGTGGCTATAATAGTATCTGTCAAGTAGATGGTTTAAGAATAGCTGCCGACATCAATCCTTATCTGATAGCCATGTGGAAAGATTTATTGCATGGAGAAAAATACCCGGAAACAATAAGCAAAGAAGATTATGAAAAGGCAAAAACGGCTTATAAGACCAATGACAGCACGACTTATTCTATGGGAGAACTTGGCTGGACTGGTTTTATGGCTTCTTACAATGGAATCTTTTATCATTCTTATTCTGGAGTGAGCGCATCGGATGGCAAGGATTATGTTCAAGCTAGCATAGCCAACATTTACAAGCAAATTGATTCCATGAAAGGATGTGAGTTGATATGTTGTTCCTATGAAAATCTTGAAATCCCAGACAATTCTATAATCTACTGTGATCCTCCCTATCGAGGGACGGAAGGTTACGGTTTAGCATTTGATTACCCGAAGTTTTATGAATGGTGTTTTCTTAAAAAGTCGGAAGGGCACCGGATCTTTATTTCCGAGTATTCCATGCCATCCGATTTCACGTGTATTTGGGCTATGGAAGTAGCAAATTCTTTAGATAGGTATTCAGAGAAAAGAGGGAGAAGAATGGAAAAATTATATACAATTAATTAATAAATAGTATGAAACAGAAAAATAATAAAGTTGCCAAATCCCCTTTGGCAAAGAAGATTTTTGTCGTAGGTAAAGTTTACGACACCGCTATTTTAACAGAAAAAGAGATTGAAACATCCGTGCAATCTGACATTGATGCTTGGATTGGAAGAGATAAAGTGATATTCAATATTGGAATTACTGAAAATCGAATAAACCTCATATTCAGGAGAAATGTAGATTATGGAATGGCTAAATATGATACTGAGATTTTGGATGCAGATGCGTATATGGTTTGCGGCATCGACTCAAACAAATTCCGATTGCCGGTAATGTGGTATGAACCTCCTTTGGACTATCCTTATCATTTCGAGCAGTCCGTATTCAAGAAGTGTTATAAGGCAAGCGCATTAAAACTTGGAGCGGATAAGGTGAAATGGTCGAAACTGGAAATCGGAAACCATTCCTTGATACTGAGGTTGAAGTGACAATAGAAGATATTTTAAAAGAGTCGTCGTGCATCATTGCATGGCGGCTCTTTTTTATCCTCAAAAATGACGTTTTAGAAGACCCTAAAATCCTTACCATTGTGAAAATAACCAATTTATTAATTTAAAAAATTGAATAATGAAAATAACATTAACAGAAAAGATTAATTGGACAAAGTACAATTTGGCTTATCTAAAACTAGGAGATATTATAGAGATGATTCGTACAGGAAATATGCAATTACATGACAATGAGTTTGATAGCTATACATTGAAGCAAGCAATAGAGCATATCAGAAGTGTAGCTCCGAGTGATAGGCAGAAATGGAAAGCCAGACTCCTGCCCGCTGTTGCCTATAACGGTACATTCAGGGAACTTAACAGTGCAGGGCTGATTGAATACTCGCATGTGACAGCATTGGATTTTGACCATATAGCAACGCCATACGATATGTATAGCTTGGAAAACAGACTGAAAATAACACCATGCGTTCTAAGTGTTTTCATTACACCCAGTGGAAATGGACTGAAGGCTCTGGTTTTGCATGACAATACAGATCCGACCAAACATGGGGATTTATACGATCAGTTACTAAACAAGTTCTATGTGGCTAACAGAAATGATGCAAGTTGTAAAGACCTTGCACGCAGAAATTACCTGAGTTACGATCCTTATATTTGGGTTAACCCTTCTCCTGAACCATTCCATTATGTTCCCACCATAAAGCCACAGATACAGATACCACAATCATCCGGGACAAGAACAGTGTCGGACAAAAGCATCATCAGCATTATGAACTCCCACTGGAAGAAGAACTATCCGGAGTATTGGAAAAAAGGCAATAGGGGAAACAGCATCTTTATGTTAGCTTGCTGGATGTGCAAATGGGGTGTTGACGAAGGATTGGCTACTGAGTATTTCATTGATGGCTGGGAAGATGACACAATGGATGAAAAG
>OGLN01002565.1_pt1 | contig 11009 bp, 7 predicted proteins | sample 1572641 | NCBI WGS metagenome assembly OGLN01 (sample SAMEA2581903, study PRJEB24529) | metagenome | biome: Human gut stool | place: China | collected 2011
TATGCGGCAATGGAAGAAGTTGATGTTTTATTTGAAGATAAAGGCATCAAACCGCTGCCGCCGCCTCTGGGACAGAATGCTTTCAAGAAGCTTTTGCGTGAAGCTTCCAGCAGCAGGCCTATAGCAGCTTATATCCATATTCCTTTTTGCAAGATCAGATGCACTTATTGTAGCTTTTTTAAACAGGGTTCTTCAATAAAAGCAGAAGCAGAATATGTAACCAAGCTTTTGACAGAGCTGGAACAGATGCGTAATATGCATTATTTGAAAACTGCGGAAATCCAAGCGGTCTTTCTTGGCGGCGGGACTCCTGGAACCTTGACGAAAGAACAGCTCAGCAGTATTTTGCAGAAGGTACGCCAAGTGCTTCCTTTAAGTTCTGATTGTGAAATTACGGTTGAGAGCAGTATTTATGATATGGACGAAGAGAAACTTGCTGCTTGCATCGAAAATGGTGCAAACAGATTTAGCTTTGGGGTGCAAACTTTTGCTACGGATCTGCGCCGACAACTGGGGCGTCCTGATACCTGCGAAGAAGTTGTGCGTAAATTGAAGCTTTTTGCTGCGACGGGTACAAAGGTTATCATTGACCTGATTTATGGTTTACCGGGGCAGACAAAAGAATTGCTGCAGCGAGATTTACAGTTTTATCTGGATTGCGGTCTTAGTGGTGTCGATTTGTATAAACTGCAGATTTTTCCTGGGACGCCGCTGGGCAATCAATTTAAAGTTGATCAGAGTAATTTCCCTACTGGGCGGGAGTTGGCAGAGCTCTTTGTCAGCGGCGCAGAATTTTTAAGCAGGAATGGCTGCCGTCAGCTGAGCTGTTGCCATTGGGCAACTGATGACAGGGAAATAAGCCGTTATAATACTATGGTGAAAGAAGGCGCTCAGGTTCTGGCTTTCGGAGCCGGCTGCGGCGGATCATTAGGCAATTATGCTTATATGCAGCCGTTTGATCTGGAAAAATATGGAAGCCTGGTTGATAAGGGTATAAAGCCTTTTGTTATGTTATTTGAAAGAGATGAGTTTGCGCCTGTTTTTGCCGCGATCAAAGGTCAGTTTGACAGTGGCGTCTTTGAACCTCAAAAATTGAGAAGCTTATCAGAAATACCTTTTTCTGAATTGTTGTTTCCTTTATTGGAACGTTGGCGTAACAACGGTTTAATGGAAGATGCTGATGGTGTTTATAAGCTGACGCCAATGGGTTTGTTCTGGCAGAATCAATTGAATCGTGCAGTGATGATAGCTGTGCAGTATTTAGTATACGGGCCGCGTGTTGCGGGAAGAAAGTCAGCTTTGACAATGATGAGTGCAATGGAAAATCGTACTTAAAAGTTATATGATTAAAGCCCCTGTTCAATAAGAACAGGGGCTTTAATCGGTTATTATTTAAGCTTTTAATTCGATTTCCAGCAGGCAGTCGCCGCTTTCGATACGATTACCTGCTGTTACGTGGATCTGGGCTACGATACCGCTGATTGGGGCGGCGATAGTTGTTTCCATTTTCATAGCTTCGGTAACTACAAGCGGGGTGCCTTTAGTTACTGCTTGTCCTTTTTCCACCAGTACTTTAACAACGGAACCTGATAAAGTAGCGCCGATCTCACCCTGATTGGCTTTATCAGCTTTTTTGCGGCTGATATTGGTAGCTTTGACATTTCTGTCTTTGATATCGATTTCCCTGGGCAGACCGTTGAATTCGAAGGATACTGTACGAATACCATCGGCATTGGCTTCGCCGATATGTACAAGCTTAATGACCAGCATCTTGCCTTGTTCGATTTCTACTTTGATTTCTTCGCCTATTTTCATGCCGAAGAAGAAGGTTGGTGTATCAAGTACAGAAACATCTCCGAAATCATGTACACGTTTGACCCAGTCAGTAAAGACTTTTGGATAGAGACAGTAAGAGCTGACGGCTTCTTCTGTAATAGGTGCTTCCAGTTCTGCAAGTTTAGCTTTTATTTCCTCAAAATTAACAGGCGGCAAAGTATCGCCGGGACGGCCTTCTAAAGGTTTACGTCCTTTGAGAACTATTTGCTGCAGTTTTTGAGGGAAGCCTTGATAAGGAACGCCGATACGGCCTTCAAAAAATTCCACTACAGAAGCAGGGAAATCGAGTACGTCACCTTTAGCATAGATATCTTCTTCGCTGAGATCGTTTTGTACCATGAAGAGAGCCATATCACCGACTATTTTAGAAGAAGGAGTTACCTTGATTAAATCACCGAACATCATTGAGACACGGTGATACATATCTTTGACTTCTTCCCAACGTTCGATAAGACCGAGAGCGGTTGCCTGCTGTTTAAGGTTGGTGTATTGGCCGCCCGGCATCTCGTGTACATATACTTCCGGGTTTGGAAACAGTTCGGTCTGGTCAGCGGCTTTATAATATGGACGTACGGTTTCCCAATAACGGGATAGTTCGTTCATAGCATCGACGTCTACACGCGGCTGGCGCGGATGACCGCTGAGCGCATAATAGAGGCTGCTGCCGCTGGGCTGAGAAGTGCCGCAACTCATAGCGGACATCGCTGTATCAACAATATCAACACCGGCATCGACGGCACGGGCGTAAGTGTAGATAGCATTGCCGCTGCCTTCATGTGTGTGCAGATGTATCGGCAGGTCAACAGCGTCTTTGAGAGCACTGACAAGGCGGTAAGACGCCTCAGGTTTTAACAGTCCAGCCATATCTTTGATTGCAATAATATTGGCACCGGCGGCTGCCAGCTCTTTAGCCATATCCACATAATATTTCAGATCATATTTATCCCGGCGGGGGTCCAGAATATCGCCGGTATAGCACAGTGCCGCTTCGGCAACTTTATTGCATTCTCGCACAGTATCTATGGAAAGACGCATATTATCAAGTCCGTTGAGGCTGTCAAAGATGCGGAAAACATCGACACCGTTTTTGGCGGCCAGATGAATAAATTCCTTGACGACATTATCAGGATAGCTGGTATAGCCAACTGCATTGGCTCCGCGCAGCAGCATTTGCAGTAAAATATTAGGTGCTTTTATACGGAATTGCTGCAGCCGATCCCAGGGACTTTCGTCGAGAAAACGGTAAGCAACGTCAAAGGTAGCGCCACCCCAGCATTCGAATGAGAAAAGGTTTGGAAGTTTTCCTGCTGTAGCAGCTGCTACTTTCATCATATCGTTTGTACGCAGACGAGTCGCAAACAATGACTGATGTGCGTCGCGGAAAGTGGTATCAGTGATTAGTACTTCACTTTGGGCCTGTACCCATTTTGCCAATCCTGCAGGGCCATGGGCATCAAGAACCTGTTTGCTGCCATCAGGAATCTTACCGATAAAGGGCTTGGGCATATTCAGTGGGGCAAATTCCGGTTTTGGCTGTACACCTACGTTAGAATAGCCATTGATAGAGATATCGGCAATATAATTGAGCAGTTTAGTACCGCGGTCATGTGTTTTAGGGAAAATAAACAAGTCGGTGTTATCATCAACAAATTTAGTGCTGTAGCTGCCGTCAGTGAATTGCGGATGCTGCAGTACATTTTCCAAAAAGAGAATATTGGTTTTAACGCCGCGTATACGGAACTCCTTCAGACAGCGCAGCATCTTACTGATAGCTATTTGATGTGTCAGTCCCCATGTGGTTGCTTTAACGAGCAGAGAATCGTAGTACGGGGTGATGACGGAACCAGTAAACGCATTACCTCCGTCCAGGCGTACGCCAAAGCCGCCGCCGCTGCGATAAGCGATCAGTTTACCGGTATCTGGCATAAAATTGTTGGCCGGATCCTCCGTAGTGATACGGCATTGGATAGCATGGCCATGGGTAATGATGTCCTTTTGTTCGGGGATCGCTATTTCAGGATCATGGATGGAATAGCCTTCAGCAATTTTAATTTGTGTTTGTACAATATCGATACCGGTGATTTCTTCGGTAACTGTATGTTCAACCTGAATTCTTGGATTAACTTCAATAAAGTAGAAATTATTGTCCGGTGTTGCTAAAAATTCAACTGTGCCAGCACTGATATAATCAACATTTTTCATCAATTTAACGGCTGCTTCGCAAATACGGCTGCGCAGCTGCTGAGGCAGAGAGAAAGCAGGAGCAACTTCGACCAGTTTTTGATGCCGGCGCTGTACGGAACAGTCACGTTCGTGCAGATGTACAATGTTACCGTGGGTATCGCCGATGATCTGTACTTCGATATGTTTAGGGTTTTGCAGATATTTTTCAAGGTAGATCTCGTCACTGCCGAAGGCTTTGAGTGCTTCTGATTTGGCAAGGCTGTAAGCCTGATCCAGCTCGTCCATGGAAGCTACCATACGCATGCCGCGTCCGCCACCGCCGTTAACAGCCTTGATAATGATCGGGAAACCGTGTTTCCCCGCAAAAGCACGTACTTCTTCTACGCTGCTGACTGTGCCGGTAGAACCGGGAATCATTGGAATACCAGCCAGTTCAGCCTGCGTGCGGGCATTGATCTTATCGCCGAACATTATCAGGTGTTCAAGACACGGACCGATAAAGATGAATCCTTCTTCAGCGCAGCGTTTAGCCAGTTGACTGTTTTCTGATAAAAATCCATAGCCGGGATGAATGGCGTCGACATCGTGTTCTCGGGCAATACGCATGATGTCTTCAATATCAAGATAAGCGTCTATGGGGCCTTTGCCTTCACCGACCAGATAAGCTTCATCGGCACGGTTACGATGCAGAGATAAAGTGTCTTCCTTAGAGTATATTGCTACAGTACGGATGCCTAATTCATTACAAGCACGAAAAACGCGTATCGCGATCTCGCCGCGGTTAGCAACTAGAACTGTTTTAATTTTTTTCATGGTAAACCCTCCTTTGGTTGAGACCGTATCCATTGTATAAGAAAAAAGTACTTCTGGCAACATCAAAAGTTCATGTATACATAATTCTTGCACTGCACTTTGTATACATTTTTTGAAACACCGGCTAAGTTGTGGTTTTTTAGTGTAAAATTTTTCGGTATATACATAAAATTTGCAGGACTGTTTCCTGACAGGAAAATCAGGGCAGAACAGTGGTTAGGATTTTTAGAAATTATTTCGATACTTTATTTAATGAAAAAGAAAGTATTATTGCCGACTTTCACAGATTTTTTGCTTGTTTAATTATCGAAGAACGGTTATCATTTAATATAGAATAATAATGTAAGTACAATATATGTACATATTTGGAGGTTCGGATATGCCAGAGAAAAAAGCTCCCCCTAAAAAGCCGCTTTATTACTATTATATTTTGGCTTTGGCAATAATTTTACTGATCAATACGGTTATCGTACCAACGTTTTTCAGCCCGCAGGTCAAAGAGATTTCCTATGGTAACTTTTTACAGATGGTAGACGATGGTAAGGTTGCAAAAGTAGAGATCACTAATAATAAGATAGCTGTTCTTGCGAAAGACAGTGATAACAAAGTAATTTATGTAACAGGCAGGGTAGAAGACCCTGATTTGGTTAACCGCTTAATGAAGAGCAAAGTAGAATTTTCGCAGGTTATTCCAAAGGAAAATTCACCGCTTGTTAATTTCTTTATGAACTGGGTCTTACCGATCATGATATTCTTCGCATTGGGCCAGCTTTTTATGCGTTATATGGGCAGCAAACTGGGTGGTGGCAATGCCATGAGTTTTGGCAAGAGTAATGCCAAGGTGTATGTAGAAGCACAGACTGGTAAAAGTTTTGCCGATGTAGCCGGGCAGGATGAGGCTAAAGAAGCATTGATGGAGTTAGTGGATTTTTTACATAATCCTGCGAAATATCAGGCTATCGGAGCCAATATGCCAAAAGGTGCCTTGCTGGTTGGTCCTCCTGGTACAGGTAAAACTCTGCTGGCTAAAGCTGTAGCAGGTGAGGCGAAAGTGCCGTTTTTCAGTATTTCCGGCAGTGAATTTATTGAGATGTTTGTTGGTATGGGTGCGGCGCGTGTCCGTGATCTGTTCAAGCAGGCTCAGGAAAAAGCTCCTTGTATCGTATTTATTGATGAGATAGATGCTATTGGCAAGCGTCGTGACAGCGGACAATTTGGCGGCAATGATGAACGTGAGCAGACTTTGAATCAGCTGCTTTCAGAGATGGATGGCTTTGATGGCAGTAAAGGTGTTGTGATCCTAGCTGCAACTAACCGTCCGGAATCATTGGATAAAGCGCTTTTGCGTCCAGGTCGTTTTGACCGCCGTATACCTGTTGAGCTGCCTGATTTACAGGGACGTGAAGCAATTCTGAAAGTGCATGCGAAGGCAATTAAAACCTGCGATGATATTGATTATTTGACGGTAGCAAGAGCTACTGCGGGTGCTTCTGGTGCTGAATTAGCGAATATTGTCAATGAGGCTGCCCTGCGTGCTGTCAAAATGAACCGTACCTGTGTAAGCCAAAGCGATCTAGAGGAATCTGTTGAAGTAGTTATTGCCGGTTATCAGCGTAAAGGCGCTGTAATTCCGCCGGAAGAAAAGAAAATAGTTGCTTATCACGAAATTGGACATGCACTGGTAGCTGCTTTGCAGAAAAAATCAGCTCCTGTCCATAAAATTACGATTATCCCTCGTACATCTGGAGCCCTGGGTTATACTATGCAGGTTTCTGAAACTGATAATGTATTGATGAGTAAAGAAGAACTTTTCAATAAGATCGTTACTATTACTGGTGGACGTTCTGCAGAAGAAGTTATTTTCAGTTCTATTACGTCCGGTGCTTCCAATGATATTGAGCAGGCTACCAAGCTGGCGCGTGCGATGGTTACCCGCCTGGGTATGACGGAAGAATTCGATATGATGGCTACCGAAACAATGACTAATATTTATCTTGGCGGAGATCCTTCGTTGAACTGTTCTGACGAAACAGCCAGTAAAATTGATGCCAAAGTTTTGGAAATTATCAAAGAAGCTCATCAGAAAGCGCGTGAGATTCTGGAAGAAAATAAAGAAAAATTACACGAGCTGGCAGCCTTTCTGCTGGAACGTGAAACGATTACCGGCGAGGAGTTTATGCGTTTGCTGAATAGTGAAGCTGATGTTATTGAAACTTCTGCGACGGTTGTAAAAGAAGGTGAAGCTGATGCTGAGGAAGCAAGCAGTATTTGACAGAGAGACTTTTTTGACACTGCCAGATTTACCGCCTCGTTTAAAGCTATGGGGTGAAGATAGAGAGCTTGAAGATTTTCTTGTAAAGAAAGCGTTTATGATTAATCCTATTCCCAGTTCTGTGGCGCGTGCAGATGGCGAGGTGAAAATTGCCGTCGTTGGTTCAGGTCCTGCTGGTTTAGGCAGTGCTGACGAATTGACTCGGTTAGGTTTTAAAGTGACGGTTTTTGAGCGTGACGATCGTCCGGGTGGGCTTTTGATGTATGGCGTACCTAATATTAAGCTTCCTAAAAATATCGTCATGCAGAAAATAGAAGCGCTGCAGGATGCAGGAGTGGAATTTCGTCTGCAGACAGAAATAGGCAAGCAGGTAACTTTTGCCGATCTGCAAAAGGAATTTGCTGCGATTATTGTTTGTGTTGGCAGTACTTCACCGCGACGTTTGAAAATGATCCGCGATGATGCTAAAGGTGTTTACTATGCTAAAGATTTTCTGACTTATGTAACGAAGGAAATGTTGGAGCAAAACACATCTGTTCCCGCTGATACGGCAGGTAAGGATGTAGTGATTATAGGCGGAGGAGATACTGGTATCGACTGCGCTGCAGTGGCTTTTGCCCAAGGGGCCCGTAGTATCCTTCAGCTGGAGCTGAGGGAATGTGAGATGACCGGAAAAACGCAGGACGGTTTCTGTGAGTTGGTCAGCAGTGATCCTACATTATCATACGGCACTATGCTTCAGGATGTTTTATATGATGATAATGGCTTTGTAAAAGGGGTTCGCATCGCTAAGGTAGAATGGATAAGCTCCGCTTCGGGCAGCTTGCCTAAACCACAGTTGATCGAAGGCTCGGAGTCAGAAATCCCGGCGCAGCTTTTGCTGCTTGCTACTGGTTTTACAGGACCGGAGCCTGCTGTGTTCAGTACTTTTGCTTTTAATAAAACTCCTGTTGGCACGATCGCTAAAGGAAGCGGCTATTTTGATACTTCACGTGCCGGTGTATTTGCAGCAGGCGATGCTCGGCGTGGGCAAGGTGTTGTGGAATGGGCTTTTGCAGAAGGTCGTAATGCGGCTGTTGAATGTGCTGAATATTTGCATGCTTTAAAAAAATAATTATAAATATATTTCTATATATAAAAAAATAAGCATAGATTTTATCTCTATAATGACTTTTATCTATGCTTATATTTATTATAATAATTAGTAAGATTCTTTTAAATACTCAAAAATTTGATTTCCAAGTTTAAATCCACTTTCTCCACTATTTAATAATGAATCAATTCCACCAGTAAATAGAAATAACCCTAATATTATTGCGACTATTGTTCCTATTCTAATTCTTTTAGTCAGAACAAATACTGCTGGGTGTTTTGGGTCAATATATATGCTATACATTTTTCCTTGCGTCATACCCTTATTTAATCGTTTATGAGATATATTCTGTGTTGTTTGCTCACGATAATAAGTTCCGTTATATGTATATTCAAATATTGGAGATTGTGTAGAAATGCCATTGCCACCATAATATGTATTGTAGCCACAATACACGCCGTCCACTTTTTCTCTACAACGCAATAACGAATATAAATCATTTACCCCAACCAAAATAAATACCAAACCAAATATAATTGCTCCCAATGGATAAACCAAAATCTCACCATATGGCAAAGTTAAAGATAAGATAGAAACGATTCCACAGCCAATGAAACAAATAAACATAATCAAACAGATAAGTGGCATGACTTTATAGCGTTTCTTTTTCATAATTACAAAACATACTATACCAAATACTATTGTTAAAAAATAAATAAGAATTGTCATTCCTAATCGCTCCTTTGATTTTCCCTTACTACTTAATCACTATTATTTTTCTAACTGTTCTTGCACAAATTTAATACTATTCTGAATCAATTCTTTATCTTTTTCTGTTGCAACTTCTTCTAATTGTTTAAACAAAGCAATACTTTCATTTCGTTTACCTAATACATTAAATGCAGTTGCAATATTGAGATACCATGTCATTTCATCTTTCATATCTTTAGGTTTCGTATCTATTGCAAGAAGTTTTTCTAAAAAGAGTTCTCCATTTTTATTTTCGTGATATTCTCTTACCATATCATTGTTCATTTTTCTAAACTGACGTCCTCTCCGCATTAAAACAAAGAATACAGTAAAGAAATAAACAATAGTAATAACAGCAATACCACCAACAATAATGCCTAAAAAGCCAATTGTTGATTTTACATAGGGAATTACTATGTTCACATAAATAAATAGTAGTACCGCCCAAAATAGAAAGGCTAATCTAATGAGCCATTTATCTTTTTTTTCATACATTGCTCTTTTCTTTTTTAGATTTTCGGGTTCGTAAATCATTTTTTCACTCCTTTATTACTACATCAATCAGAATTTGTTTCATTGTTCTGATTTTGTTTCTTCCATTCCTTATAATCTTTTTGCGTTTTTTGTTGTCTTTTAACATCTGCCATTTTTTCTAAAATTACTTCTACGTCTGGTTGACTGTGCTGTTCTGGTAGAGAATAGAAAATAATGTTATCATCATTTGTATATACTGAAATATTAAAAACCAAATCACTTTCTACAATTTCTTGCATGATATAGGAAAGTTCTTCTGCATATTCTTTATCAGTTTTTCCCTCATTAAGATATATACTTGTTTCTATTTCATATTCCCTTTTTTTCAGATATTCTTCTACACTTTCCTTACCATTCCATTCTGTCGTGGTTGTATGCCCTTGAACTTCAATTTGATAACCTCTTATAAAAGGCTTATCTTGAAATAAAGGAGTTGCAAGTTCTTTTATTTCATCAGAATAGTAATAAACATGGTAACTATCCTCAAAAAGTCCAGTATTTCGTGTATATATAGTAGCAGTTTGAGAAGAATTTTCTTTACTGGAAACTTCTGCCATAATCCAGTTTAATCCTATTTTTTCTTCTTTGTACTTCTTCACTTCTGTAATAATAAATTCTTCATTGTATTTGTCCTTTAATTTGGATAAGATATATTTTTGTGCTTCTTCACTAGAGTTAAAATCATGCGAATAACTGCTACAACCATTTAATAGTCCTAGACAAAGCACGCTTGCTATAACACCTAATAAAAATTTTTTATATCGCATAATCGCCACCTCTATGTGATTTTATGATTTAACACAGTTCTACAAACTGGAATTTCGTTTGTTCTTTACTTCGTAATACCAGTCATTTACGATATCGTCTGCTGTCTTAGTTTTGTGATTACTATGCACTAGATTATACTTATAGTCTGCGTTAAATTGTTTTGTCTTAACATCATACACCATTTTTATTTCTGTTGGCATTGGTCTACCGTACTTTTTACACACTTCAACCAACTGCTTTATATCATCAATTAAAATTTGCAAGCAATCCCTTTGGCGTTCTAGTGAAACATCATAGTTAAAGCCATTATTGGCATTGTTTAAATTATGCTTTTTTAGTATATTTCCACCGATATTATAGAAATAATTAGATGTCGCAACATTAGATTCAAATGATGTATAGATATATATTTCATCTGCTTTATTTTCAACATATTCTAAACAAATAGAGACCATATCTGACTGTATCTCTGTAAAATAATCCTCAAACATTTTTTCTTTTAAAGGTTCATTTTTATTCTTTAATTTACCAAATAATTCCATATTTATTTTCCTCTAAAATTCTAATTTTCCTGTTTTATCTATATTTGTATCAAATTTATAGTAATCAGGAATTTCAGTTTGCAATATAAATAGTGCTTTTAACAATTTATAAAATTCACTTGCCTCTTTTTCGTCTTCTAATTTAATTTTATATGTTGTTTTTATTTTTCCATAACGGTGTTTCTTGATACTGTTTCACGAAATCTCCCACGCAACT
>OGLN01002567.1_pt1 | contig 11006 bp, 10 predicted proteins | sample 1572641 | NCBI WGS metagenome assembly OGLN01 (sample SAMEA2581903, study PRJEB24529) | metagenome | biome: Human gut stool | place: China | collected 2011
CGACGACAATCCCCGGCGTTGCACCGTGCGGGTCGTCAGCGCCGAAACCGGGTTCGAAAAACTGCCTTACGCGCTGACGATGGCCGTCGCGCCGACCAAGAATTCGGAGCGTTTCGAGTGGTTTTTGGAAAAAGCCACCGAGGTGGGCGTCACGGCCGTCGTGCCGCTGGAAACGGAACACAGCGAACGCCGGGTCTTCAAGCCCGAGCGGGGCGAGAAGGTCGTCACCGCGGCGCTGAAACAGTCGCTCAAGGCCTACCGCCCCGTGCTGCATCCGCTCACCCCCTTCCGCGAAGCGGTGCTGTCGGCCCCCGAGGGGCGGAAGTTCATCGCCCACTGCGCCCCGGCGCAGTCGCCCGCCGGGAAGGCCTACCTGGCCCGCGCGCTCCGTCCGGGCGAGACGGCCACGGTCTTCATCGGTCCCGAAGGCGACTTCTCGCCCGGCGAAATCGCCTTCGCGCTGGCCAACGGTTTCGAAGAGATCACCCTCGGACGACAGCGTCTGCGCACCGAGACCGCGGCCCTCGCGGCGGTGGTCATGGCATCGGTGGTCAACGGTTAAGAATACGATAAATTTCTGAAATATGCTTTTTCTCTACCTGCTAATCGCCCTGACGGCGGTGGCGGCGGCCATTTTCGCCACGCCGCTGCGGCGCAAGGTCTGGACTGCGCTGGCCCTCACGGCCGCCGGCGCCCTGTGGTGCTCGGCGCGCGCCGTCGGCGTGCTGGCCGGAGCGGACAGCGGCCCCGTGTGGTCGGTCCCCGGCACGCTTTTCGGCGGCGACACCGGCTCGATGGACGGGCTTTCGGCGCTGTTCGTCGTGATCATCTCGGTCGGCGCCGTCGCCGCCGTGCTCTACTCGCGGGGCTATCTGGCCCACTGCCTTGCCGAGAAATCCCCGGCCCACATCTCGCTGCACTACACGGCGCTGGTGGCGATGTTCTACGCCATGCTGGGCGTGGTCCTTTCGGACGGCGGCTTCTCGTTCCTCTTTTTCTGGGAACTGATGACCGTGGCGTCGTTCCTGCTGATCCTCTTCGACGCCCAGCGGCGCGAAGTCCGGCGCGCGGCGCTCTCCTACCTGATTATGATGCACATCGGCTTCGTGCTGCTCGTCATCGGCTTCGTACGGCTCGACGCGGCCTGCGGCGCCGCCACGTTCGGCGCGCTGGGCGACTACTTCCGCACGCAGCCGGGACTGCCGCTGCTGCTGGTGTTCCTGGCGGGCTTCGGCATGAAGGCGGGACTTTTCCCGATGCACGTCTGGCTTCCGGAGGCGCACCCCGCAGCCCCGTCGCACGTCTCGGCCCTGATGTCGGGCGTGATGATCAAGACGGGCGTCTACGGCATCCTGCGCGTGACGGCCGCGCTGGGCGAACAGCCCCTCCTGCACACCGCCGGAGTGATCCTGCTCGCGGCGGGCGTCGTCACGGGCCTGTGGGGCGTAATCCTCGCAGCCATGCAGAACGACGTGAAACGCCTGCTGGCCTACTCCTCGATCGAGAACGTCGGCGTCATCCTCATCGGACTCGGCGTCGCCGCGCTGGGCAAATCCTCGGGCAACCAGCTCGTCGCGCTGTGCGGCGTCACGGGCGCCCTGCTGCACACGCTCAACCACTCGCTGTTCAAGAGCCTGCTCTTTTTCGGCGCGGGCAACATCCTCTCGCAGACCCATACCACGTCGCTCGACGCGCTGGGCGGGCTTGCGAAGCACATGCCGCTCACGGCGATCCTCTTCCTCACGGGCACGGCGGCCATCTGCGCCCTGCCGCCCCTCAACGGCTTCGTCTCCGAACTGCTGATCTACCTCGGGATGCTCGACGGCATCGCCTCGGGCAGCAACGTGCTGGCGTCCGCCGCCGGACTGGCCGCGCTGGCGCTGATCGGCGGACTCGTCGTCCTGGCCTTCACCAAACTCTACGGCACGGTCTTCCTCGGCTCGCCCCGCACCCACGAGGTCGCCGAGTCGTCCGAAGCCGACGCCTTCCGCATCGCGGCGATGGCCCTGCCGCTCGCAGGCATCCTTTTCGTAGGGCTGTTCCCCCGGGCGGCCGTCTCGGCCGCGACCCGTGCCGCGGGCTTCTTCCTCCGCACCCCGGCCGACGCCGCCGACTGGCTGCTCTCGCCGCCGCTCGCCGCCGCGGGACGCACGGCCTGGATTCTGATCGCCGTGGTGTGCCTGCTGCTGTGGCTCCGCCGCCGGACGCTGCGCATGCGCACCGTCGCCAAGGGTCCCACATGGGGCTGCGGCTTCACGGCGCCGAACGTCCGGATGCAGTACACGGGCGAATCCTTCTCCGAAGGGCTTCAATCCATCGCCACGTCGCTGACCCAGAACAGCGGCCAGGGCTCCCCCGTGGGCAAAGGCGAAATCTTCCCCGCGGCCCACTCGTTCGACATCGGCCACCGCGACCGCATCGGCCGGCTGTTCGCCGCCTGGTGGGTCGAACTGCTGCGCGTGATCAACCAGCGCGTGATGCGCCTGCGCACGGGCAAGATCAACCATTACATCCTTTTCGCACTGGCTTTCCTGGGGCTGGTGTTCCTGTTGTCGGTATTTAACGCGATTTAAGATGGCAGCACTCAACACACTCCTTCTTCTGTTGGCGACCCTGGCGATTCCGGGACTGATCAACCGCACCCGCGCGCTGCTCGCGGGCCGCAAGGGCATCCGCTTCGCCCAGCACCTTTACGACGTGCGCCTGCTGCTGCGCAAGGGCGCCGTCTACTCTCCCACGACGACCGCCGTGTTCCGCGCGGCCCCGTCCGTCACGCTCGGCACGGCCCTCGTCGCCGCGCTGTTCGTCCCCGTGGGCGACCTGCCGTCCGCGCTGTCGTTCGAAGGCGACCTGATCGCCTTCGCCTACCTCCTGGCTCTGGGCCGCATGGCCCTCATCCTCGCGGCGATGGACACCGGAAGCTCGTTCGAGGGCATGGGCGCCAGCCGCGAAGCCCTGTACGGCGCGCTGGTCGAACCGGCGCTGATGCTCGTCTTCGGCACGCTGGCCCTGCTGTCGGGCTACACCTCTTTCGACGCGATCTTCTCGGGCGACGCCGTGAACGGCGTGCAGCTGGTCGTGGTGCTGCTGCTGGCGGCCTACGTGCTCGTGAAGATCGTCTTCACCGAGGCCGGGCGCGTCCCGGTCGACGACCCCCGCACGCACCTCGAACTGACGATGATCCACGAAGTGATGTGCCTCGACTACTGCGGCGTCGACCTGGCCTATATCAAGATGGCCGGATGGCTCAAGACCGCCGCGCTGTCGGTGCTCGCCGCCGACGCCGTCGCCGCGACCTGCTGCCCCCGCTGGTGGGCGGCGGCCCCGCTCGCGGTGCTCGTCACGGGGCTTTCGGTGGGCATCGTCGAATCGACCCAGGCCCGCAACAAACTCGCCCGCAACACCACCTTCATCCTCACCGTCGCGGCGCTGGCCGTCCTCGTGTTCTTCACGGGCTACCTGCTGCAACTTAACATCGGTCTGCAATGATACTTCCGCTGATCATCCTCTACGTCGTGACGCTCGTCTATCTGGCGATCACCGAGCGTTTCCGCAATTTCGCCTCGCTGATCGGCCTTCAGGGGTGGCTGCTGTTCGCCGTCGCCCTGGTGCGGCTGCACGCCATCAACCCCGCCGAACTGGCCTTCATCTGCCTCGAAACCCTGCTTTTCAAGGGCATCCTCGTCCCGGGACTGCTTTTCGCCGTCATCCGCCGCACGAAGATCAACCGCGTCTCGCGCTCCGGCTCCACGCAGTCCGGCTCGCTGCTGCTGTCGCTCGTGGCGCTGGCCGTGAGCGCCTCGGTCACCTATTACATCGCCGACACGACCATCGACCTGGTGTTCTTCGGCGTGGCCTTCTACTCGCTGTTGAGCGGACTGATCCTGATCGTCATGCGCCGCCGGATCTTCTCCCACATGGTCGGCTTTCTGGTCATCGAAAACGGCGTGTTCCTCTTTTCGACGGCTATCGGCGTCGAGATGCCGCTGCTGATCAACTTCGCCATCCTGCTCGACATCCTCATCTCGGTGCTGATGCTGGGCATCTTCTTCACCAAAATCGACGGCAAGCTCCATGCCGACGACGCCGATTCACTCACCAACGTAAAGGACTGACGCCATGATCTGCTACCTCATTTTCAGCGTCCTCATCGCGGCAGCGGCCTTCACGGTCCGCCGCCGGAGCCTGCTGCGCCTCACGGGCGCGGCCTTCTACGCCGTGCAGGCGGCCTTCGCCGTTCGGATCGTCGCCGGAGGGCTTTACGGCGAGACCTCGGCCGTGTGGTTCGCCTTCGACGCTGCGGGCACGCTCTTCTACTGCCTGCTCTGCATCGTCTCCGCCTTCGCCTTTTTCCACTCGAAGGCCAGCCTCCACGACTGCGACCTGCGCCAGACCCGCACCTACGCGGGCCTGCTGATGCTCCTGACCACAGCCATCGCGGGAGCCTATTTTGCCTCGAACCTCGCCGTGACGTGGATCTTCCTCGAAGCCACCACGCTCTGCTCGGCGGGCATCGTCTACCACCGCCGCACGGCGCAGGCGCTGGAAGCGGCGTGGAAATATGTCTTCGTCTGCTCGACGGGCATCGCCATGGCCTACCTGGGCATCCTGCTGCTGGCCGCCGCCACCGACTGCGAGTCGCTCGACTACGCCACCGTCGCCGCCGCGGCCCCGGGCGGCAGCGCCCTCTACCTGAAGACGGCCTTTCTGCTGATCCTCTGCGGTTACAGCTGCAAGGCCGAGCTGTTCCCGCTCTACACCGTGGGCGTCGACGCCAACTTCGCCGCCCCGGCCCCGGCCTCGGCGCTGATCTCCACGGGACTGGTCAACGCCGGGTTCCTGGCGTTGCTGCGGGTCTACAAACTGCTCGCCGCGACCGAAGTATTCCCTTGGGTGAAATCCGTGCTGCTGCTCGTCGGCGTGCTGTCACTGGTGGTCGGCGCGCTGTTCCTGCGCCGCACCAACAACTACAAACGCTTCCTCTCCTACTCCACGGTCGAGAACATGGGCATCGCGGCCATCGGGCTGGGCATCGGGGGCATCGGGGTCTGGGCCGCCGTGTTCCACGTCGTCTGCCATACGCTCATCAAGAGCAGCCTGTTCCTCCAGATCGCCGTCGTGCGGCAGGTCTACGGCAACTACCGCATCAACCGCATCGGCGACTACATCCACATCAACCGCGTGGGGGCCGTGGGACTGCTCACGGGGATGGTCGTGCTGGTGGCCTTCCCGCCCTCGCCGCTGTTCCTCTCCGAGCTGATGATCCTCAAGCAAACCATCGCCGACGGCCGCTGGTGGCTCGTCACGGGCATCATGCTGCTGCTGTGCCTGGTCATCTACTTCTTCTGCTCGCGCCTGCTGCGCCTCTGCTACCAGCCCCGGCAGGACGAACTGCACCCCTCGGCGACCGACCGCGCACTGTCGTGGTCGGCGCTGTCGCTGCTCGCCGCCGCCATCGGGCTGGGGCTTTGGCAGCCCGCATTTTTCCGGGAACTGATCGACCGAATCGCATCGCTATGAATTACTACGTAACCGACAATACCGGCGCCTCCGTCGCGCTGAACGACATCCCCGAAGTCTCCTACGCCGCCTTCTACGAGGACCTTCGCGTAAAACTCTCCGACGCACGCTACCATGCGGCCCACTATTTCGCCCTCCCGTCGGGCGACCGCATGCGTTTCTTCCTGCTGCTGCTCGACGACGCCGAGCGCCGCGTGCTGATCACTTCGCACGCCACGGACTACTACGACGAGACGGCGCTCCCCTCGCTCACAGCCCTGCACCCGCAGATGCACCCCTTCGAGCGCGACATCTCGGAACGCTACGGCATCCGTTTCGACGGTATGCCGTGGCCCAAGCCGCTGCGGTTCCCCGCCGGGCGTTACGACCGCCGCAGTTCGATCGAGAACTACCCCTTCTACACGATGGAGGGACGCTCGCTGCACGAGGTCAACGTCGGGCCGATCCACGCAGGCGTCATCGAACCGGGGGCCTTCCGCTTCATCTGCAACGGCGAGCAGGTCCTGCACCTCGAAATCGCGCTGGGCTACCAGCACCGGGACGTCGAGACGGCCTTCGAAACGACCGCGAACCGCCTGCGGCAGATGTGCCTTGCGGAGTCCGTCGCCGGAGACAGCGCCGTGGCGCACGCCACGGCCTTCGCCCGGGCCGTCGAGAAACTCGCCCGCCGCGAAATCCCGGCCGCGCTGGAGTGCGAACGCGCCGCGGCCCTCGAACTCGAACGCATGGCCATGCAGATCGCCGACACGGGCGCCCTCTGCATGGACGTGGGCTACCAGCTGGGGCAGGTGGCTTCGGAGGCCCTGCGCACCATGACCATCAACACCACGCAGGCGTGGTGCGGCAACCGCTTCGGCAAGGGGCTGATCCGGCCCCTCGGCACCGACCACCCGCTGACGGCCGAAAAGGCGGCGATGATCCGTGCGAACGTGCGCGAAATCGCCCGCCGCTACGACCAGGTGCGCCGCGACATCAAGTCGTCGCCCTCGCTGCTGGCCCGCTTCGAACAGTGCGGCATCGTCCCGCGCGACGAGATGCAGCGCATCGGCGGCGTGGGTCAGGCGGCCCGCGCGAGCGGTCTGGCCCGCGACATCCGCACGTCGCACCCCTGGGGCGTCTTCGCCGGGGCGTTGCGCCACGAAAGCATCGTCAAAACGCATGGCGACGTGATGGCCCGGCTGATGGTGCGCTGCCGCGAGGTGCTGCAATCGGCCGGATACATCGACCGCCTGCTCGACCTCCACGGACAGGAATGCGGGAACGCCGGACACCCGCGCCCGGACTATGCGGCGCCGCTGGCCCCCTCGTCGCTCGCGTTCGGACTGGTCGAGGGATGGCGCGGCGAGACCTGCCACGTTCTCCTGACCGACGCCGAGGGCCGCATCGCCGCCGTCCGCATCAAGGACCCGAGCCTCCACAACTGGCTGGCGCTGGCGCTCGCCGTGCGCGGCGAAGGGATCTCCGACTTCCCGATCTGCAACAAGAGTTTCAACCTCTCGTACTGCGGCCATGATCTGTAATCGCACCGTTTGGCAACCCTCATACGCTCCGTTCGCTGCGTACCGCCGCGTTTACAAACCGGCCCCAACTCCACCCCGCCCCGGCGGGGGCTTAATGCCCGGAAAAGAATTGGCCGTTACGAGGCTTTTCGTTAATTTTGTTCAATTATTTATTCAAAAATGATCCTCCCAAAAATACGCGTACTGCACAGCCACGTACGGCAGGCGATCCCCGACCTCGACGCCGTGGAGCTGACCCCCGAATTCCGGGGCCGTCCCTGCCTGACCGAGACCCGGGACGCCGACGACGCCGAGCGCGCCGCGGCCGTCTGCCCCACGGGAGCCTTCACGGCCGCGCCCCTTGCGCTCGACCTGGGCCGCTGCCTCTTCTGCGGCGAATGCGCGCGCATCGCGCCCCGCAACGTCCGTTTCACCAACGACTACCGCATCGGCTCGCCCACGCGCGAAGGACTTGTCGTCCGTCCGGGCGACACCCGCATAGCGTTCGACGCCGGAAAGGTGCGTCCCGAAATCCGCCGCTGCTTCTCCCGCGCATTGCAGCTGCGCGAAGTCTCGGCCGGGGGCGACGCGTCGGTCGAAATGGAGCTGGGGGCCACGGGCAACGTCAATTTCGACCTCGGCCGCTTCGGCATCGGCTTCACGGCCTCGCCGCGCCATGCCGACGGCGTGGTGGTCTCCGGCCCCGTCACGGCCAACATGGCCGAGGCGCTGGAAATCTGCTACGACGCCGTCGCGGAACCCAAAATCCTCGTCGCCTGCGGTTCGGAGGCCTGCTCGGGCGGACTTTTCGCCGACAGCCGCGCCGTCGACCGCACGTTCTTCGACACCCACACCCCGGACCTCTGGCTGCCCGGCGCACCGACCCACCCGATGACCTACATCGACGGGATGATGAACCTGCTGGGCCGCAAAACCCGCCAATGACGATGCAACGGCTGACAACCATATTCGTCTCGTTCCTGAAAATCGGGATGTTCACCTTCGGAGGCGGCTACGCCATGCTGCCTCTGATCGAACGCGAGCTGATCACCAAACGCAAGTGGATCGAGCAGAAGGAGTTTTTGGACCTGCTGACCCTCGCGCAGTCGGCCCCCGGCCCGATCGCCGTCAACACCGCGGTATTCGTAGGCTACAAGGTCCGCGGACTGCGCGGCGCGGCGGCGGCCCTGCTGGGCACGGTGACGCCGTCGTTCGTCATCATCCTTGCAATCGCCATCTTCTTCGCCGGCATCCGCCAGAACCCCGTCGTCGACGCGGCCTTCAAGGGCATGCGCCCGGCGGTCGTGGCGCTGATCATCGGCCCGGTGCTCACGCTCTCCCGCGGCATGCACTGGACGATGCTGGTCGTCATCGCCGCCTCGGCCCTGGCCATCTGGTGGCTCGACTGGTCGCCGATCTGGATACTCGCCGCGGCCGCCGCGCTGGGCATCGCCTGGGAGTTGACAATGGCAAAAAAGGTGAAAGGTGAAAGGTGAGTTTTGCGGTTGAGCGAGGGCAGAGACCGCCTGCGGGACATGCCGACTCCCAACTTTTAATTTTTAATTCTTAATTAGCGCAGCTATGATCCTCTGGCAACTCTTCATATCCTACCTCAAGATCGGATTCTTCGGATTCGGCGGCGGCTACGCCATGCTGTCGCTGATCCAGAACGAAGTGGTCGTGCAGCACCAGTGGATGACCGCCGCCGAATTCGCCGACATCGTCGCCGTGTCGCAGATCACGCCCGGACCCATCGCCATCAACTCGGCGACCTACGTGGGTTACAGCGTCGGCGTCCAGACCGGACACACCTGGTGCGGCATCCTGGGTTCGGCGATCGCCACTTTCGCCGTCTGCATGCCGTCGCTGACGCTGATGATCCTCGTGGCGCGTTTTTTTATGAAACTCAAAGGGAACCGGCTGGTCGAAGGGGCCATGCGGGGCATGCGGCCCGTGGTGATCGGCATGATCGCCGCCGCGGCTCTGCTGCTGATTTTCCCCCACGGCGACAACCCCGACGACCGGAACTTCATCGACGCCTGGAGCTGGGCGCTCTTCGGCGGCGTTTTCGTGGGTTCGTGGCGCAAGGTCAACCCCATCCTGCTGATCGTCCTCTCGGCCGGGGCGGGAATCCTGATTTACTACGTATTCTAACCCGACACACCATGAAGAAATCCTTAAAAAAACAGTTAAAAAAGTGGAATATCGGCGACTATGTCCGCCAATTCTCGATCGTTACGGGCGGCGTGCTGCTGACGCTGTGGCTGACGGCCAAAATCGCCGACTCGGCAAAACAGAGGGAGGTGCGGCAGGCCATGCAGCTCGTTGCGCTCGAACTACGCGACAACCTGCAAGTTATACAGGATTACAAATGGATGTACAACGACGAGAAACGGGTCGCATATCGCCTGAAGGAGCATGATTTCTCGCTCGACGGCCTTCCCGCCGATACGGTAGCTTACTATACCCGGCGGATCACCGGCAGCATGGGAAAACCCTACCGCTTCCTGACCGACGCGCTGGAGATGTTCAAGACGACGGGCATCGCGTCCGACATCGCCGACAAACAGATCGTCATCGACCTTCTGCGCTGCTACAACGAACTCGGGGCATTCGACAACTCGATGAATATCTACTACAACCAGCGCATGAAAGCCATCCTGCCCGAACAGATGGGGGAAACCTTGTGGTCTGCGGATACGAATATCGACAAGGCATTCGGCAAAATGCTCGCCAGCAAAAAGGTGCGGAACTGGCTCGGTATGATTCCGAGGGCTTTCGACTCACGCTACTTCGAGACGAATGAAGAAAAGCTCGAAACAATGATTGCCGAGCTGGAAAAACGCTACCAGTAGATCAAGTGTCCGCGGATCGGTCAAAAGCCCCGCGATCAGTCCTACCGGCGGTGTAAAGATCACGCCGACGAGGAGTGCTCAATCGCCGCGGAAATCGGGATTTACGGTCCATCTTGAAATTGCCCGTGAAAAACCGGCGCCGTTTGAAGATGTGCAGAACGCCCAAAAGTCCTGTCACAAGTCCGGTTTTGTAATGCAGAAGTCCGATCGGGGTATTCGCCCCATCTCCCCAAAGCAATAACGCCACACCGGTCGCAACGACCAAGACAGCGGTGAACGACAAGGCCAGCACCATCCGCGCCCGGCCATTTACGCCCCTATTTTTCAGACCTTTGTACCATCCCCGATGGTCTTTGACGTGGATGGTCCCAAACAACGTGAACACGAACCCGGCCAACGCATGAAATACCGCCCAATAGTGCCAGACGGCATGATCCGCGCCATGGCCCGCGACATGCAGTTTCACGCCGGTATAAAATGTCAGCAGGAAAAGAGGTACCAATGCCGAATCCGTCCAAAAAATCGCCTGTTTCTTATTCATCGTTTTTTTATTGCAAAGTAACGACTTATCGCGAAAGCAGGAAATAGACGGCACGAGGTGAAATTTGAACTATCCGAGGTATTTCTCCCGGTAGGAGGTGGGACTCATCCCCGTGCGTTTGGTAAACAGACGGGTGAAGTAGGCGCAATCATCGAATCCCAGCGTGCGGGCGATCTCGCCGATCTGCTGCTGGATCATTTTTTCACCCAGCGCTCTGGTGGCCGGAGATGCATAGTCGATGAGGTACTCTTTCAATGTCATCAGGGCATTGGGCAGGCAGCAGTTCTGGATCTGGCCGGATTTGCACAGAGACATGAACCGGTCGCCGGTACGGCCTTCCCGGTAGCAGGCGGTACAGAAGCAAGTATTACACCAATTGGTGTAGCAGGCTTCACCTCCTTAACAGCATTAAACACCACCGATGATGTAAAGAAAGCATCTATCCCATTTGACCAGGACAGAAATGGTTTCGTTATGGGCGAAGGCGCCGGTATCGTTGTATTAGAGTCCTTAGAGCACGCACAGGCAAGAGGGGCTAAGATCCTGGCAGAAGTAGTTGGATACGGTGCAACCTGTGATGCATACCACATC
>OGLN01002569.1_pt1 | contig 11003 bp, 12 predicted proteins | sample 1572641 | NCBI WGS metagenome assembly OGLN01 (sample SAMEA2581903, study PRJEB24529) | metagenome | biome: Human gut stool | place: China | collected 2011
CATATAACTGCCGCCGTCTTATAGATAAGGCTATCAAGGCAGCTAAGAAGCTTGGACTTACAGTCAGCTTTGACCCTAACTTCAGAAGTACTTTATGGTCTTTTGAAACTGCAAGGGATGTACTTAGCAAGTATCTTCCATATGTAGATGTACTTATAGGTATTGAGCCTATCCATGTATACAATGCAGATGGAACAGATGTAAAGGATGGTCTTACTATGGACCCATCTTTTGAGGATATGGACAGAGTATTCAAGGCTATTGATGAGCAGTACCATATGAAGGCGATTGCAAGAACTGTACGTTATGTTCATTCAGGAAGTAATAATTCACTTAAGGCTTTCTATTATGCTGACGGAAAGACTTACGAGAGCAAGACTCTCAATTTTGAGATTGTTGACCGTGTTGGTGGCGGCGATGCGTTCTCTTCTGGTCTTATCTATGCTCTTATGCAGGATGGATGGAAGCACGAAGATATCGTCAACTTCGCCGTGGCTTCTTCAGTAATGAAGCACGCTATCCGTGGCGATACAAACATCACAAGCGTTGACCAGATTAGGCGACTTATGAATAATGCTTCATTTGATGTGCAGAGATAGTAAGTTGTGTTAAGGGATATTTGGATTGTTATCCCATTATTATGCTCATATTGAGGTGGGGCTTAAGGTTTTCCACCAACTTATGGGCAGACTTATGTGGGATTAGACATTTTGCTCTTGGCATCATATATTATTATAAATTTAAATGTGCAGCCTGCACGCATATAGTTTAACCGGATATTTTAGGTATCTGGTTGGATTGTATGCGGGTGGGGTGCTTTTTTGTTTTGTGGGGGAGAATAAAAAAGACTGTTTTAATACAACATTCCTATAAAAGTATATGCAAAGGTATTAAAAAGCATAAAAAGGTGTTATAATATATAAAAATGTATTGAGAGGTGATAATTATGGATGGCAGGTATAAAACAGTATTTAAACCGGGAACATATCCTGAAAAAACCTATGTTTCAAGAAAAGAGAAGATACTAGGATATACATATGAAGACAGATTATTACAAAGTCTTTCGATTGAAGGGTATCTGACATACATTGTAGGTGCTTCCAAATGTGGAAAAACTGTATTATGTGAAAAAGTTATAGGTGCTGAACGTATGGTATCTATGTCTGGTAATGATTTTACAAAGATAAGTGATTTCTGGCAGGGAGTAGGTAAAAAGATTGGCTTTGAAATGTCATCATCTTTTTCAGATAAAACAGAAGATTACAACGATAAATCAAAGGAAGCCTCAATTATTACAAAGAATTATATTAACAATAAAGATAAAATAATAAAGTACTTCATAGAAAATAATAAAATTCTTGTATTGGATGATTTTCATTATGCACCAGCCGATATCCAGTATGAAATTGCGTGTCAGCTAAAGGAAGCAATACGTCTGGGATTTCAGGCTGTTATTATTTCACTTCCACATCGTTGTGACGATGCAATCAGATTAAATCCTGACCTTGCAGGAAGATTATCCGTAATAGAAATTGATGCGTGGGGAAATGACGATTTATGCGAAATTGCACGAAAAGGTTTTAAAGAATTAAACAAAAAAGTAAAACCAGAGATTATGGAAAGAATTGCAGTTGAAAGTATCTGCTCACCTCAGTTAATGCAGGCAATCTGTTTAAATATAGGCTTACTTCCGGATACAACAGAAAAAACTATAATCAATGAAAAAATAGTAGAGTCGGCGTGTTATCTTGCAAGTGTTAATCTTCCATATGCGGATGTTGTAAGATTTTTTAAGGCAGGTCCGCCATCACGCGGACAGAAAAGACTGGGATATATATTAAAGGATAATACAGAACGTGACATATATGACTTACTGTTGAAAGCTATTGCCGATAATCCGCCTTTAATTGAAATAGGAATAACAGATTTGACAAACCGTGTCAGAAATATAATGGCGGATGCCAATAAAATAAATAACACTAAGGTAAAGTCGGCATTAAAAAACTGGATGAAAATATTAGAAACACAGGGAAGCAGTTTATATAATGTTATAGAATGGAAAGATGAGTCAGTTCATATACTGGATAATCATTTTTTGTTTTATATGAGGTGGAAAAAAGATGAATAGAGTGGAGTTAATAAGTAAGGGGCAGAAGCTGCTTGATATAAAAGATTTACAAGTATTGCAGAAAGAATATGAACAATGGATAGATGATTTAAGGCAGAGTGAAGATTTTGGAAAAACTATGGAACGTAATAGCATTTTGTTACATATTTCAAGCAATCCATATGGTGTGCCAGAAATTGAATTAAAAAAATATAAGGACAGAATAGAAAAATATATAAGATTATTACAAAACTGCAATAAAGAAAACGAAAGTAATAAACTGTTACTTCAGATTTTAAAAAATTTTGATATGTTTCTGTATGAATTTTTCAGAGGAAAGCCACACGGTAAGTCGTCTATCGATATGGACGGCTTGAAGAAGTTCCAGATAAATAATGAGTATGATTTACAGTATATTCTGTATTCATATTTAAAACCGATATATCCATTGTGCAGAATGGAAGTTCCAGAAGATACAGGTTATGAAACCGTCAGAACTGATATTTACATAAATCAGGGAACGGTGTTAGAAACTAAGTGTTCACGCCCTTCTATGAGCCAGAAGAAGCTTATAGAGGAAATAGAGGCAGATATTACACATTATGGTGCATCGAATATATTTTTTTATATTTATGATAAGGAAAAAATAATAGATAATCCAGAATTATTCAAAAAAACCTATGAGAATAAAATTTATGAAAAAAATATTTATATTGAAATATTACAGCCAAAGGAATTGATTTAATTAAATATTTTTGGAAATATTAAAAATGGTATATAAACCGGAAAGAGATAGCACGTCCTGTTTTGGGGTAAACCAGCAGAGGGCGTGTTATTTTTTTGTGTTGGATTATGTTGATATAAAAAAAATTTTTGTGACAAATTGTAATGAAAGTAATAAAACCTTGAAGAAACGGATAAAATAGCTAAAAATAATATTGAAGAAACGTACTAAAACGACTAAATTGACTTTGAAGAAACGTATAAAAACGCCTGAATTAATCTTGAAGAAATGGATAAAATAAGAGATAATAATCTTGAAGAAAATGACATTTACTATAGAAATACACATTAATAAGGGAATAAATAAGGGAATACGCATCATTTTTAGATTAGTATTAAACAGTAACAATTGTTTAGTTCTGAAAGGGGAAAGTTATGAATTTTAAAAGAAAAGTATATAGCAGATTGTTAGAATGGAAAGAGAAGTATTCAGATAAATATGCGGTTTTGTTAGAGGGGGCAAGGCGAGTTGGTAAGTCTACAATCGCACAGAGCTTTGGAGAAAATGAATATGACTCATATATTCTTATTGATTTTTCCAAAACAACAACTAATATATTGGAGTGTTTCGATGATATAGCAAACCTGAATATATTTTTTTTAAGATTGCAGGCGGAAACAGGCATAACATTATATGAGCATAAATCACTTATTATATTTGATGAGGTTCAGCTTTTTCCAAAGGCAAGACAGGCAATAAAACATCTTGTAGCTGACGGAAGATACAGTTATCTGGAAACTGGTTCACTAATTTCTATAAAGAAGAATGTTAAGGATATTTTAATTCCCTCAGAAGAAATGAAAATACCGGTTTATCCAATGGATTATCAGGAATTCTGTGATGCGACAGGTGGAAGTTATGAACTTCTTAAGCAGATATATGATACAGGCAAGGCTATTGGGCAGGCAACTAACCGTAAATTAATGAGAGATTTAAGAATATATATGGCTGTAGGTGGTATGCCACAGGCAGTTGAAGCTTATATAGAAGGTAAAAATTTTTCTGAGATTGATATGGTCAAAAGACAGATTATATCATTGTATGAAGAAGATTTTAAAAAGATTGACGGGTCTGGAAGGATATCTGCATTATATCATTCAATTCCCGCACAGCTTGCAAAAGATTCCAAAAAATATAGAATTACTACTGCAATAGGACAAAAGAATAATTCAAAGTCAGAGGAATTATTATACGAGCTGATTGATTCAAAGACGGTTTTACCTTGTTATAATTCAACCAATCCAAGGGTAAGCCTGACAGATACAAAAGATTTTGACAGTTATAAATTGTATCTTTCGGATACAGGATTATTTATTACATTAATGTTTATTGACCGCCCAGTCACAGAAAATGATGTGTATGCAAAATTACTTTCTGATAAACTGCCGGCTAATCTTGGTTATCTGTATGAAAATCTTATTGCACAGATGATTACAGCAGCAGGAAGGGAACTTTATTATCACACTTGGGAAAAAGACAAAAGTACACATTATTATGAAGTTGACTTTCTTATTTCTGAGGGAAGTAAAGTAAATGCTTTTGAAATTAAGTCATCAGGGGCAGGAAAGCACGAATCTATAAAACAATTTTATAAAATATAAATGGTATATAACTTTATATATCATTTTTCATTTTATAAAGAAAGGATTTTGTTATGTACGAATCTAAAAATTCCGTTTATTGCTATAAAGGCACTAATGTGTTAGTTAATAAAATGAATATTAAAGACCCTATTGCACTTAAAAATTATGAAACCAGTGTTATTGGGCTAAAACTTATGGCTCTTAGTAAACAAGGCATTACAGGAAAATTTGATGTATCACACTTTGTGAGTATTCACAAGTTTTTATTTGAAGATATTTACCCTTTTGCAGGATTGTTTAGAACCGAAAATATTGCAAAAGATTATTTTCAGTTTGCCGAATGGGAATATATTGAGAATGAACTTACAAGATTGCTTTCAGAATTAAAAAGTGAAAATTTCTTAGCCAATTTAACAAAAGAAAAATTTGCGGAAAGACTAGCATATTACTGGGCAGAATTAAATGTTTTGCATCCTTTCAGAGAAGGAAACGGCAGAACAACAAGAGAATTTTTAAGACAACTTTCTCAAAAAAATGGCTATATTTTAAATCTCCATAAAGTATCTCCAAAAGCTCTTTTTAATGCTAGTATAAAATCAATAATAGATACTTCAGATTTAGAAAAATATTTATATGAATGCCTTGAAAAATAAAAAAGAACATATTATTAAAAAAATAATGTGGTTCTTTTTTTATTTTTCTGTGTTTACATAAACCGTTTTTCATATTGTCAAAGAGTTCTCTACAAAAATAGTATTCCCCTTTCTAACTCTAGCTTTTACCTCACTATTTGGACTAACCGTTATTTTATTTGTGTAGGTACTGTAATTTTTCCCACCATCCACACTTATTTCTTTTATATACTCATTTGAATACTGTGGATAAATAGCTTCTACTATAATATCAGTACTATTTGCGTCGCTTTTATTAGGAATTAATACAATTGAATCTTTCTTTATACTCCTTACCTTTACCTCTTGCTCTGTTTGTTTTCCTTTTGTATCAATAATTTTAAAAGTGTATGTGCCTGTTTCCGATATTGAATATGTTGCAGTAGCCATTAAATCGTTATTAAACTGCACCGTTGTATTGTCAGGTAATACTATGGTTTTAATTCCATCTTTTAGCTGAACCGCAGTAAAGGATAAGGTTGAATATGGTGTTGTTTTATCTTTGCTTACCTTATATCCATTTACTACCTTTTCTTGTTCTGATTTTGACACAACTTGTACTTCTGAATTGCACACAACAAGAGTATTATTACTTTCAGTAATACCTCCAATTAATCCATTTTCCGTTGTCGTATAAGAATTTATCATTTTACTTTGTACTAAATTTTTTCCCAGTTCGTTATAATTAATACCAGATTCATCATTCTCACTTTGTTTCATCAATTGAATTTGTGCTTGTGCTACTACACTGCTGTTTTTTATTTTTTCTTTTTGGTTCTGTGCTGTTGTTAGTAAGCCGTCATCTCCAATTGTTGCACTAATAGTTATCCCAGCCAGAATTGCCATAACCATAGCTGTTATTACTAGCGAAATTAATGTTATTCCATTCTCTCTTTTCATATTATTATACCTTCCATATACATCTTTTGCCTATCCTATACTTAAATTATACTAATAATTATACATTTTTCAACTATTTTTTTATAGTATTTTCTATTTTTTTCTTATGTATCAACATTTTCTGCACTTTATTACATTTTTATTACATTTAATAGTTTTTAATCATTATTAAGTATAATTAAAGCTTATATATTATCTAAAATTATAGTATACTGTACTTGTTTGCAATGTTTTTTCTTTATATTTCGCCATTTCCGAAACAGTTACTAATTGATATCCTTTTGACAACAGTTGTGGCACAAGTTCTTCAACAGCTTCTGCAGTTGAATTATAAATAGAATGCATTAAAATAATTCTTCCATCAAAATTTGATATTTTATTCACTTCTTCAAGTATTTTTTTCTTATCTCTAGTTTTCCAATCCAAAGAGTCTACATCCCATCCTATTAATGGATATTTCAAAGTTCTTCTAACAATTACATTTGCATTTCCATATGGTGGCCTAACTAAGTACAGTGTATGACCTAATGTTTTCTCGTAGATCCTAGACGCATTTGAAATATCATCTTGTATTTCTTCTCCAGATAGTTTATTTAAATTTTGATGTGAATATGTATGGCTTCCAACTTCACAACCAATTTGTTCTTCCCTTTTTGTAATATTGGGGTAATTTTCCATACAAGTTCCTAAGTCAAAAAATGTAGCAACTACATTATACTTCTCAAGTATATCTAAAATTTTAGGAGTAGCAGTTCCATTCGGTCCATCATCAAAAGTTAGTGCAACCATTGGTTTTAATGGGTCTATATTTCTATTTTTTATAGGCACTTTCACTGGTATTTTTTCTGGTGGTTTTTCAGTAGTTAGATAATTAGATGCTACATATGTTACTTCCCCATTAAATATTACCCTGCTCCAACCATTATTTCCAATTCCAGTTCTCGTAATTGATTTATCACTTTGTAATAGACCTTTTTTATCACAAGAAGCATTATCAAATGCTCTAATATTTACATTTGTAGTAGCATATACAGTTTCATTTACATCTATATAATTTCCTAACACTACATTATAATCAGGTTCTGTCTCTTGCTGTTCTGTATTTTTTTCTTCATTTGTTGTCTGATTATTATTTGATTGTTCTTCATTAATCTTTTCCTCATTCGCTGTTTCTTTATTTTGCATTTCTATATTTTCTTTTTGATTTTTCTCTGCACTATTAGAATCTTCTTTATTAATTAGTAAATTTTCAATTTTATTTACTTTATTATTAGCATTATCTCCATCATTATTCTTGTTACCACATGTAATATTTTCAATATTATTACTAATTATAGGCACACTGCTTGCTTTTATAGAATCGTTAATAACAATATACATTAACATTACCATGGCAAAAATAAGCATAATTAAAACAACAAATATTACTTCTTTGAATTTCATTTGTATTGTATCCTCTTTTATTACGTTTTTTCTTTGTTACCTAGTATAACATTAATTAGTAAAAAACGCAATCAAATAAAAAAGAACCCTCTCTCGAGGGAAAGATTTTTCTTTTAGTTTGGGTTAATCGTCCTTTTTAGCAATTTTACGCTTCTGATGAACTATCGTTTCTCATGTTGCAACATCCATTATTCATGTTATTTGTACTATTGTTTCCACAGCAATTACTCATATTTGTGTTCATGTTATTATTCCATTTCATGTTATTCATGTAAAATTTCTTTTCTGCCATCTTGTCTTGTACATCTCTTAGAGCCTCTCCAAATCTCTGGAAGTGAACTACTTCTCTTTGTCTTAAATATCTTAAGACATCTACAACGTCTTTGTCATCAGCACATAAGTCTATTAATTTTTCGTACGTAGCACGTGCTTTCTGTTCAGCTGCTAGGTCTTCTTGTAAATTTGCAATTACATCACCTTTGCATGCTAAGCAATTTGCATCAAATGGAACTCCTGCAGCAGATTGAGGGTAAACATCAACTCCATGGTCTGTATAGTATGGACCTAATCCTGCTTTTTTCAATTCTTCTGGGCAAACTCCTTCTGTTAATTGGTGCACCAAAGTTCCTACCATCTCAAGGTGTGCCAGCTCCTCCGTGCCTATGTCGTTAAGCGTTGCCTTCGCAATTTGACTTGGCATTGCAAATCTTTGAGATAAATATCTTAAAGCTGCTCCAAGTTCTCCGTCAGGACCTCCATATTGTGATATTATTACCTTTGCCATTTGAGGATTTCTATTTTTTATATTTATTGGATATTGTAACATTTTGTTATATGTCCACATTACTCTTCACTCCTTTCCCATGGCCATTGTTCTTCTAGCCATCTCCAGCTATTGCAAGGGAAATAAATGCTAAGTGGGCCATACATTCTCTGATATTTGTCTGATAAATCTCTTAATTCTTGGCAATATTCTCTGTGTAAGCAAATTGCTCTTTTATCATCTGAATGGGTGTTTAAATATTCTCCAATGTCTGTTACAGCAAATTTTAAAGCTCTAATCTTACACATCATTTCATCTCTTATTGCATTATTTTTGTCACAGCAATCTTTGTTTGTACAGCAATTTTCCTTAGTCATCAAATTTGCTGTATTATATCCAAATTGAGCATTTATCCCTGTTGGCTCATATTTGCAATCTTCTAAATCTGTATTTGAACAGCTATTCATATTATTTAAGAACATGTGTTGCACCCCTTTCCTATCTCGTTTCTACTCTTTAAATATTCAATATCCTCCACGCTTTGGCAAGGATAATATGGGCTTACTAGCTCTGGAAACAAACTTCCATTCTTTAATCCACATATTGGAGTAAATACGTTTGTCATTTTTTGCATTGGCACATAACTTTGGCCAAGCATTGGGTTTAATGGGAACACACTCTCTTGCTCATCAAATCCGCATGCACATTCACTCATATTGTTATAGCTACAACTGCATCCGCCATTATTGTTAGCATTGCAACAGCAGTTGCATTCACAATCAGTATCTTGTACATCCATACAAGATTCATCAATTGGGCTTATTTCTTCATTATTACATGTGCAACATTTTTTATTACAGCATCTGTACATTTTCTCTTCCTCCTTTATATATACAAGCATGTTTTACACGCTTTAGTACATTTTATGTTACCATGCAAATAAATGTTACTTTTGCCCATTAGGGACGCCCCTTTTGAGGTGAAGTTATTGTTTTTTAACAAAAAAACTTACTAAATTTCTGATTATCTTTTCATAAGTTGGTAAATGCCGATATATCCCGTATTTTAGGGCTTTATCGGTATTTTCTTTTTGGAAGATACCTTGCATAAGCTGGCATTTACCAGCATGAAAATGCAACCAAAAGTAGTAAATGAGTAGTAAATATAAGCTCCGATATTAACAAGCCAGCCTTTCCAGTTCTGCTTTTGCAGATTGAAATGTGCCGTGTGCATAATAGCCAAGTGTCATGGTTATGTTAGCGTGTCCCATGAGATATTGCAGAGTGTTTGGGTTCATTCCTCTGTTTGCCATATTCGTACAATAAGTATGTCTGAATGAATGTGGCGTGATGTTCGGTAACTTGTCCGTGTGATACTTGTTATACTTCTTAATCAGTCCTCGCACCATGCCCTCATAGTTTCCTGCAACTTTAGGCAAGCCCTCACGGTTTAAGAATAGGAAATTGCTGTAACCACCTACAATCAGCGGTTGTGCCTTTCCTCTGTTCTTTAGTATTCTTTGGATTGCTTGATAAGCCCGTTCTGTCAATGGAAGTTCCCGTTTTCCGTTTTTGGTCTTTGGTGTTTCAATATAGTAGCCCATTTCGCTATCTTTCAATAACTGGTGGTCTATATTGAGTATTCTGTTCTGCATATCAATATGCGTCGTCAGTCCGCAAAATTCAGAAATACGAAGTCCCGTTTCCAGCAGAAGCACAACCTCATCATAATACTTGCTGTAAATCTTATCCTTTTCCATAAAGGCAAGCAGGCGTTCTTCCTGCTCTGGTGTAAGGATAACTTTCTGCTCCGTATCATCTTCCAGAACATCACTTAGCTTAAATTCAAACGGGTTCTTTCTGATACAGTCGTCTTGTATCGCCATGTAAAATGACGCTTTCAAGGAACGCTTATAGTTATCAATCGTTTTATAGGCATATCCTTTTTCGCTCATTCTGATAGCCCATTCTTTAGCGTCCGACTGCTTAACAGTATCAATCGCCCTCATACCCAATGGGTCATTTTTCAGAGCGTTCATAAGATACTGTCGTCCTTTTTCAGTAGCCCTTTTGATGTTCTTTCTTTGACTGTTCTTCTTGTCGTAGAGCTGGCAGACTGTCATTTTACCGCCGACTGTGTCGATACCGTCGTTAAGGTCTTTTTTTATCTGTGCTTCTTTTTCCCTCAACGATATATCATCACGCTTTCCAGCAGGTGTCTTGTCTGTCGGTACAAGTTTCCAAGAATAGATAAATTGTGGCTTTCCGTATATATCGGTATATTTATAAACGTATCTTCCGTCTTTTCGCTGGCTCTCTCCATTACGCAAATTGCGATTTTTACTGTCTTTTCGTTTCACATTAGACATAGTGTAAAGCTCCTTTCCGTCATGGAATGAGCCGTGATACGCTACTAATATTATACCATATCTACGGCTCAATGACATTAGATTTCGTCCAATGTATCTATGATTTTTTCAAATTGTTTTCGCTTAATCTGAATACGATTACCGTTCACGATAACCCAGCCAGCGTCAAGATTTTCTTCGGCTAATTTACGCAATTTCTTTTCGCCAATACGGAAGTATTTAGACGCTTCTTCAATCGTCAGCGTATATTTTTCCCAGATAGGCACATCAGTATTGTTCATAATCTATGCACCCCCTTTACTGTGTGTCATTTTTTTACAAGCAGACAAACGGCTTTGGAAAGCTCCGTTAGTATCTCAACTATTCCCATTCTTGTGGGCAGAA
>OGLN01002574.1_pt1 | contig 10985 bp, 9 predicted proteins | sample 1572641 | NCBI WGS metagenome assembly OGLN01 (sample SAMEA2581903, study PRJEB24529) | metagenome | biome: Human gut stool | place: China | collected 2011
GAAGAAATAAAAATGCCTTACCAGTCGGCAAACAGGTAAGGCTGTGCTCATAAGAGCAAAATGCATACTTGGGAGCATCCACTTTTGGAATGGATACTATCCGAACTGAAAGGCATCTGTTCCAGCAGGTGTCTTTCTTTATATTCAATATAGCATAAAGCATTTGATATTTCAAGAAATTTTGGAGACTGTTTTAAATAAAACACCTTATACAATCCCCTGTTCGTTCTGTTACATTTCTTTACATATTCTTTTGTTACTTGTGGTGCATGAAGTTTTTGATTTGTCACTTTTCCCAGATTCTTATTCCTTCGAATATTTGTGATATCGCCAATAATAACCGTGTGGATATCATTTGCTTTACAATAATTCACTACTGCTCTGGTCACTTTATGAAGATAGTCGTGAATACAGTTTCGCCTGTACTTTACCGACCAAACCACATGGTAATTAATGTTGTATACGCAAGTGCGTGAATGACGCTTAGAATATTATTCACATGTAGGTTTATCCTCCGGGGATGACGGAAATAAAAATTAGAATATCATTCACTTGTAAAAAGCCACTGTAAAAGGTGGCTTTTGGTTTAGGTAAGAGATTAAATACTATAGAAGAAAGAAGGTGTCTGCTTGGCAGAATATACACTTTACATAGACGAAAGTGAAACATTTAATAAATCTTTTAAATCATTGATTTTTACAATAGCTTGTAATTGTACTTGTTGCAAGATTAATTCTACACGTTCATTATAAAGCATGAAATAATCACCACTTAAGATAAAATAAGAATTTGCTCAAATAAATATAAATAAATTATTTTAAAGTACGTTGTTTTAAGACTTCATAAGCTAAGATAGCAGCAGCATTGGAAGCATTTAAAGAGTTTACTTTGCCACGCATTGGGATTTTGACGATGAAATCGCAAGCATTTTTTGTAAGACGGCTAACACCACGACCTTCACTGCCGATAACTAAAACTAGAGGGCCTGTCATATTGGCATCATAATAATTTTCTGTACCGTCCATATCTGCGCCAGCTACCCAAAGACCTTTTTGTTTTAATTCTTCTAAAGTTTGTACGACATTACCAATGCGAGCTACAGGAACATATTCTAAAGCTCCAGCAGAAGTTTTAGCTACGATAGAAGATAATGGGCAACTGCGATGTTTAGGAATTAAAATACCATGAGCACCAACAGCATCAGCAGTACGTAAGATTGCACCGAGATTATGAGGGTCTTCTAATTCATCTAATAAGATGATGAATGGATCTTCATTGCGTTCTTTAGCAAGATTTAAAATATCATCAAGTTCTACATAATCAACAGGAGCTGCATAAGCTGCAATACCTTGATGACGTTGACCGCCACAGATTTGGTCAAGTTTTTCAGTATTTACATTTTGTACAATGATACGGCGTTCTCTAGCAAGTGTCATGATTTCAGGCATAGAACCACCATGTGCGCTATCTGCGATCAAGATGCGATTGATAGAACGACCACTTTTTAAGGCTTCACGAACAGCATTGCGACCAAGTAAGATATCTTCACTGATTTCTACTTTTTTAGGTTTAATTTGTTTTGTATCATTTATTTTTTTCTTCGGACGAGGACTTACTACAAATTTATTTTTTTTATCTTTTTTAGGTTTATTTTTTGTTGGACGCATGATAATCTCCTTTTTTATTAATATTTTATAAATTATTCTTCACGTAATTTAAGCATTTCTTTAAATTTACCACAAGTCATAGCACCTTCAGGGCAACGACCAGTGCGAACACAAGTTGCACCTGCATTTTTGAATAAAAGTGGAGCTACTTTTTTAACTTCAGCAAGCATTAAATATGCCATTTGACGAATTTCCCATTGAGCGCGATTACAGCAACGAAGAGAGAAGAAATTGAGAAGAGAACGAGCATTAAATGTTGCTAAAACTTTTGTTTCTGTAGCATTAGCTAAAACATAACGAGCATCTTCTTTAGGAACATCCATAGCTACTAATTCATCATAAGTTTGGCGAATTGTATGCATTAGATTTTCAAATTTTGCCTTAGCTTCATCATTTTCAGCGATTGATGGCGGTAAAATATATTCAAAATCATGTTCACTTACATAACGCTGAGATTGTTGAGAATAAGAAGCAATACGATGGCGCACTAATTGATGAGTGAGTACGCGAGAAATACCTTCAATGGCAAATGTAAAAGTAACATGTTCCATAGTGGAAGCATGACCCATGCTGATAATTTTTTCTACAAGTTTAGTAACTTGTTCATCAGTCATTTTTTCGGATAATTCCTCTGCACCAGCAGGAGAATAACAAAGACGAGCTGCCATAGCTACAGTACGCTCTGGTTCAGCAGTATATTTCATAAGTTTAACTTTAATCAAAGTAAAGCACTCTCCTAATATAAATTAAGTAAATTAATTATAACTAGTTTTAAAAATTTTCACAAGTAAAGTGCAGTAAAAAAGAGCAATACTAATAATTTACATTTAACAATTAGTATTGCTCTTTGAGTATAGAATTAAATTTCGTTTAAATAATCTGTTACAGATTTAATAGCATTGGCACCATCAGAAGCAGCAGTTAAAACTTGACGTAAATCTTTTGTACGCAAATCACCAGCTACAAAAAATCCTTTGGCATTTGTTTTACCTGTTTCATCAGCAATGACATAACCAGCATCATCAGTATTGACAAAATCAGGTACTAATTGATTATTAGGTATCATGCCCACTGCTACGAAAATTCCATCTACAGGAATATCTACAATTTCGCCAGTCTTTTTATATTCGATTTCAATCGCAGAAACTTTTTTATCCCCTTTGATAGATTTTGGCAAAGCAGATTTTACAAATTCCACATTTGGCATAGCAAAAATTTTCTCTTGGGAATGTTTATCTCCACGTAATTCATCACGACGATGAATTAAATAAACTTTTTCACAAATTTTGGCAAGGAATAAAACATCTTCAAGAGCAGTATTTCCGCCACCGATAACAGCAGTTGTCTTATTGCGATAAAAAGCACCATCACAAGTAGCACAATAATAAACACCACGGCTTAAATATTGCTGTTCTCCAGGAACATTCAAAGTACGAGGATTAGCACCAGTAGCCAAAACGACAGATTTAGTTAAAATAGGTGCTTGACCTTCGATTTCTACAGTATATGAATTATCCTCATTTTGTTTAATAGCAGTTACAGTTGCTTCTTTAATTTCAGCACCTAATTTTTCAGCATGTTCTTGAAGTGCCATAGAAAAAGAAGCCCCATCAATATTAGGCATACCAGGATAATTATCTAAATCATTAGTAGTAACAATCTGACCACCACTATAACCAGCTTTTTCCAAAACAACATAATTCAAAGCCGCACGAGAAGCATATATAGCAGCAGCAAGACCAGCAGGACCACTGCCAATAATAACAGTATCTAACATAAAATCACCTACAATATAAAATCAATATTTCTTATAAAATAATAATTATTATCCATTAACTAAATTATAATATAAAAAACAACAAAATGTCTACAAAAATATTGCAGAAAAAAGAATCATAATATATAGTAAAAGAAAGGGATAGAAGTAAAAAAGCAAGCTTAGCAAGAGTCTAGACAAAAGAAAGGAATAAAAAATGAAAAAAAAATCTCCTCGCCTACAATTAAACATAAGATTAACCCCAGAACAAAATGAACTAATAAAACAAAAATTAGAACAAACACAAATATCAAAAACTCAACTAATAATAGACAGCATAAACAACAACCCAATATACATAATACCCAACCTAGAACAAACAATATCGCAAATAAAATACCTAGGAAATAAAGTAAACGAATTATCTAATAAAATAGAAACAAAAGATGAAAATACAGAAAAACTACTACAAGAAATCCAGCAAGGATGTGATGAATTTTGGCAATTATTAAAGTCGTTAAAGCAGGAAAAACAAAAGCAAGTCTAAAATCAGCGCTAAATTATATTGCTAATGAAGAAAAAATAACCACAATAACAGGGAAAAAATTAATAACTCCGTTGAATTGTTGGGGTTCACTAAAAAATATATATGATACAATGATAGCAACAAAAGAGCTATATCGAAAAGCAATAGATAATAGAAATAGTGAAATGTATAAACATTTTCAGCAATCATTTAAGCCAAATGAAATAACTCCAGAAAAAGCCCATGAAATAGGAAAAAAATGGGCAATGCAAAATTTTGTTCAAGATGGTTTTGAAGTATGTATATGTACTCACTTAGATACAGAACATATACATAATCACTTTATCATCAATTCAGTGAATGCTATAACAGGTAAAACCATAGAAATACATGCCAATAAAACTTTAGAAAAATTAAAATATAGTTCTGATGAATTATGTAGAGAATATAATTTATCAGTTATTGAAAGAGATATATTTGCTCAAAATAAAAATCATGAATATAATATGCGTAAAAAATATAGCTTTTTAAGAGAACAATTTAGAGATTTAACATGGCAAAAAACAGTTTATGATAAAATAATAGCTATTTTAAATAAAAGTAGAAATAAAGACTTTAAATATTTTGAGCAGGAATTATTAAAAGTTGGCATAAAATTGGAACATGAACGTTTAAAGAAAGATTTTATCTTTAATTATATTGATGAAAATAGAAAAGTTAGTGATAAAACTTTAGCTAAAACTTTTCATGATGATAAAATTCTACGTAGTAATATTGAAATGATATGGGGAAAAACTCTTCAATATGATTTAGATAAAAAAATATATTTATCCGAAAAAAAACAAGGATTTTATAATTTGATAGAGAATTTAATAAAAACAATTGATAATATAAATAAATTAAATATAAAAACTAAAGTAGAGTTTTATATATTTATGGAAAAACAAGGTTGGTTAATAAAAGAAACTCAAACAGGTAAAGCTTTTTATAATCAAGAACATAATAGGTATTTATATGATAATACTATTTATAAAATTTTAGAAAATAAAGCATATTGTTTGAAATATATAGAACAAAATTTAATGTAAAAGGAGCTTTACTAATGGGAGTAGCGATGAAAGGTCATTTATTGGCACTATTTACAATCATTTGTTGGGGAACAACATTTATATCCACTAAAATATTATTAGTAGATTTTTCGCCAATTGAGATATTATTAACAAGGTTTGTAATCGGTCTTAGTATTTTGTATATAATTAGACCAGAACCTTTGAAATTAAGGCATGAAGAACATCGTTTATATTTGGTAGTGGCAGCATTATCAGGAATTACTTTATATTATTTGATGGAAAATATTGCATTGACATATACATATGCTTCAAATGTTGGAATTATTTCATCAACAGCTCCTTTTTTTGCTGCTATTTTAGCTAGTTTTACATTGCGAAAACATGCAATAACAGGGCCTTTTATTGTAGGATTTATAATTTCAATGATAGGTATAGTATTTATTGCCTTAGAAGAAAGTAGTTTGAATATCAATCATAAAGGCGATATCTTAGCTTTAGGAGCTGCTGTTTTATGGGCTGTTTATGCTGTAGTATTAAAGAAAATTTGTGCATTTGGCTATGATATGATAGTTATCACAAGAGAAATTTTTCTTTATGGCGTAATTTTAATGATACCACCAGTTATTTTTATGGGTTTTAATATTGACTTAATTTATTTATTGGAACCAGTAAATTTAGCAAATATGTTGTATTTAGGAATTGGTGCTTCAGCAATTTGTTTTTTGACATGGAATTTCGCTACGAAGTATTTAGGTGTGGTAAAGACTACAGTATATATATATGCTAGCCCAGTGGTAACAGTAATTACTGCTTATTTAGTATTAAATGAGCCAATAACTTTATATAAATTAATAGGTATGATATTGGCTATTGTTGGCTTAGTCATATCACAAAGATGAAGAAAGCTCTCAGAATTTCTGAGAGCTTTTTATTATAAGCCTAGATTTTCGCCTACTAAGATAACTTTTATTTTTTTTGCTGGACGACAAATGCGAGTAGTAACCATATAAGCACAGCAACTATCACTAGATAAGCAATCATGACAAGCACCAGTCTGATTGCATGGTGTTTTAGCATTAGGAAAACGCTGTACAACGCTAGGAGCAGCTATATTTCTAGCACGAGCATAAGCATCATCTAGAGTTTTTACTACTTTATTCATACCGACAATTATAATTACATTTTTAGGTCCATAAATCATGGCAGCGACACGATTGCCGTTACCGTCGATATTTACTAATTGACCATCTTCACTGATAGCATTAGAGCTCATAAGGAAAGTATCACAAAGTAGAGCTTTACGCATGAGGTCAAGTCGTTCTTCTGGTGATTTGGCACTATCACGGTCAATTACTTGATAATGTTCTTTTACATAGGATAATAAATTAATTTCATCAATAGAAATAGAGCCTCCCCATGAAACAACATCATTTTCAGGGATTAATTTAATTGCTTGGGCTAAAGCTTCTTCTTTGGTGCTACAGTAATAAGCTTCAAAATGACGTTTAGTTAGAGCTTTTACTACATTAGGGCCTAGTTTGTCATAACGCAATTGTTGAGGTAAATTTCTAGCCATAAAATCATCTCCAATATAAATAGTATTTACTTATATTATAATATAAAATTTCTTTATCAAGGATATATAATAATGAAGAAAAATAAGTACTTAATTAAATTGATATTTACAAAAGAGATTTAAATCTATATTATATTAAATATATAAATATTAATAATAAAGTTTATTAGTAATAGATTGCGGAGGTTAGTTATGGGTAAAATTATTTTAACAGGAGATAGACCTACTGGTCGTTTACATATTGGTCATTATGTAGGTTCTTTAAAAAGACGTGTAGAATTGCAAAACTCTGGAGAATTTGAAAAGATTTTCATTATGATTGCTGATGCTCAAGCACTTACAGATAATGCGGATAATCCAGAAAAAGTTCGTCAGAATGTATTAGAAGTAGCATTAGATTATTTAGCTTGTGGTATTGATCCTAAAAAATCTACAATTTTTGTGCAATCACAAATTCCTCAGCTCTGTGAATTGACATGTTATTATATGAATCTTGTTACTGTATCTCGTTTACAGAGAAATCCTACAGTTAAATCTGAAATTCAAATGCGTAATTTTGAAGCAAGTATTCCTGTTGGCTTTTTAGCTTATCCAGTAAGTCAGGCTTCTGATATTACAGCTTTTAAAGCAACAACTGTACCAGTTGGTGAAGACCAAGAGCCAATGATTGAACAGACAAGAGAAATTGTTCGTCGCTTTAATATGTTATACAATACAGAAACTTTAGTAGAACCAGATATCTTACTTCCAGATAACAAAGCTTGTTTACGTCTTCCTGGTATTGATGGTAAAGCTAAAATGAGTAAATCTTTAGGAAACTGTATTTATTTATCTGATGAAGCTAATGTCATTAAACAAAAAGTAATGAGCATGTATACAGACCCTGATCATATTAAAGTTTCTGATCCAGGAAAAATAGAAGGTAATACAGTATTTATTTACTTAGATGCATTCTGCAAAGATGAACATTTTGCTAAATATTTACCTGATTACAATAATTTAGATGAATTAAAAGCTCATTATCAACGTGGCGGTCTTGGTGATGTTAAAGTTAAAAAATTCTTGAATGCTGTATTACAAGAAGAATTTGAACCAATTAGAAATCGTCGTAAAGAATATCAAAAAAATATTGCTTATGTATATCAGATTTTAAAAGAAGGTTCTGAAGTAGCTCGTGAAGTAGCTCAACAAACATTGCATGAAGTAAAAGATGCTATGAAAATAAATTATTTTGATGATATTGAATTATTAAATCAACAGATTGATAAATATAAAGAAGTTAAATAATTATTTTAGGAAAACTTCCCATAGAATTTTATTTTTTAGATTTTATGGGGAGTTTTTTATTTTTAATAGCAATAAAATAACTTTAATAATAAATGCATATTTTTTCATTTTTTTCGATAATAAATTTAAAGTATTATTAAAATATAATAAAATAAAAATGTCTTTTAACAGAGTACTAGATTGTAAAATATAACTTTACATTAAGTTTATGCTGTTAATAGATATAAATAAATTGTTAACTTGTGAAATTGATATTTTCTTCTTAATATGGACATTATGATAAATAAAAATATAATTTCTAAGAAAACAATCTGTATTTATTAGATTTTTGTTTGCTTTATATAAAATTTTAGTAAAAAACAAGAGCTTTTTACGTAATTTATGTAAAAATAAAAATGTTTTTAATGTGTATTTAGTATTGCACTTTGTACAATACTATTGTACAATATATCATGATTTTATAAAAAAGGAGATTTTATTTATGAAAAATCATGATTTCATGAGCCATGAATTAAAATTGCCTGAACTTACACTTAGAGGGGTTATACTTGGTTTATTTATAACAATAGTATTTACTGCATCTAACGTGTATCTAGGATTGAAAGTAGGACTTACATTTTCTTCTGCTATTCCAGCTGCAATTATTTCTATGGCTATCTTGCGTATGTGCAAGGATTCTAATATCTTAGAAAATAACCTTGTACAGACTCAAGCATCTGCTGCTGGTACATTATCCGCAGTAATTTTCGTTATTCCTGGTTTATTGATGATTGGTTATTGGCAAGGCTTCCAATTTTGGCAAACTTTAATGATTTGCGCATGTGGTGGTTGTTTAGGGGTATTATTTACTATTCCACTTCGTCGTGCAATGGTAGTTAATACAGATTTGCCTTATCCAGAAGGTCGTGCTGCTGCTGAAATTTTGAAAGTTGGTAGTGCTAGTGTTAGCGAGAAAAAAGGCGTTACTGGCATGAAAGATATTGTAAGTGGTGGTGTTATCGCTGCACTTATCAATCTATTTTCTAGTGGATTTGGATATCTTTCCGCTGAAATGATGAATTGGATTCATTTGGGCAAAAATGTAGTAACTTGTCTTCCATTAGGTTTTTCTCCTGCTTTATTAGGTGCAGGTTACCTTATTGGTCTTGCTAGTGGTTTAGCAATTTTATTTGGTTTAGTTGTTACTTGGTTAGGTTTTGTACCATATTTCATGTCTATATCTGATATTCCAGCTGGTGTAGATATTGGTGAAGTAGCTACTAGCATTTGGTCTTCTAAAATTCGTTTTATGGGTGCAGGTACAATTGGTATTGCTGCTATTTGGACTTTAATTACTTTATTAAGACCTATTTTAGATGGTATTAAAATGTCTATTAAAGCTGTATCTGATAATAGTGTATCTAACGATAATTTACATCGTATGGATACTGATATGACACCAAAAAGCATTGGTATTGTATTTGTATTAATCATTATCGGTTTAATAGGTGTATTCTATTCCTTCTTAGCTGGTGGCAATTTATCCACAGGTATGACTTTGTTGTACATAGTAGTTGGTATTATTGTTGCTGTAGGTATGGGTTTCTTCGTAGCTGCTGCTTGCGGTTACATGGCAGGTCTTATCGGTACTTCTTCCAGTCCAATTTCTGGTATTGGTATTTTAGGTATCATTGTTTCTTCCCTTGTAGTATTAGCATTAGGTAACCTTGCAGGTTTATTTAGCTTTGAATATGGTACTTTATTTGCTACTGCATTTGCTATTTTTATTACAAGTGTTATTACAAGTATTGCTGCTATTTCCAATGATAACTTACAGGATTTAAAAACTGGTTTACTTGTTGGTGCAACTCCATGGAAACAGCAGGTAGCTTTATTAATCGGTTGTATCGCTGGTGCGATCGCTATTGCTCCTGTACTCAACTTACTTTATGAAGCATATGGTTTCCCAGGTGCAATGCCTCGTCCTGATATGGATCCAAATCAGGTATTGTCTGCTCCACAGGCTACTTTGATGGCAACAATTGCTAAAGGTATTTTCAATAATAGCATGGATTGGTCATATATTCTTTATGGTGTAATCTTTGGTATTATTATTATCATCATTGATGTACTCTTGAAAAAATCTACAAAAAATCTTAGCTTACCACCTCTTGCTGTAGGTATGGGTATATATCTTCCTCCAACTTTACAGATGCCACTTGTAGTAGGTGCTGTACTTTCTTATGTAGTAAATCGTTATTTACGTAAACGTGCAGAAGTTCGTAGCCCTCAGAATGTTGCTGATGATGTAGATACATGCAATCGTCGTGGTATCTTATTTGCCTCTGGTATGATCGTTGGTGAATCCTTAATGGGTGTATTACTTGCTGGTGTTATCGTTGTTTCTGTAACATCTGGCGGTAGTGAAGCTCCACTTCGTATGGTAGGCGATAGCTTTGGTGATACAGCTCAATGGCTTGGCTTATTAGTAAATATTTTATTAATTATTGAATTTGCTCGTCGTGTTATCACTGCGAAATTAAATAAGTAATTAGTGTAATAAAAAATGACTTCTATGATAATTTGCGTAGAAGTCGTTTTTTTATTGTTTAATTGTAGGATTTCTTTTATAATGATTTATATGTATTTTTTAGAATTTTAGGGAGCAAAGAAGATGAATTTTGATTGTAAAAATACGATTATACGACATAGAATATTTAAGAAATGTTATAAAGAGATAGCTAAAGAGGAAACAAATCGTATTTTTTGCCGACATGATATGGGTCATTTTTTAGATGTGGCTAGATTGATGATGATTTTAAATGTAAAAGAAGATTTAAAAATTAGCGATGATATGATTTATGCGACAGCTTTACTGCATGATATTGGTCGTCATATTCAATATCGTCAAGGAATTGGTCATGAAATATCTAGTGCGCAGATTGCTCCTTTAATTTTAGATGATTGCGATTTCACTGTAGAAGAAAAAAATCAAATCATTGAAGCTATTTTAAAACATAGAGATAGTAAAACTAGTGAAGAAAAGAATTTAAATGGGTTATTGTATCGAGCTGATAAAATGAGCAGGGCTTGTTTTTGTTGTCAAGTTCAGCCTATTTGTAAT
>OGLN01002584.1_pt1 | contig 10930 bp, 9 predicted proteins | sample 1572641 | NCBI WGS metagenome assembly OGLN01 (sample SAMEA2581903, study PRJEB24529) | metagenome | biome: Human gut stool | place: China | collected 2011
CCTCCGGCTGGGACGAGGTGAACTACCCCCACATTGCCACCAGCAGCACCTACGGGCACTGGGTGTGCGTGGCGGGCATCTCCCCCACCGCCGACCCGGAAAACCTGACCGAGAGCGACTTCTACGCCCTCGACCCCGCCCGGGTAACGGCAAATGGACGGCTTGCCGTCACCCGCCTGCTGGACAATACCCTGTGGGTGGAGAATTCCCCCCTCAAGGTGCTGGGGTAAAAGTATAATATGATAGAAACAGAGCGCCTGGCACTGCGGTGTCAGGCGTTCTGTTTTTATTCCGTTCCTTAATATCCCTTCACCGAGAAGCCGCGCTCCCACGGGTCGGGCGGGATGTCCTTCTGGCGGATGCCGGTGATCTGGATATAGTCGCTTTTCTGGATCATAGCGAACAGGGACATGAACTTATCCGGGTCGCCCTGCACCTCCAGCGTCACGCTGCCGTCATCCTCGTTCTGCACCCAGCCGGTCAGGTCAAGGGTCTGCGCGGCGTATCGCGCACGATAGCGGAAACCTACCCCCTGCACCTGTCCGGTGATGATGTAGCGCCGCCGCTCCGTGCCTTCCGGCAGTGCAGGCGGGGTGCGATCCTTTTTGGAAAGAAAATCAAACACAGCAGTGTCCCTTTACAGCTCCTGATAAGCGGTCATCAGGGCGGGAATGAACTGCTTTTTGCGGCTCACCACGCCCGGCAGCGTCCAGCTGGCATCGGCGGCGGGCTGGGTGTCGAAGCCATCCGTCAGCACCTCGGCGGCGTAGCGCCCGTTGCAGATGACCACGCTCTCCTCCTTGGGCACGTCGGTCAGCAGCATGTAGATGTCCTCCACGTTCTGCTTGTTGCGTGCCTCCTCGAGATAGGGCTTCAACAGCGCCTCGGCGGCGGTCAGGTTCTTGCGGGTCATGTAGCTGCCCTGCGCCACACCAAAGCGGATATCACCGCACATGAACACCTTGAAGTCCTGCAAGAACACTTCCTCGGCGGTCTTGCCGTCCAGCTTTTCGCCGGCTTCAAACATTTCGTTGGCAAACTCGTTGATGTCCACCCCGGCGAGCTTTGCCAGACGGTTGGCGGCGTTCACGTCGATGGGGGTGCAGGTGGGGCTGCGGAACACCAGCGTATCTGAAAGAATGGCAGCCAGCAGCAGACCGGCGGTCTTTTGCGGGATGGTCACGCCGTTTTCATCGTACATCTGGGTGACGATGGTGGCGGTGCAGCCCACCGGCTGGTTGCGGAAGTACACCGGGCCGCTGGTCTCCAGACTGCCGATGCGGTGGTGGTCGATGATCTCCAGGATCTCGGCCTGATCAAAGCCCTCCACAGCCTGGGTGGCCTCGTTGTGGTCCACCAGAATGATGCGCCGCTTGCGCAGGGCAATGACGTTGCGGCGGCTGACCATGCCGCAGTATTTGCCGTCCTCATCGAGGATGGGGAAATAGCGGTGGCGCACCTTTGCCATCACCCGCAGCACATCGGCCACGGGGGTGACGAGGGTGAATTTGAGGATGTTGTCCCGGGTCATATAATAGGAGATGGGTGCGCACTGGCTGATGAGCTTGCCCGCCGCATAGGTATCCTCGGGGGTGGTCATAATGGCTACGCCGGTCTCATCGGCAATGCGCTGGATGGTGCGGCCCACCTTGGCCCCATTGCAGATGATGAGCAGGGAGGCTTCCTTTTCAATGGCGCAGAGCTGGCTTTCGTACCGGTTGCTCAGAATGACGATATCCCCCTTTTCCACGCTGCTTTCCAGCAGCTCGGGGGTGGCGGTGCCGATCTTGATGTGGCCAGTGGTGCAGACCGCGTCGGCATTGCCCACCACCATGGTGCCGTTCAGCGTTTCAAGGATGTTCTTATAAGAGGTACGGCTCTTGGCCAGCACTGCGGTATCGAACACGTCCATGTTGGCGGTGGCAAGATCCTTCACGGTGATGATGCCCTCCAGCTCGTTGTCCGCGCTGGTGATGGACAGGGTGTCGATCTGCTGGTCGCGCATGATCTTCCACGCGCGGCGCAGGCTGGTGGAGCCCGGGATGCCCGGCATCTCGCGGTAATCCACATCCCGGATCTTGGGGTTCACGTCGGTGCACATCCGGGGCGGCGTGACACCGAATTTTTTCAGGACGAACTCGGTCTCCTGATTCATTTTACCGGCACGGCGCGGCTCACAGACCAGCGTGCTGGTGCGGTTTTTGAGCTCCGCATAGGCAATGGCGGAGCAGATGGAATCGGTATCGGGGTTGCGGTGCCCGATGACCACGACCTTATGTGCTTCTTTTGGCATAGGTTGTTCCCCTCTCTGGGTCAGATTCATTTACCTTCCGATCGGCTCCATACCCCAAACCACCGGGCACGGCTGCCAGCTACATTTTAACACATCCGGCACCGGGGGTAAAGGCGGCAGACATCTTTTTCTTGACAGCGCCCCAAAAATCGTCTATCCTTGACCTGAAATTTTTCTCTTTGGAGGTTCCCCCATGAAAAAGCTGTTCCGCGCCCTTTCCCTCTGCCTGACACTGGCTCTGTGCGTGTTCGGCAGCACCGCCGCGCTGGCCGAGGCTCCCGCCGCAACGCCCGCCCCCCAGGACCAACGTGTCATCACCGACGTAAGCCCCCTTGAGGATCAGATCCGCAACATCGTCGGCTTTACCACCAGCACCGGCGGCCCCTACGATTTTGAACAGGCCGACCATAGATCTGCCGTGCAGGCCTACGGTGCAGAACCCGCCGAGGGTGCCGTGGCCCTGCTGCGCATCTACGCCCGGGCCGAGGACCGGGGCGATGCCTCCATCAATTCCAGCGGCCACTCCTTCCTCTCGGTGCGGAACGTTTCGGACCACGACATCGAGGTGGGCGGCCTGCGGATCGCGCCCAACACCGAGATGACCTTCAGCCCCCGCGGCAACCGCTGGGAGCACACCGGCATCTGGTATAACCTGGAGGGCTACTACAAGCGCTATCTGGCCGATTCCTACTACCAGAACATCTATGCTGTCCAGACCTCGCTGGATCAGGGCCAGCTGGACGTGGTCAACCGCAACCTTGCCAAATCCGACCACTGGTCGACCTACTTCAACTGCGCCGCCTTTACCGAGAGCATGTGGAACGCTGTCTGCGCCGACACCCTTTCCGCCGGGCAGCCCTACACCCCGGAGAACCTGCGGAACGACATTCTGGCCAAGTACGGCGATCTGGCCGCATACAACCCCCAGGTCCCCTACGACTACATCGTTTATTACGGCACCAGCCTGACCCCCAGCAAAGAGTTTGCCTGATTTTCATGTTTGTTGGATACAACATCTTGATTTTCACGTCATTCCGCGCTATCATGGGTGTGTTTGAATCCACGCGCCAAGGGAGGACACCATGACAGACGCATCGACCACATCAAGACCGCTGTTCAACCGTCAACAGCTCATCTCACTTTTCCTGCCGCTGGTGGCAGAGCAGGCCCTCAGCATCTCCATCGGTCTGGCGGACACCCTGATGGTCTCCTCGGTGGGCGAAGCCGCCGTTTCGGGCGTGAGCCTGGTGGACTCCTTCAATGTGCTGATGATCCAGCTGCTCAGCGCACTGGCCACCGGCGGCGCGGTGGTCGCCAGCCAGTACATCGGCCACCGGGAGCCCAAACGGGCCAAGGCCAGCGCCGCACAGATCATGTTCATTATGATCTCCCTCAGCGTGGTCACCGCCGTCATCGTGGCGGTGGGGCGGCACGCCATCCTGCGGGGCATCTTCGGCTCCATTGACGCGGATGTGATGCGCTACGCTGAGACCTATTTCCTGCTCTCGGCCCTGAGCTATCCCTTTATTGGCGTGTACAACGCCGGTGCGGCTCTGTTCCGCGCCCAGGGCAACAGCAAGATCAGTATGCTTTCCAGCCTGGTGATGAACGTGGTGAACATTGGCGGCAACGCCATCCTGATCTACGGGTTTGGCATGGGCGTGATGGGTGCGGCCACCGCCAGCCTCGTGAGCCGGATGATCGCCTGCTTCACCGTGATGTTCCTGCTGCAGAAGCCGGAATGTGCGCTGCGCATCGACCACCTCACCGACCTGAAGCCAGATCTCGACCTCATCAGGCGCATCCTGAAAGTCGGCATTCCCGCCGGCATCGAGAACGGCATGTTCCAGATCGGCAAGCTGTCGGTCTCCAGCCTGACCAGCACGCTGGGCACCGCCGCCATTGCGGCAAACGCCGTGGCAGGCAACATCTCCAGCTTCCTGAACGTGCCCGCCTCCGCCGTGGGCATCGGCGCGCTGACCGTTGTGGGCCAGTGTCTGGGTGCCGGGGAAAAGGTGCAGGCCAAGCGCTATTCCCGCCTGCTGCTCCTGACCGCCTACGCCGGGGACTGGGTGATGAATCTTTCCGGCCTGTTCTTCCTGAACAAGCTGGCGCTCTCCTGGTTCAACCTCTCGCCGGATGCCTACGGCATGGCACTGGAGCTGATGGTCTGGTTCAACGCTGTATCGCTGATCCTGTGGCCCTCCAGCTTCACCCTGCCCAACATCCTGCGCGCCGCCGGAGATGCCGCCTTTACCATGACGGTCAGCGTCATCTCCATGTGGGTGTTCCGGGTGGCCTTCTGCTACCTGATGGTGCTCAAGTTCCACTGCGGCCTGCTGTTCATCTGGCTGGGCATGTTCCTGGATTGGGCCATGCGCTCGCTGTTCTTCTGCGTCCGCTTTGTCCGCGGCAGGTGGATGGAACAAAAGGTGATCTGAGTTTCCGTATATCCGGCCCTCTCCGCCATTGCAGTTTTGGCGGGGAGGGCTTTTTTTGTGCAGGAAACCCGCATCCTGTCTCGTATCAATAGGCAGAAGCTTCTCTCCCCTGCATCCGCTTCCCCAAAGCATACCAAATTCCGCGCGGATGTGTTCACGATTTTGTCAGCTTTTTGTCTTGTTTTCTTCGTCTTTGCGCGGTATAATCATACGCTGCAAAGAACTTTAGGCGGGGCTGCGGCCCCCATTCCAGAAAAGGAAGTGTGTTCCATGCGCAACTGGTTTTCCCGCCATCCCGTTTCGTTCATGGCGTTTTATCTCCTGTTTTACCTTTCGGCGTTCCATTGGCTCGAAGTCCATATTGCCGTGCCCGATGTTCTGGTGCACTGCCATCTGGACGACCTGATCCCCTTTTGCAAATATGCCATCGTGCCCTACTTTGCGTGGTTTTTGTGGATCCCGTTTACCCTGTTCTACCTGCTGTGGAAAGCGCCCCGGGCCGACTTCTGGCGGCTCTGCCTGCCCCTGTTTGCGGGCATGACCATTGCACTGGCCTGCTATGTCATCCTGCCCACCGGCCTTGACCTGCGGCCCTACCGGGTGTACGGCAGCGATATCTTTGCTCAGGCCGTGCGGATGCTCTATGCCACCGACACGCCCCTCAATGTCTGCCCCTCCATCCATGTGTTCAACTCCGTCACCCTGATGATGGCCTATTACCGCAGCCGCATCTTTGAAACGCCGGGCCGCCGCTGGATGCGGCCTGCCTCCGCCGTGCTCTGCGTTTCCATCATCGCGTCCACGGTCCTGCTCAAGCAGCACAGCTGCATCGATGTATTGCTGGGCATCCTGCTGGCCATGGTTCTGGATACGGCCATGACTGCACTGGAACACAGTGAGAGCCGGGTCCCCCAGCGGCTCTGAATCTGCATTGCAAAACACCCATGCCGGCGCTGGCATGGGTGTTTTGCATTTTGGGGCATTACGGAGCCGGGGCAGTGAACTCTTTCAGGTGCGCTGTATCCAGCTCTTCGGCATCTTTGGCCGCTGATGTATAGGAAATTTTCAGATATTTCAGGGCCGTATCGTTTGCCAGCAGTTTTTTGCAGGTTTCCGTATCAAACGTGATGTTGTTGGTCAGATCCAGCCAGATCAGCTGCGGCATCTGGGTCAGGGGAGTATAATCCATGTCCTTGTAGGCTTCCTGTGCACCCTGAGAGAGAGACATACTCAGATACTGCACACTGCTCTCCGCCAGCGGGGCAAAGCTGTCGATCTCCGGCCCTTGGCACAGCTGCAGAAAGCTCAGATTTTCCATCTGCTTCAACGGTTCCAGCGAACCGATCCGGGTCACGTCCAGTCTCAGGACCCGCAAGTCAGCTCCGGCCAGCTGGGTCAGATCGACCTCACTGCCGGTGATCCACAGCATCTTCAGCGACTTCATCTGCGCCAGCGCCGAAAGGTCGGAGACATTGGAATCCGCCCGGATCCCGTCACTGCCATACTTCAGCTCTACCACGGAATCCAGCTTTGCAAAGGTCGGGAATGCACCGCTTTCCACACTGGGCACCTCCAGAAGCATCAGATTCTTACATACTTCCAGACCCGTCAGATCTGTAATGGGTGGGTCTCCCCTTCTATTATTGACCGACAATACCTGCAAGCTGTCAAAATGCCGCAGGTCTGCCAGAGAGGCCACCGGATCATACGTTCCCTCTACCCTGACTGCGCAGGCTGCCAGCTGCTCATTGCTGCTGACGTTTCCCCCAATGTCCACCCCATCCGGTGCATCTTTGACGAGGAGATCTTTCACGCCGGTTCCGGAATTTATCGTGACGCGCTGATAATCCCAGACATCGCTGTGGTAGATATCCCCTTCCGGGCGGTCAAGCCATTTCCGGACGTGCTTTTCCATCACGGGGTCCTGCCACTCAATGACATAGTCCTCCCCATGCTCGGCGTGGCTGGCCGGAATCGCAAGTGTCGTCTGCTGAACGAAAACATCCTGCATTTCCGAACGGAAAGGACCCGGTCTCAGATTCAAAGAGCTTGCACATGCGCTGAACAAAAGCATTGCACAGATCAACAAACTCGACGCTTTTAACATTTTACGCATAACAGGCTCCTTTCTGTTTTAGTCTATTTGCGTAACACTCTCGCTCTCATTATCATTCTTTTTACGAGATGTCTGATTGGGAACTTGAGACATCACTTCATTACTCGAATAGTCGCCATTTTCGCATACCACATATACCCATAAAGTTGTGTAATAATATGTGTATTCCGTCCATGTTCTTTCAATATTAAGTACGCCACCGCATTTCGGACACTCAGGAAAAAAAAAGCGGCTGCACTCCTTCATCTTCTGGCTCAGCAGCAAATGCGCCAAGCGGCATCGCACACACAAGTGTCAATACCACCAATAGACCAGCTAACATCTTTTTCATTTTACTTCCTCCAATCTATACTGTGATTTTAACCATCTATATTCTACCATACACAATTTATTTTGTAAACAATAAACCACAACCTCTGCTCAAGCACAGCAAAGATTGTGGTTTTGTTTAAAACAGATTTTCCTGCAGGCAGATGTCCTGCTTTGGCACCTTGTCCCAGGAAAAGTCTGCAATGAGGCTTTCCGGGGTGCGGGGAGCCGGTTCAGGTTGGAGACCATAGGCAAAGGCAAGCCTGCCCACGATCTCTTCCGCCGTATACTTTGCCCGCAGATTTTCCAGGCTCTGGTCACCGTCCCGTTTGGAAAGGCGGCGGCCATCCGGGGCCAGCAGGAGCGGACAGTGGGCGAACTGCGGCGCTTTCAGACCCAGCAGACGGTAAAGATAAAGCTGCCGGGCGGTGGAAGAGAGCAGGTCCGCGCCCCGCACCACCTCCGTCACGCCCATGCGGGCATCGTCCACCACCACAGCCAGCTGGTAGGCAAACACGCCATCGGCGCGGCGGAGGTAGAAATCCCCGCAGTCGCGGAGCAGGTTCTCGGTGTGGGGGCCCATACAGCCATCGGTGAAGGTGATGTCCTCATCGGGCACCATGAGACGGTAGGCCGGGGCCTTCTTTTTGCGCTTTTCAGCGACCTGCTCCGCTGTCAGGCCCCGGCAGGTGCCGGGATAGATCACATTGCCGTCGGAGGTGTGGGGCGCGCTGGCGGCATGGAGCTGGGCACGGGAGCAGAAACAGGGGTAAACAAGGCCCTGTGCTTCCAGTTTGTTATAGCTCTCGGTGTAGATGGCGGCGCACTCGCTCTGGTAATAGGGGCCGTTGGGGCCGCCGTGGCTGCCGCCCTCATCCCAGAAAAGGCCCAGCCATTCCAGATCCTCTTCCAGCGCATCGGCGTATTTGCGGGGGCAGCGCTCGGCATCCAGATCCTCAATGCGCAGAACGATGCGCCCGCCCTGACTTCTGGCGCTGAGCCAGGCCAGCAGGCTGCAGGCCAGATTGCCCAGATGGAGCCGCCCGCTGGGGCTGGGGGCGAACCGCCCGACGACAGCGCTCACAGGCCCAGCTTCCACTCCCCGTCCTTCGGCTGGAAGATGGGGGTGTTGTAATACTCTGCCACGGCCTTTGCCATGTACTCGGCGTCGGCGCAGCTTGCCGTCTCCATGGCGGAGTGCATGGCCAGCTGGCCCAGACCGATGTCCACCATAGGCATCAGGATCTGATGGCCCAGCAGATTGCCCAGCGTGGAGCCGCCCGGCACATCGGCGCGGTTTGCGAACACCTGCACCGGCACACCGGCCTTCTTGCAGATGGCGGTGAAGGCTGCACCGGTGAATCCGCTGGTGGTGTAGGTCTGGCGGGCATTATACTTCAGCAGGACGCCGCCGCCCATCACGACGGGGTTGGCGGGGTCGCTCTTTTCGGGGTGGTTGGGATGGGTGGCGTGGCCGTTGTCGGCGCTCAGCACCAGAGAGTTGGTGCGGGCGCGGATGCTCTGCTCCTTGCTGACGCCCATACTCTCCTCGATGCGGGCCAGCACGTCGGCCATGAGGGTACCCTGCGCGCCCTGACGGCTGGAAGAGCCGACCTCTTCGTTGTCGAACATGACCCAGATGTCTCCGCGGCCTTCCTCTTCGCCGCGGCCCTGCAGGAAGCCCCACAGAGTGGTGTAGGCGCACTCGAGGTCGTCGATGCGGCCAGACATGAAATACTCGCCGTTCAGGCCCATGCGGACGGCCTTCTCACGGGTGGCGAGGACAAGGTCAGCGTCGAGGATGTCCTCGGCCTTCACGCCGGCCTCAGCGGCCAGGACTTCTTTCAGGTTTCCGCCCTTGCCGCCGAAGATGGGCTGCAGATCGACCTGCGGGTTATACTTCATGCTGTTGTTCAGGTCGCGGCTAAAGTGGATGCAGAGGTTGGGGATGCAGGCCAGCGCACGGTCGGGGCAGACCAGACGACTCTCGATGCCGCTCTCGGTGCGCACCAGCAGACGGCCTGCCACGGTCAGCGGGCGGTCGAGCCAGGAGGGCATGATCATGCCGCCGTAGCCCTCGACCTCGGCCTTGGCGAAGACCTTGTCCTCCGTGTCGAACTGCTTGATGCGCCAGGTGGGCGAGTCGCTGTGGCTGGCGGCTGCGTGCCAGCCGGTCAGCTCACCCTTGGGCATACGCCATGCCAGCACGGCAGAGCCGTTGCGGGTGGTGTAATACTTGCCGCCGGGGGCCAGCTCCCACGCGGCGCTCTCGGGGCAGTTCACATAGCCCTCGGCTTCCAGAATGGCGGCCGCAGCAGCCGTGGAGTGGAAAGCACTGACGCCGGCGTCCAGAAAACGGAAAAGCTCCTCTATCGAAAAAGCTGCATTCTTCATGGTTATTTTCTCCTTGGTATTTTAACGATTCCTGTACCCTTTATTATAGCCCGCTGCGCCGGAAAGGTCAATCCAGCCCCACTGCGCGGCCCCTTAAAATTTGTTCGTGGCAAGGCCGATTGACAACCGCGCGGCAGAACAGTATACTAGTCTCAGAGAGATATTTTCCCCGGCCTGCGGGCCGGGCGCAGATAGAAGGAGGACATCCCCTATGACTCAAAAGCACATCCTTTCGCTCCTTGTGAGTGCTGCTCTGCTGTGCGGCCTGCTGGCAGGCTGCTCCAATACAAACGGCGACGCCTCCCACGCAAGCTCTTCGGCTTCTGAGCCGTCCAGCGTCAGCAGCGAGAGCGCCCCCAGCAGCACCGCGCAGGCCGACACCTCCGGGCTGTTCAATAAAGATTTCGACGAGAACTCACTGTTCAGCGTAGACGGCACTGCAGCCGCCTTTGAGCCCAGCCTCGGCTGGGGTCCCGGTGTGTCCGGCTGCTCCCTCAAGAGCGTGCAGGCCGCAGCCACCCTGCTGGTCTGGGCCGACGAGGCAAACCTCTCTGCCCACACGGAAACGGCCATTGAGGATGCCTACACCCAGTGGTACGACAACCTCTCCGACTCGGAGCAGGAGGGCTTCGCCGAGGCATGGCCCATGATAAAGGACGATGCTGCTGCCCTGCTGGAAGACAAGGACGCCATGGCAGGCCGTCTGGAGGACGTGGGCCTCGACGCCAAGAAGCTGACCTTCTCTGAGAAGGACTGGAACGCCCTTGAGGATGTCGTTGACCCCCTCGTGCCGGAGGCAAAGGGCGAGTATTAAATCACAGAGAAAAGGCCGGACGCCTTTCCGCTTTGATGCGGGAGGCGTCCGGCCTTTGTTTTATCGGGATCAGACTTTCTTGAGGGTGTAGGCGCGGGTACCCATGCCGATCTTCTCGGCCTGCTCGAGGGTGGCTTTCCACTCGATGTTGGGGTTAGAGTCCTTGAAGTTGTCGTGGTGGCAGTTCCAGCCCGGGGTGGCGAGGTTCTGGCCCAGCTGGCTGTTGGGCAGCGGAGCGGCGTTCAGGCAGGCGTCGGCACAAGCCTGGTCGAGGGCCACCGGGTCGAAGGAGGCGAACATGCCGATGTCCGGCAGGATGGGCGCGTCGTTCTCGCCGTGGCAGTCGCAGTTGGGGCTGATGTCCTGCACCAGACTGATGTGGAAGCAGGGGCGGCCTGCGCAGACGGCGGCGGCATACTCGGCCATCTTGCGGTCCAGCATCTCGTTGGCGCTGTCGTACTGAGAGTAGATGGCGTCGAAGTTGCAGGCACCGATGCAGCGGCCGCAGCCCTTGCACTTGTCCTGGTCGATGACAGCCTTGTTCTTCTCGTTGTAGCTGATGG
>OGLN01002591.1_pt1 | contig 10908 bp, 9 predicted proteins | sample 1572641 | NCBI WGS metagenome assembly OGLN01 (sample SAMEA2581903, study PRJEB24529) | metagenome | biome: Human gut stool | place: China | collected 2011
GAGGGGCTTGGCTTTCACGAACTCCGCAGCCTGTGCCGTTTCCAGCGCAGCCCAGAGGTCAGCGTCAGAGGCATTCTGGCTGCCCCAGAGCAGGTTCGAGCGAATGGTGCCGCCGAAGAGCTGGGCTTTCTGCATGACCACGGCCACCTTGCCGCGCAGGTCGGCGCGGGGGTACTGCCGGACCGGTCGGCCCATGATCTCCACACTGCCCTCAGTGGCGTCGTAGAAGCGGGGAATGAGGCTGATGAGGCTGGATTTGCCGCTGCCGGTGCCGCCGATGACGCCGATGGTCTGGCCGCGCTTGGCAGTGAAGCTGATGTCGGAGAGGCTGGGTGCGCCTGCGCCCTTGTAGGTCAGGCTCACATGGTCGAAACGGACGGCGTCGCCGGCCGTTTCCGCCGGAACATTGCCGGTGAGCTGGGCCGGGAACTCCATGCCGGGCTTGGTGTCCAGAACCGCCTGCACACGGCCTGCACAGGCCAGAGCCTTGCTCACCTGAACGATGAGGTTGGCCAGCTTGACCAGCTCGACCAGGATCTGGTTCATATAGTTGACCAGCGCGATGACGTCGCCGGAGGCCATGCCGCCGATGCTTATCTCGATGCTGCCTACATACAGCAGCGCCACGATGGCAAGGTTGATGATAACGTAGGTCAGCGGGTTCATCAGGGCGGAGATGTGGCCCACGTGGAGCTGCATTTTGGTCAGCAGCTCATTGGCGTCCTCGAAGCGGTCCACCTCGCTCTTTTCCTTATCGAAGGCGCGGACGACGCGCACGCCGGTCAGGTTTTCGCGGGTGAGGCCCAGAACCCGGTCGAGGCGGGTCTGCACCGACTTATAAAGCGGACGGGTGATGACCATGACGCCGAAGACCACGACGCTCAGCAGCGGGATAGCCACCACAAAGATGAGGGCGGCGCGGAAGTTGACCGTAAAGGCCATGATCATGGCGCCGAGCACCACGAAGGGGCTGCGCAGGAACAGACGGAGGAAGAGGTTCAATCCGCTCTGCACCTGATTGACGTCGCTGGTCATCCGGGTGATGAGGGTGCTGGTGCCCATGGTGTCCATCTCGGAAAAGCTCAGCGTCTGGATGTGCTCAAACAGCGCATGACGCAGACCGGTGGAATAACCCACCGCGGCTTTGGCCGAGAAGTATTGGGCTGTCAGGCTGCACGCGAGGCCGACGATGGCCAGAAGCAGCAGGATGCCGCACCGCACAAGGATGTAGTGGAAATCGTGGGCCGCGATACCCACGTTGACGATGTCGGCCATCACAAGCGGCACGAACAGGTCAAACGTAGCTTCCAGCATCTTGAAAAGCGGTGCAAGCACGCTCTCGCGCTTGTAGTCGCTGAGATAGCGAAGCATTTTGTTCAAGGCTCGATACTCCCTTTCTTTGATACATTTAGTTGAGACGCTCCTTATTATAGCGCACTCCCAACAGGAATGCTATGTTTTTTGCCAAAGAAAACCGGCTCTGGATGCAGATTTCGGCTCCGGAGATTGAGAAAACCGGAAAATCCTGCTATACTGGAAAGGAATCTCAACGGAAAGAATGGTGGATGCAATGGCAAAAGATGGTGCGGCACGGCTGCGGCTGCGCCCGGTGGGCGCGGCAGACCGCAAAAAGCTGCCGGAATACGGGCCGCTGGGTACGGGCTGTCCGGCGATAGAGCGGGCTGTGGCAGCGCTCTATAAGGGCCAGAACGAGGAGAGCTTCTGGGCGCTGATGAACGCCATCAACTATGCCCTCGAGCTGGACACCAGGGTCCTGGTGCCGCTGGAAGCTGCGTCCGACCAGCCGGACGGGGCCGCCCCGTGGGCGGAGCATCCTGTCCCGGCGGAGAAAGCGAAAGACCTGCAGCCCTGGACCCTGCGCACCCAGAAGGGCCGGTGTTACCTGCCGGTGTTCACCTCAGTGAAGATGGCGGAGGCCGATAAAGGCACGGCCAGCCGCCCCATGGCGGAACGGCTTCTGGCTTCCGCCATGCAGATGGCGCTGGACTCGGACAGCATCGACGGCGTGGTCATCGACCCGTGGACCAGCTCTGCCACGCTGGACTGCTCGCTTTTGAACGGTCTGCTCCACGCCAGCCACGACACCGATGAGCCGGGCGAAGCGGAGCTGCGGGCCGGCAACCGTGCCATGGCCGAGGAACGCTGGGACGACGCGATGCATTATTATCAGCTCTCTGCCGAAGAGGGCTGCGCCGAGGGCCTTGCCATGATGGGCGAGATGCTCTACGAGGGCCGGGGCTGCCGCAAGAGCCCTGCACAGGCCCGCAAGTTCTGGAAAAAAGCCGCCGACGCCGGCGATGTGGCCGCATGGGTGGCGCTGGGCGACGATGCCATGGTGCAGGGAAAAGGGGCCGGTGCGGCTCTGCGGGCCTACCGCAAGGCTCAGAAGCTCTGCGCCTCCACCCCCGACATCGCCTATATGCCGCAGGTCTGCCTGCGGGTGGCCCAGTATGAGACCCAGTATATCTCCCGCAAAAAGGCGCTGGCTCAGCTGGCTGAGGCGAAGCAGGGCTTCCTCGTCCGCAAAAAAGAGGGCGACGAGACGGCCCAGAGCTGGCTGGACGAGACGGAGGCCGTCATCCGCCAGCTGCTTGAGAGAGAATGAGCGGAAACACAAAATCTTTACAAATGCTCTAAGAAATCGTCATACGGAACCGATATGATATTGAAGGAAAAATATGCGCGTCGCAAAAACAGAGAGGACGACCAGAATGAGCAAAGTGATCGGTATTGACCTTGGCACCACGAACAGCTGCGTGGCAGTGGTGGAGGGCGGCAAGCCCGTCGTCATCACCAACGCAGAGGGAGAGCGCACCACCCCCAGCGTGGTGGCGTTCACCAAAGACGGCGAGCGTCTGGTGGGCGGCGCGGCAAAGCGCCAGCTTGCCACCAACTCCGGCCGGACGGTGTCCAGCATCAAGCGGCATATGGGCAGCGACTACCGCGTCCACATCGACGGCAAAGACCTGACTCCGCAGGAGATCAGCGCTATGATACTGACCAAGATACGCCGCGACGCCGAGAGCTACCTGGGTGAGCCGGTGACGGAGGCCGTCATCACCGTCCCCGCTTACTTTGACGACAGCCAGCGCAAGGCCACCCAGGATGCAGGCCGCATTGCGGGCCTGAATGTGCTGCGCATCATCAACGAGCCTACCGCAGCCGCTGTTGCCTACGGCCTCGATAACGAAGCATCGCAGAAAATCCTTGTGTACGACCTGGGCGGCGGCACCTTTGATGTGTCCATCATCGAGATCGAGGACGGCACCTTTACGGTGCTTGCCACCGGCGGCGACACCCATCTGGGCGGCGATGACTTTGACCAGCGCATCGTGGAGTACGCGGTGGCGGAGTTCAAAAAGTCTGACCGCATCGACCTGACCCGCGACCCCGCCGCCATGGGACGGCTGAAGGAGGAGGCGGAAAAGGCCAAGAAGGAGCTTTCCAGTGCGCCCTCCGCCCAGCTGAACCTGCCCTTTATCACGGTGGGCAAGGACGGGCCGCATCACTTGGATATCGCTTTGTCCCGCCCGCAGTTCGAGATGATGACCGGCGATCTGCTGTCCCGCACCGTGACCCCGGTGCAGAACGCCTTGCGGGATGCCGGCATCTCTGCCAGCCAGCTGGGCAAGGTGCTGCTGGTGGGCGGCAGCACCCGGATGCCCGCCGTGGAGCGGCAGGTGCGGGAACTGCTGGGCAGGGAGCCCAGCCACAGCCTGAACCCGGACGAATGCGTTGCCATGGGCGCAGCGGTGCAGGGTGCACTGCTGCAGGGCGGCGGCAAGTTGGCGGGTGCCACCGGCGCGGCAGCGCAGGGGCTGGTGTTGATGGATGTGACCCCGCTGACCTTGTCCATCGAGACGCTGGGCGGGGTCGCCACCCCGCTGATCACCCGCAACAGCATGATCCCCACCCGCAAGAGCCAGATCTTTACCACCGCCCGTCCCATGCAGACCAGCGTGGAGATCAACGTTCTGCAGGGTGAGCGCCATTTTGCGCGGGACAATAAGTCCCTTGGTAAGTTCAAGCTGAACGGCATCCGGGCAAGCTTTTCGTCTAAGCCGCAGATCGAGGTCACCTTTGATATCGATGTGAACGGCGTGGTGAAGGTATCTGCGAAAGACCTTGCCACCGGGCGGGAGCAGAACATCACCATCACCGGCAGCACCAACCTTTCCGAAAACGAGATCCAGCGCGCCATGGCAGACGCCGCCGCCTACGAGGCCGAGGACAGCCGCCGCAAGGAGCGTCTGGACCTGCACAATCAGGCCGAGGTGCTGGCCTACAAGGTGGATGAAGCGCTTTCCAAGTGCAAAAAGGAGTTGGACAAGGACGAAAAAGCCCGCGTGAAGGCCGACCTTGCCAACCTGCGCCACTGCCTGCGCAAGGATAAGCCCGAAAAGATGAACGAGACCGAGGAAGCCGCCCTGCGGCAGGCCAAGAGCCAGCTGGAAGCCTCGGCCAACCACCTGATGCTGTTGTACTCTGCCGAGCAGACCCCCGGCGATGGAACGGACAGCACGCTGTAATATTTATAATATAAGGTTTGTGGGCTGCTGCACCCGCCCGGCGCAGCAGCCCTTTTTGCAGAAATAGAAAGGAACTGTTATGAAGGAACTGCAATATCCGGTGCGCCCCGGGCGCTACCGCCACTTTAAAGGCAACGAGTATCAGGTGCTGGGCGTGGCACGCCACAGCGAGACCGAGGAGGAAATGGTGGTGTATCGCGCCCTGTACGGCGAGGGCGGGCTGTGGGTGCGCCCCGCCGCCATGTGGCTGGAAACCGTGACCCGGGACGGCGTTACCCAGCCCCGCTTTACCTATATCGGGGAGTGATGCGCCCGGCTTGAATCCCGTTATTGACCCTAGGATTATTTTGCGGTAAAATGTGAGTATGATACCAAATAACAAAGGAGGTTTTCGTATGAAGGCCAAACGATGGATCTCGCTCCTGCTCGCAGTCAGCATGATGCTTGGTGTACTGGCAATGCCTGCTTCGGCGGCAGCGCAGCAGCCGGAAAGCACCGCTGTTGTCAGCGAGGAACTGCCCGATGCCGCAGCGCTGAGCGCGGCAGAGGATGAAAATGATATCGTCAACATCCGCATCCGGGCGACCGGAAACCTTGTCTATGGTTCCGATTATAAGCTGGAGGTGGAGACCCGGCCCGAAAACACCCAGTATATTGCCGTGGTGCTGGGCACCAGCGGCGAAGCCTACGGCTATGTGACCCTGATGATCTCGGAGAAGCTGCGCACCCTGCTCAAGCTGATCCCCCTGCCCAAAAAGATGTCCCAGACCCCGGACCAGGCCGAGGAATTCAACGTATACAGCTACCTCAAGCAGCTGATCGACGGCAACGATGTCGGCGTGCTGCTGCGGGTGGCGGACGAAGTAGTGTCGGTGATGGACACCGTCAGCTTCTTTGTCCCGGCCAGCTATCTGACCACCGTGAAGAATGTTTCCAACGGCATGAAGCTGGCGCTGAGCCTGATCCGCAAGTATCTGCCCGAGGGTGCGCTGAGCCGCATCTATCTGGACGAGCAGCCCAAGGACAGCGGCAAGTACTTTGCCGGTGCCATTGCGCTGGAAAGCAGCGATATCAACGCCGCCGGGTTTGCCATGTTCAAGATCAAGCCCAAGACCGAAAACGTCAGCCTGAGCTGGACAGCGGATGCCCCGGCCAGCATGACCGTCTCTCAGCTGCAAAACGCCGATCTGACCGCTAAGGTGATCTCGGACGGACAGGTGGCTGAAAACGGCAAGGTGAGCTACACCTACAAGAAAAAGACCTTCCTGTGCTTCAGCAGCAAAATAAACGGCGTGCCCACCGAGCCGGGCACCTACACCCAGACCGCCAAGGCAGGGGGCAACTACTCCTGCGGCAGCATCAGCCGTACCATTACGGTGACCGCTGACCCCCAGCCCGCCGCAGAGCAGTCCGCCGAACAAGCGGCAGAGCAGCCTGCAGCATAAATCAGCGGAAAACTATTTTTGAATAGGACGATCCCGGAAAGTCTGCGGATTTTCCGGGATCGTTTTTTACGGGAGATGCTACTTTTTATTTTCTATAAAATGGGCTGCTTTACTCTTGCAAATCGCCGAACAATACGCTATTATAAAAATAAAAGAACCCCTTGCGGTAAAAAAGGGGACAAGAAGGAGCAGTTTATCTATGGAAGAGAAAAAAAGCGGCATCAAAAAGTTCCTTGAAGAGTTCAAGGCATTTGCCATGCGCGGCAACGTGCTGGACATGGCAGTGGGCGTTGTCATCGGCGGTGCCTTCACCGCCATCGTCACCGCGCTGGTGGAGGACATCATCAACCCGCTGATCGGCCTGTTCTTCAAGGCAGATTTTTCCGATGTGGTCATTGGTCTGGGCGGCTCCAGCATCAAGATCGGCGAGTTCGTCAACTCCATCATCAACTTCCTCATCGTTGCCTTTGTGCTGTTCGTTGTGATCAAGTTTGTCAACTCCCTGCATAAAAAGCCCGAGGCACCCGTCGCACCGGAGGAGCCCACCACCAAGGTGTGCCCCTACTGCCAGAGTGAGATTTCCATCAAGGCTGTGCGCTGCCCCCACTGCACCTCCAAGCTGGAGGGCTTTCCCGAAATGAAAGCCTGAAGCATTCAGCATTGACATTACAACAAAACCCTCCTTGTCGGGCGCAGTCTTTGCGCTTGCGGCAGGGAGGGTTTTGCACGTTTTGCGGCTTGGTTGTGGAAAAGTGGAGTGGGAAGTGAAGCAGGAAAATCAGGCACTCTTACTGAACCTTGATCAGCTCAGCCAGCTTGTGGTAGATCTCGTGGATGGAGGCAGCGGTGGAAGCGGAATCCGGGCAAAACAGGTAAAATCTGCCTGTAACGCCCGCCGAAGGGGCACTTTTTGCGCCGAACCGCCCTGCAAGGGTTGCAAGCAGGGGGCTTTTCATTGTACAATAGAGGTAGACCGTGCTAAGATATACTTCTATAACGAGAGGATCTTTTAAATATGTCTGATATCAAAGTGCTGGCGCTGGATCTGGATGGCACCCTGACCAACGACCAGAAACTCGTCACCCCGCGCACCCGCGCCGCGCTGGACGCCGCCATTGAAAAAGGCGTGACCATCGTGCTGGCGTCCGGCCGGCCCACCGCCGGCATCCAGCCGCTGGCTGAGGAGCTGGGTCTGGACAAAAAGGGCGGCTGCATCCTGTCCTATAACGGCGGAAAGATCGTGGACTGCCGCACCGGCGAAACGCTGGTGGAAAAAACGCTGGACCCCGCCCTTGTGCCCGAGCTGTGCGCCTTTGCCGCCGCGCAGGATATTGCCATCCTGACCTATAACCGCGAGGGCATCGTCTGCGAGCGGGACAAGGACGAGTGGGCGAACAAGGAGTGCTTTACCACAAAGCTCCCCATGATCCATGTGGACGATCTGGCGTCCTATGTGAACTACCCCGTGTGCAAAATGCTTATCACGCTGGACCCCGCCCGCCGGGACGCAGTATGCGCTGCCGGACAGCAGCAGTTTGCAGGCCGCGCTGACTTGTACCCCTCCAGCCCTTTCTTTATTGAAGCGGTGCCGCAGGGTGTAGCCAAGGACGGCAGTCTGGCGGAGCTTCTGCGCCGCATGGGGCTGACCCGTGAGAATCTGATGGCCTGCGGCGACGGCCTGAACGACCGCTCCATGATCGCCTACGCCGGGGTGGGCGTCGCCATGCAGAACGCCGAGCAGCCGGTAAAGGACTGCGCCGACTATGTGACCACCGCCGACAACAACCACGATGGCGTGGCCGAGGCCGTGGAGAAGTTTATTTTACGAGAGGACTAACAAAGCAATGCCGCGTAACTTGGTTTTATTTGATCTGGAATGGAACATCGGCTACCAGCCGTATACCTTTAACTACCATGGGGTGCAGCAGACCCTGCGGGGCGAGATCGTGGAGATCGGCGCTGTAAAGATCGACGAGGATGCCAATGTGCTGGACACCTTTTCCATCCATCTGCGTCCCCGCATCTTCCGCAAATTGCAGCACCATATCGCCAAGGTGACCGGCCTGACGCAGGCCGATCTGGACAAGGGCGAGCCCATCGTGCAGGGACTGCGCCGCTTTATGCAGTGGTGCGGCCCGGACGCCGAGTTTGCCGAGTGGGGTCTGGACGATGTGCCGGTGCTCAAGCAGAACCTGTTCCTGTGCAATCTGGACGAGTCCAAGCCTACCGTGTGGTACGACCTGCAGCAGGTCTTTCTGCGGGAGCATCCCCGCAAGGAAGGAGAGGGCATGACGCTGGAAAGCGTGGTCACCCGCATGGGCATCCCCATGGAGCGCCCCTTCCACGATGCACTTTCCGACACGCTGTACACCGCCGATGTCTGCCGCCTGCTGGATCTGCGTGCCGGGCTTGCCGCCTACCCCACCGAGGACGAGGCGCTGCGCCAGAGCCTGTGCCAGACCCCCGGCGACTACCGGGACTTTACGGTGTTCCACGGCTATGTGGAGCAGTACGCATGGCGGGCTGACCCCAAGATCAGCCAGATGCCCTGCCCGGAGTGCGGCACCACCCTGCAGCCGGACGAGATTTGGCTGAAAAAGGGCAGCAACAGCTGGTATACCCTGTGCCAGTGCCCCAGCTGCACCGGCAGCGGCAACGCCGCCGGGCAGGGCGTGTTCCAGCGGTACAAGTTGTCCCGCCGGGACGGTCTGCACTGGAGCTTTGCCCGCTGCGCCCAGATGCCGGACGCCGAAAGCCTTGCCCGCTGGGAAAAGCTGCGCACCGCCCAGCTGGAGCGGATGCGCGCCAAGGCCGAAAAGCAGGCGGCGGAAAAATAAAAGCAGGAAAATCCCCTTCCGTTTCGTAGTATAGATAGCAGAGCACAGAACGTGTCGAAAAATGCACACTCTGTTCACGGCTCTGTCATAGAGAATGGATATACTAAGCATAATGCGGCCTGTCCGGGAACGCCCCGGCACCGGCTGTACAGAAAGGGATCGGACACAGGATGCAAACCACACTGATGGGCTGGATACACCAGCTTGGAACACTGGAATACTGGGAAGCGCTGCTGGCGGGCTTTGAGGGGCTTGGCCCCCTTGTGCCCATTCTGCTGGCCATGGTGGAGTCCTTTTTTCCGCCGCTGCCGCTCATCGCCATTGTGGCGCTGAACGTAGCCGCACACGGCGGTCTGCTGGGCTTTTTGTACAGCTGGGCAGGCGTGGCGCTGGGCGGCACCATCATGTTCTTGTTCTGGCGGCGGCTCATCAAGCGCTTTTTCTGGAAGGTAGCCAGCCGCTCCCCCAAGCTGGAAAAGGCGCAGCAGTGGGTGAACCGCTTCGATACCTCGTCCCTGTTCATGCTGTCGCTGCTGCCCTTTACCCCCACCTCCTTCATGCACTTTGCCTTCGGGATGTCGGACTTTGACGAAAAGCGCTACCTGCGCGCTGTCCTTTTGGGCAAGGGTCTGATGGTGGCCATGATGGCTGTCTTTGGGCAGTCACTGGTCAGCTCTCTGAAGAACCCGGTCTACCTTGTGCTCGCAGTCCTGCTGTGGGGCGGGATGTACTGGGTGAGCAAAAGATTCTGCCGGAAGCATCATCTGGAATAACACGATACTGTTCGGGACAGCGGAAGCACCTGCGGGTGTGCCGCTGTCTCTTTTTTTGCAGAAAAAAGCTATGGCGGGCAGTCCGCAGACTGCCCGCCATGGCATAGATTACATGATTTTTATTTTGCTTCCGGTTCCTGTACAAGGGGTTCGGACGGCGGTGGGGTGAGGGTGGAATGCGCCACCACAAAGGCCGCAGCCTTTGCCCGGGCAAGGCGCTGGCGCACCTTGCGGGTGTCGTTGGCGGGGAAGGTGCGCTCTCCGTCCAGCTTTTCGTTCCAGTGCGCAAGAGCAGCGTTCACCTCGGCTTCGGTGGGCTGTAAGCCCTCCCGCTCAGCCACCAGCAAAAGCCCCAGCCAGCTGCGCAGCTTGCGCTCTGCCTGCTGGTGCAGCCACTGCCGGAACTGTTCTACCGTCTGCCCGCGCACGGCTAAGAACTGGTCAAAGTTGATACCGTTTGCCTGCAAGCTCAGATTGAACTGCCGCTGCTCGGCAAAGTAGTTGCCCGCTTCCAGCCGTTTTGGCACCGAGCCGGTCACCTCATCGCCCAGCTGCCAGACCAGCTCCTTTTCAGCCCGGTCCCTGGCCTGTGCGCAGCGTTTTGCGTAGAGCTCCCGGGTTACCCGGTCGCGCAGCGCGGCCTTGCCCGCGGCATCGGCGGCGCGTTCTTCATCGCCGTAGTTGCGGTTGATCTCCAGTTCAATGGTCAACCGGCGCAGCGGATGGGGCTCGATGGGCTGCACAAAGCCGGTGTCCCGCCCCAGCTCCAGCGGTGGCAGGGTGTAGAACTGTGCTCCCGCCCGGAAGCCCTCGGCCTTGTTGACCGCCAGCAGCTCAAAATCCGGGTCGGTCACCGGTACAAGCTGCTGCTCCTGCACCAGCTGCCGGTAAAGAGGATCAAAGCCTTCCAGAATGGTGCGGTTCACCGCTGCCGTCAGCAGTTCTTCCTCGTCCTGCGGGGCGTCCGGGGCGGCCTGCTCCTTTGCCAGCGCAGCGGTCAGCTCCTCCGCGCTTGCCGTGAATACCAACCGGCAGTCCCCCGGCTCAGCCATGCCGAAATGTTCCAGTTTCATGCGGTGTCCCTCCTTCTCAGCGGTTCATGATGCCGACCATCAGCACCAGCAGCGCCACGCCGATACCAGCGTACAGCAGCTCGGCACCCAGCACGGACTTGTCGCCCTCTACGAACATCTTCTCCGGGGCATCGGGGTCGTAGTACAGGGTGACCACGCTGCCCTCGGCAAAGGGCTTGCCCTTGGCGGGCTTGGGGTACTGCAGCCGGTGGCTGCCGCCTGCGGTGGTA
>OGLN01002596.1_pt1 | contig 10902 bp, 10 predicted proteins | sample 1572641 | NCBI WGS metagenome assembly OGLN01 (sample SAMEA2581903, study PRJEB24529) | metagenome | biome: Human gut stool | place: China | collected 2011
GCCGAAGCGCGGATTTTCGATGCTGCGCTGCATGCCGAGCGCGGGCAGACCGAGCTTGCCGAAGATCAGCACATAGTTGCCGAGCGTGTTGCAGAGCATCGAGATCGCGAAGACGATCATGCCGAAGCGCGGATTTTCGATGCTGCGCTGCATGCCGATGTAGATGGAGGAAAGCGAGTTGAAAATGTAGGAGAAGCCGACGATGCGCAGTGTCAGATTGTCGGTGATGAGGTAGAGCACCTGCGCGGGAAACGCGCACAGAATGGCGGCAAACAGCACGCTCACGCCGCCCGCGATCATAAAGCCGATGCCCATGACGCGGTTGATGCTCTCGCGGTCGCCGCGGCCCCAGTATTGGCTGATGAGCACGCTTGAGCCGCTTTGCAGGCCGAAGACGACGAGCTGGATGATGAAGACTGGCACGTTCGCCACCGTGACGGCGGACATCTGATCGCTGCCGAGAAGTCCCACCATGAACGTATCGAGAAAGCCGAGCGACGTGGTGATCAAATTCTGCACGATGACCGGCAGCGCCAGTAGAAAAAGATGCTTGTAAAAGCCCTTGGGCTGGTGAAGATAGGAGAACATAAAAACCTCGAATCGTGGAATTACAGCATGGGGAAGCGCGTGTCGCGGTGCACCTTGAGCGCGGAGACGAGTGCGTCGATCTCTTCTTTCGTCGTCTCGGGGCCGAAGCTGACACGCAGCACGCCCGCGGCGGCCTTTTTGTCAAGGCCCATCGCGCGGTAGACGTGGCTCAGCTGCCCGCGATGGCAGGCGGAGCCTGCCGAGATGCAGATGCCCTGTGCGCCAAGTTCCGTAACGACATTCGCCGACGGGTAGCCGACGAGCGAGATCGACAGGATGTGCGGCGCGGTCCCGTCGCCGATGCGGACGACGCCGTCGAGCGCGAGGAGCTTTTCCTCGGCGTAGGCCTTGATGGCGGCGACGTGGGCGAGCTTTTCATCGAGATGGTCGGCGCGCAACTCGACCGCCTTGGCAAAGCCTGCGATCTGGCCCGTGGCCTCTGTGCCGGAGCGCAGGCCGCTCTCCTGCCCGCCGCCAAAGATCAGCGGTTTGGGCGCGCGGATGCGCTCGCCCAAATACAGGCCGCCGATACCCTTGGGCGCGCCGAGCTTGTGCGCGCTGACGGAGATGAGGTCCGCGCCCAGCGTGTCGGCGCGGAACGGAATTTTCAAAAAGGCCTGCACCGCGTCGGTGTGCAGCAGGGCACGGGACTTTTTCGCTTTCAGAAGCTGCGCGACCTCGGCCACGGGGAAGATGCAGCCCGTCTCGTTGTTGGCGAGCATCATCGTGACGAGTGCGGTGTCGTCGCGCAGTGCACTTTCGACCTGAGAGGCGGTGATGTTGCCGTTCTTGTCGGGCTTTAAGTACGTGACGGAGCAGCCCTCCTGCTCGAGGGCCTTGCAGGTCTCGAGAATCGCGCTGTGTTCCACGGCGGTCGTGATGATGTGCTTGCCGGCGTGGCGGTTCTGGTGCAGGGCAAGGCGGACGGCCCAGTTGTCGCTCTCCGACCCGCAGGAGGTGAAGACGAACTGTTCACTCTTGCAGCCGAGCGCGGCGGCAATCGTCTCGCGCGCCGCGGCGACAGCGTCGCGCGCCTGCTTTCCAATGGGGTACTGCGAGCTGGGGTTGCCCCAGCCAGAAACCAGCGTATCGTAAACGGCGTGCGCCACCTCTTCGGGAACGGGGGTGGTGGCCGCGTGATCGAGATAGATCATATCGGGAAAATCCTTTCTTTGGTCTTGTCAGAATGCTCAAATGATTATACAATATAAAAATAAAAAAGCAAGGGCGGCGGACGCTTTGCGTCGGAAACGGCAGAAAAAAGCGAAACTTTACCGCCCAAATCGCGGAAAAGGATACAAACATACATGAAAGTTGCGATCTGCACCCTCGGGTGCAAGGTGAACCAATATGAAACGCAGGCACTCGAGCAGGAACTTTTGCACCGCGGACACGAGTTGGTGGATTTTGAAGAGACGGCGGACGCCTACGTTGTCAACACCTGCTCGGTCACGGCGGTGAGCGACAAAAAGTCGCGCCAGATGCTCCGTCAGGCGCAGCGCCGCAACCCGAGCGCGGTCATCGCCGCCTGCGGCTGCTACGCCCAGACGCATCCCGAGGACGTCAAAAAGCTCGGGCTCGACGTCATCGCCGGCACGAATGACCGCGCGAAGTTCATCGACCTTTTGGAGCGCGCGGCACAGGACAAAACGCCTATTGTCGATGTCGACGACGTCTGGGAGCGGCGCGATTTTGAGGTGCTGCCCGCGGGCGGTATGGTGAATCGCACACGCGCGATGCTCAAGGTCGAGGACGGGTGCGTGAACTTCTGCACTTACTGCCTCATTCCTTACGCGCGCGGGCGCGTGCGCTCGCTGCCGATGGACGAAGCTGCAAAGCAGGTGAAAGCGCTGCGTGAGGAGGGCTACCGTGAGATCGTGGTCACGGGCATCGAAATTTCGTCCTACGGCTCGGACTTCAAGGACGGGACCTCACTCATCGACCTTTTGGAGCTCATCGCGCGCGAGGGCGGCGACATGCGCATCCGCCTCGGCTCGCTCGAACCGCGGACCATCACGAAGGAATTCTGCAAGCGGGCGTCGAAGCTTCCTTACCTCTGCCCACATTTCCACCTCTCGATGCAGTCGGGCTGCGACGCGACCTTAAAGCGTATGAACCGCAAATATGATACGGCGCGCTATATGGAATCCTGCGACCTGCTGCGTCAGTATTTTGACGACCCTGCCATCACGACGGACCTCATCACGGGCTTTCCCGAGGAGACGGAGGAGGAATTCGCGCAGACGCTTGACTTCATCGCGCGCGTCGGCTTTGCCGACATGCACGTCTTCCCTTATTCCATCCGCCCGGGCACGAAGGCTGCGGAGATGCGCCAGATCGACATGCCCGTGCGCGAAGAGCGAGCTGCGCGCGCCTCGGCTGTCGCCAAGACGATGCACGAAGCGTATCTTGCGTGCTGCGTGGGCAAGATCTTTCCCGTGCTCTTCGAGCGCGACCGCAAGGGCGGCAGCGCGGGCCACGCGCCGAACTATATGGAGGTATCCGTCGCGCAGGAAGGCCTGCATAATCAGGTGAAAAACGTGAAGATCACGGCGGTCGACGGCGGCAGTCTTCGCGGCGAGTTGGAGGAATAACGCATGGCCAACCATTTTTACGCCTATATCTCCCGCATGCGCTGTGTCAAGCGCTGGGCGCTCATGCGCAACACCGAGGAGGAGAACATTCAGGAGCACAGCCACATGGTCGCGGTGCTGGCGCACGCGCTCGCGCTGATCCGCACGCGCGTTTATGGCATCCCGACCGACGCGAACGCCGTGGCGGTCGCCGCGCTCTACCACGACGCAACGGAGATCCTGACCGGCGATATGCCGACGCCCATCAAGTACTATAACCCCGAGATCCGCGACGCCTACCGCAAGGTCGAGGCCGTGGCAAGCGACAAGCTGCTCTCGATGCTGCCGGACGAGCTGCGCGCGGACTATGAGCCCATCATCAAGATCGAGGACGAGACGACGAAAAAGCTCGTCAAAGCGGCGGACAAGCTCTCGGCCTACATCAAGTGCGTCGAAGAGCTCAAGGCGGGCAACATGGAATTCAAAAAGGCTGCGGAGCAGACGCGCCGCGCGCTGAGCGAGATGCACATGCCCGAGCTCGACTATTTCATGGTCAACTGCATGGAGAGCTTCTCCATGACGCTCGATGAGCTTGAATGACGCGGAATTAAGGAGGAAAACACCATGAACATCATCTGGCTGGGCCATTCCTGTTTTGTGGCCGAGAGCGCGGGCTGGCGCGTCGTGCTCGACCCCTACTATGTAGAGACGTATCCTGCGCTGCACATCGAGGCGGACGAGGCGCTGTGCTCGCACGGCCACCGCGACCACGCCTTTTTGGAGGCGGTGACGCTCTCGGGGCGTGATAAATCGGAGAGCCCGTTCACGGTCGAGACGGTTTCAACGTTCCACGATGACAAGAAAGGTTCACTTCGCGGCGAGAACGCCATCCATATCCTGCGCGCAGAGGGGATGACAGTCGTGCACTGCGGTGACCTCGGCCACGAGCTGAATGAGGAGCAGCTTGCGGCGGTCAAGGGCTGCGATGCGCTGCTGATTCCCGTTGGCGGGTACTATACGATCGACGCGAAGACGGCAAAAAAGGTCGCGGACGCGATCGCGCCGCGCGTGCTCGTGCCGATGCACTACCGCTTCGGCGCGCACGGCTACCCTGAGATTGGCACACTCGATGAATTTCTGGCGCTGTATGAGGCAAAGAAGATCCACAAACTTGATGGGAACTCTTTCGAGCTGACGAAGAACGCACCTGCGGGCGTCATCGTGCCGCGATTTGCCGAATAAGAGAAGAAATGCAAGAGCCGCCCGTTTAGGGCGGCTTTTGCTGTATAAAGCCCTTCTTTCCCGCGTAGACTATAGTGCTTGCCCGGCTTGACCGGGGCGGAAAGGGAGGACGGAGCATGAAACGGGAGCTGCGCCGATGGGAGATTGTCGGCTTTATCGCAACTGGTCTTTTCGGGACGCTGCTGCACTTTATGTACGAATGGACGGGCGGGAATCGCGTGATCGCGGTGTTTTCGGCGGTCAACGAGTCGACCTGGGAGCACATGAAGCTGTTGTTTATCCCGTTTCTCGTGTTCACGGTGGTGGAGTTTATTGTGTTTTCCGAGGCGTTCCGGAACTTCTTCGCCGTCAAGGCGGCGAGCATCTTGCTGGGCCTTGTCTCGATTCCGGCGCTTTTCTACACGCTGACGGGAATGTTCGGCAAGCTCCCTGACTGGGTGAACATCACGATCTTCTTCCTCGCCGACGCGCTGCTGTACTTTGTGAGCTACCGCCTGCTGACCGATGGCGCGCTGCGCGGGGGCGCGATGCAGCTCATCGGCTTTGTACTTCTGTGGGCGCTGCTGTTCGCGTTCGTCTGGTTCACGTACCGCCCGCTGCACCTGCCGCTCTTTTTAGACCCCGTGAGCGGGTGTTACGGACTGGAAACACCGTGTTAAAAAAGCCCTGCCGAGAAATCGGCAGGGCCTTTACAGTTTCTATACAAATAGTATATTTTGCAGAGCTTCTGCAAAATGCGTGTGCAGAAAGGCTCTTGTGATTCGGCAGAACGGCAAAAATAAAAATCAGCAGACATGACGGAAGTTGCGAAAAGCCGTCAAAGTAGCCGCGTTCCCGACAGAATCCGCCGCGATGCGGCAATGTTTGATCGAAACTGACAGATTAACATAATAAATTCAATAAAGAGATTCTACGGTGAGTTATCCACAGTTTCCACAGACTTATCCCCAGACTTAGAACGCCCTATATTTCTTTGGTTTCCTGAAATTCTCAGACATTCTGCACAGCCGCAGCGTCAAATGTCCCGTCCCTCTCCGGTACATGACTCGTTTGACATAACGCACGATATTTCTTCTCCCTTTTGCAAATAACGTCCGCTTGTTTCCATAACGCCTTTATTTTGCAGGATTTCATTTTGCTCCGTCAAAAAGGAAAGCCGCAGACCTTGACAGGTCTGCGGCTTTTATTCATCTCAGGCGAATATGTCGCGCACCTGCGCGCGGTAGGCGACCACCGCGTCGTCGATGTCGTGGGTAGCGTAGGCGTTGAGCGACAGGTCCGCGCGAGCGCCGGCCAAATACTCATAGTAGCCCTGCGCGCCGATCATCGCGCCGTTGTCACCACAGAGCTTGAGCGGCGGCATGTAGAGCCGGCAGCCGTGCTTTCGGCACTCCTTTTCGAGCTCTGCGCGGATGAACGAGTTCGCGGCGACACCGCCTGCGGCGACGAGTACCTTGCGCCCGCTTTGCTGCATGGCGAGCATCGCGCGCGGGACGAGCTCGTCGACAACGGCCTGCGTGAAGTCGCGCGCAAGCGCCGCACGGTCGAGCTGCTTTCCCGTCTGCTCGGCGTTGTGGGCAAGGTTTACGACGGCGGTCTTGAGGCCTGAAAAGCTCATATCGAGAGGGCACCCGTCAATCTTCGCGCGCGGCAGCTCGTAGACGCCGCCCTCGCTCTCGTGGGCGAGCTTGTCCATCGCCGCGCCGCCGGGGTAGGGAAGGCCGAGCACGCGCGCGGCCTTGTCAAAGCACTCGCCCGCCGCATCGTCACGCGTCGCGCCGAGGAGCGCAAAGTCCGTGTAGTCGCGCACGTCGACGATGAGCGTGTTGCCGCCGGACATGCACAGCGCCAGAAACGGCGGCTCAAGCTCTGGGAACGCTAAGTAATTCGCGGCGATGTGGCCGCGGATGTGGTGCACAGGGATGAGCGGCACATTCAGCGCGTAGGCCGCGCTCTTGGCAAAGTTCAGCCCCACGAGCACCGCGCCGATGAGACCCGGCGCATAGGTCGCGGCCACGGCGTCGATGTCTTTTTTACCGACGCCCGCCTCCTTGAGCGCCTGATCGGTCAGCGCGGCGATGGCCTCGATGTGCTTGCGCGACGCGATCTCCGGCACGACGCCGCCATAGAGCGCGTGCAGGTCGGCCTGTCCTCGACGACCGCGACGGCGGTCTCGTCGCAGGAGGACTCGAAAGCGAGGATCTTCATTGCTGCGCCTCCGCTTCTGCCGCGCGGAAGTTCTTCGTCATGATGATGGCGTCCTCCTTCGGGTGGTCGTAGTAGTTCTTGCGGCGGCCCTCGCTGCGGAAGCCGCGGCTGCCGTACAGCGCGATGGCGGCATAGTTGCTCTCACGCACCTCAAGCGTCAAGAACGCAAGGCCGCTGCCCTCGGCGAAGCGGATAAACACGTCGAGAAGCTGCCCCGCCACACCGCCGCGGCGGCAGTCGGGGCGGACGGCCATCTTGGTGATGCAGCCCTCGTCCACGACGGCGAGCAGCCCCGCGTAGCCGACGACGCTGCCGTTTTCTGCATCCAGCGCGACTAAGAAGGCCGAGCACGCGTTTTCAAGCTCCTCTGCGAGCATGTTGCGCGACCAGGGGTTCGAGAAGCATGTGCGCTCAAGCTCGGCAACGTCATTCAAATATTCGTTCGTCATCGGCACGATGCGGACTTTTTTCTTTAACTGTTCCATTGGTTTCCTCCGGTCATTTGGCTTCCAGCCAGTTTATGCCCCAGTGGGCCTCGGCGGTCAGGGGAACGGAGAGGTGCACTGCGCCCTCCATCTCCTCGGTGAGGAGCCGTGCGACCGCCTCCTTTTCCTCCTCCGGGCACTCGACGATGAGTTCGTCGTGCACCTGCAAAATGAGCTTTGCCTTTAAGTTTTCCTTGTGCAGCCGCTCGTCGACGCGCACCATTGCGAGCTTGATGACGTCCGCGGCTGTGCCCTGGATGGGCATGTTGCGCGCGACACGCTCGCCGAACGAACGGGTATTGAAGTTGCTCGCCGTCAGCTCGGGCAGCGCGCGGCGGCGGTGCATCAGTGTTTCGACATAGCCGCGCTCCTTCGCCTGCGCGACGACCTCATCCATATAGCGGCGGATGCCGGGGAAGCGCTCAAAGTACGTCTCGATATATTCCTTCGCCTCGTACACCGGCACGCCGATGTCCTGTGCGAGCGAGAAGGCGGAAATGCCGTATACGATGCCAAAATTCACGGCCTTCGCGTGCGAGCGCATCTGCTTGGTGACCTGATCAGTCGGCACGCCGAAGACCTGCGCGGCCGTGACGGTGTGAATGTCCTCGCCGGTCAGAAACGCCTGCTTCATCGCCTCGTCGTCCGCGATGTGCGCGAGCAGCCGCAGCTCGATCTGGCTGTAGTCCGCGTCGACGAGCACGCAGCCGCTTGCTGGGACGAACATGCGGCGGAATTCGCTGCCGAGCTGCGTGCGCGTGGGGATATTCTGCAAATTCGGCTCGGTCGAGCTCAAACGGCCCGTCGCCGTGACGGTCATCTGGAAGCTCGTGTGGATGCGCCCGTCGGGCGCGATGACCTTCAAAAGACCGTCGCAGTAGGTCGAGCGGAATTTTGCGTACTGGCGGTACTGCAAAACCTCTTCGACGATGGGATTCTCCCACCGCAGTTTTTCGAGCACGTCCGCGTTCGTCGACCAGCCGGTCTTCGTCTTTTTGCCGTGCGGGAGCTGCAAGCGTTCAAAGAGCACCTCGCCGAGCTGCTTGGGGGAATTGATGTTGAACGGCCCGCCCGCCTCTTCATAGATGTGCTGCTCGAGCGTCTTGAGCTGCACTTCCATCTCGCTGCCGAAGGCCGCGAGAGCGTTCGCGTCCACGCGCATGCCCGCGTGCTCCATGCGCGCGAGTACGGCGCAGAGGGGCAGCTCAACCTCATAATAGAGCTCGTGCAGCTCGCGCTTCTCAAGTTCGGGGGCAAAGGTCTCATACAGCGCATCGACGGCGCTGGTATAGACGTGGAACGCCGTCTCGGCCTCGGCCCAGAAGGCGTCACCCTCCGTCGCGACCATCTCTGTTTCCGGAAGCTCCCAGAGTGGATCGGGCTCCGGCGTCGTTCTGGACGACCAGGGCCACATCCTGACCAACACCCACGTGGTGACCCTGGACGGGACCACGAGCAACGCATCGATCCAGGTCAAGCTGTCCAACGGAACGGTCAAGAAGGCGACGGTCACGGGTACGGACCCAACGTCCGATCTGGCCGTCATCAAGATCGATCCGCAGGGGACCGACCTGACTCCGGCCTCGATGGCCGACTCGAGCAAACTCAACGTCGGGGACATTGCCGTGGCCATCGGCGCCCCGCTCGGTCTCGACGGCACGGTGACGGACGGAATCGTCTCGAACCTGTCGCGCACGATCTCCGTCGCCTCATCGGCCGCGCCCAACGAATCGGATGCGAATCAGGACGATTCCGGGGGCAGCTCCTCGCCGTTCCGATTCCAGTTCCCCGACAAGGACGGAGGAACCAAGAAGAGCCAGTCCGACAAGACCATTGCCCTGAATGTCATGCAGACCGACGCTGCGATCAACCCCGGCAACTCGGGGGGGCCCCTGGTCAACTCGAAGGGCGAGGTGATCGGCATCAACGTCGCCATTGCCTCCGCGGGACAATCCAGCGGGAGCAGCTCCGAACAAGGCGCATCGGGCAACATCGGCGTGGGATTCTCGGTTCCGATCAACTACGCCAAGAGGGTGGGCCAGGAGATCATCGATCACGGCCAGGCCTCCCACGGCTACCTTGGAGCCAGCGTGTCATCCAGCCCCGCGTCGGAAGGAAATACCTCCGAAAGCTCCTTCACCAACGGAGCCGTGATCAAGAACGTGGTCTCGGGGTCGCCGGCAGACAAGGCGGGGCTGAAGGCGGGCGACGTCGTCAACAAATTGGACGGCCACGCTGTCTCGGATGCCGAATCCTTGACGGCGGCGGTGCGCGAGGCCTCCGCGGGCAAGAAGGTGGATATCAGCTATTCGCGCAATGGGCAGTCCACGGACGGCGAGGTGACCCTGGGGGACGCCGCCGAGTCCGGCCAATAGGACCCGGACGAGACCCGGGCGGAGCCGCGGCTACAGAACGCCGCCGTATCCGTTCTGACGCCACGCCTCGTAGACCGCGATCGAAGCGGAGTTTGCCAGGTTCAGGGAACGTCGCCCGGGGAGCATCGGAATGCGAACGAGCTCATCGATACGGGGGCTGTCCTGAACCTCGTCGGGCAGCCCCACCGATTCGGGACCGAACATCAAGGTGTCGCCTTCCGCATAGCGGACATCGGCGAAGTTCTTGGTGCCTCGCGTACTGAAGGCGACCATGCGTGACCCGTCCAGCGCGCCCCACGCGGCGTCCAGGTCAGGGTGAATCGTCATGGCCGCCAAATCGTGGTAGTCGAGCCCGGCCCGCCGCAGGTGGGCGTCCGAGAAGTTGAATCCGAGAGGCTCGACCAGGGGGAGGTGGGCCCCCGTGACCGCCGCGAGGCGAATGGCATTCCCGGTGTTGCCCGGTATTTCGGGGGTGTAGAAGAGGATATTGAACACGTCGACCAAGTCTAGCCGTGCCCCCTGGAGCTCTGCGGCCCGACCCCGAGGCGGGGTCCCTAGAATGGGGGCGGACGGCGGTTCGGTAACCGCTGTGAACACCTTCCAGGCCACGACCGAAGGAGCAACCGCAGTGCAGGGCATCTATCTCGACAACGCGGCCACGGCACCCGTCAACGAAGATGCGTTGCAGGGCATGGTCGAACAGATGCGAATCGGTGGCAATGCTTCGTCCTTGCACGCCGCCGGGCGGCGCGCTCGCATGGCCGTGGAAACCTGGCGGGAACGAATCGCCCGGTCGGTCGGAGCGGACCCGGCGGAGGTCATTTTCACCTCCGGAGGCACGGAAGCAGACAACCTCGCGGTCAAGGGCATGTACTGGAAGAGGCGCGAGAACCGTCCCGATCGCAACCGCATCTTCTTGAGCACCGTGGAACACCACGCCGTCAAGGACGCGGTGCTCTGGCTCGAGGCTCATCAGGGCGCACGCGTCGAATGGCTCGAGGTGGACTCCGAGGGACGAGTGGACCCACAGGATCTCGAACAACGGCTGAGCTCCGGAGCCGATGACGTGGCGTTCGCGACCGTCATGACGGCGAACAATGAGGTCGGTACCATCCAACCGGTCGCAGAGCTTGCCTCAGTGTGTGCCCGTGCGGAGGTCCCCTTCCACACCGATGCGGTCCAAGCCTTCGGGGCCGTGCCGGTGGACTTCTCGGCCCTCGGGTGCGCCAGCATGGCCATCTCGGGCCACAAGATCGGCGCACCCATGGGCATCGGCGCTCTGGTCGCGCGCCGTGATGCCCCGTTGGCTCCGGTCATCCACGGGGGCGGGCAGGAGCGTGATGTGCGTTCCGGAACGATCGACTCGACCGCGATCGTCTGATTCAAAATTTCGCTAAAACCGCCCAAGTAAAGTTTTCAATAACTTATCAC
>OGLN01002599.1_pt1 | contig 10891 bp, 7 predicted proteins | sample 1572641 | NCBI WGS metagenome assembly OGLN01 (sample SAMEA2581903, study PRJEB24529) | metagenome | biome: Human gut stool | place: China | collected 2011
GCCCCTAAAACTGAAGTACAAGCCTGAAACAAAAAACGCTCCTTAAAAAAGGAGCGTTTTTTTATATTTTATTCCCATAGATCAACAATTGCGAATTTACCAACATCGACCAAGCCTTTATCGCTGAGCCTCAAACTGGGAATAACCGGTAACGCCAGAAATGAAAGGCAATTAAAAGCATTCACATTTTCCGGCACTCCCAGTTCAGCAGTCCAAAAGTTCAGCTGCTGCAGCTTATGCTGCACATATTCAGTATTCTGATCACTCATCAGACCGGCAAGAGGCAGAGGCAGCATAGCTTTTACTTCTCCATCTGCCACCACTGCCAGACCACCACCTGCTTCCTGCAAAGCAACTGCAGCCGTCAGCATATCCTGATCGTCAACCCCGACCACAATCAGATTATGCGAATCATGCGCTACAGTCGAAGCCAAAGCACCGCGCTGCAAACCAAAGCCCCGTACCAGGCCTACACCTGTATTCCCATTACTACCATGTCTTTCCCAAACTGCCAGTTTTAGAATATCACGCTCAGTATCACTCACAACGAAACCAGCTTCTGCTTTAGGCTGCACATATTCTGTTTCAGTCAAAATCTGCTCTGGAACAATGCGGATAACACGGGCCTTTCTGCCATTCATTACCGGCAAGCGCAGCTGCTGTTCACGCACATCTTCCAAGTGCATGGTATTCTCAGGAGCTTTTAGCAGCGGCGGTGACTGCCAGAGCAGTTTTTGTTTATTTACAATAACGACACCGTTTTTTAGGACCAGCTGTGGCTGAAAATTTACCAGATTATTAAAAACACAGATATCCGCCTTATAACCGGGTGCTAATGCACCTCTGTCATACAGTCGAAACCTTTCTGCTGTATTCAAGGTCGCCATCTGTAATAACTGTTCAACAGGATAACCATGCGCTGTACCAATCTCAATCAAATAATTGATGCTGCCTTCACTCACAAGCTCATCTAAATGCCTGTCATCTGTTGCCAGACAGCAGCGGCGGCAATTAAGCGGCGTTACTGCCGGCAGTAAGGCTAACAAATTATGGGCCCCAGAAGCCTCTCTCAGCATCAGATAAGCACCTCGGCGCAGTTTCTCCATTGCTTCATCCGCCGTTGTTGCTTCGTGGTCAGAACTGATCCCTGCGGCCAGATAAGCATTGAGAGCTTTACCGCTTACACCTGGAGCATGCCCGTCGCACAGGCTGCAGCCAGCCAACGCAAGTTTATCAAGCACTGCTGCCGCAGCATTGATCGTCCCCGGATAATTCATCATCTCACCCAATCCCAGCACTCTTGGATGACTGACCAGCGGCTTCAGCTTTGCAGCCGTAAGCACGGTCCCGCTGGTCTCCATTTCAGTAGCAGGCACACAAGAAGGCAACATAAAGAAAACGTCTAAAGGTATTGCCTCTGTTTCTGTAAGCATCAATTCAATCCCTGCTGTTCCAAGGACATTAGCAATTTCATGAGGATCGGCAAAAATCGTCGTTACTCCATTCAAAAGTAAAATTTTTGCCAGCTCACGCGGAGCAACCATTGTACTTTCAATATGAAGATGAGAGTCCATCAAACCGGGAGTCACATATTTACCGGTAACATCAATTTCTTTTTTGCCGCTGTAGCTGCCGATACCGGCAATAGTTTCTCCAACTATAGCTACATCGCCAATTTCCCATTCACCTGTAAAACTATTGAAAATACAACCGCCTTTTAACACTATGTCAGCAGGGACTTCGCCTCTGGCAGCAGCCAAGACCTCTGTCAAATCTATATTCTTCATCACAATTCACAACCTTTACCAAAAGTTCTCTGCTTTTATTGTCAGCCATACACAGTAAAAACGCAAGCTTTATTTTATTTATTTCTTCACTCTCAGACCTGGTTTTGTATTTTACATCCCCATCTTTAAAAAGGTATAAAAATAACAGGCGCCACCGAAACTGATGACGCCTGTTATCAAGGGGAAAGGGTATCTATATGAACGGTAGCTGACCGTTATTTTTTCAAAACGGTAACGTAATATTTACCATTTTCTACTTCTACGCCATGGGAATCATGTTCAAAAGCAGGGAATTGTCTGTCAAAGCCTTCTAAGGCTTTCAGATAACCAAGTGCAGGGCCGTCGGCAGGACCGGCATTTTCACCAGGCATGATCAGCGGAATTCCAGGCGGATAAGGAACAATACCTGTAGCTAAGGTACGCTCAGCAACACCGTCAAGATCTACTTTTTCAACATTATCAAGCACCAGTTGTTCATAAGCTGCCGCCGGGCTCATATCAGGATGCGGCAATACAGCGAAACCTTCGGACATAAATTCTGTCGTTTTGAGCTCTTTCATTGCTGCAAACATTTCCTCGCACAAGTCGCGCAGGCCCATACCTGCATAACGCTGCGGAGCTGCTTTAACAACATCAGGCAATACTTCTTCCAAAGCAGTGTTGTTGTCATAGTCTTCTTTAAATTTGATCAAGGTATCGATCAAAGTGCCCCATTTACCTTTAGTAATACCGATAGAAAACAGCATCAGAACAGTAAAGTCAGTTGTCTTCTCAGGAATGATGCCATTGGCAGTAAGATAAGCGGACAAAATGGAAGCAGGTACGCCCATTTTACCCAACCCGTCAGGACCGATGCCCGGAGTGGTGATAGATACTTTGATCGGGTCTAACATGCAGTATCCGTCTTCGATATCACCGAAGCCGTGCCATGCTTCATTAGGATGCAGGACCCAGCATTCCGGTTCGGTAGCCAGGTATTCGGGATTGGCCAGACGAAAAGCAATTTTCTTGCCTTCAGCGTCTTTAACAAAATCAGGCTGCCAGCAGTTAAAGAACCATTCGCCCTGATCGGCAAAGTCTGCATTCAGTTTTGCCATCAATTGACGGAAGGCTACTGCTTCATGGATCGATTCGTCAGTCAGCGCTTTACCGCCTTTACCATCCATCATTGCTGCTGTGATATCGTTAGAAGCAATAATCGGATAGTTCGGGGAGGTAGATGCCTGCATCATAAAGGATTCATTAAAACGGCTGTGATCGACATTCTTTTTACCTTCACGGATATGAATGAAGGAAGCCTGAGAAAGAGCAGCCAGTAATTTATGGGTGGATTGAGTTGCAAAAACCGTCATATCAGTTGGTTTGTGGTCGGCAGGATTGCCGTACATGGCAAAGCGGTCTTTATAAATAGGATTGAAGCGGGCATAGCCATACCATGCTTCGTCAAAATGCATGCGGTCAACGCTTTGTCCAAGTAATTCTTCAACACGACGGGCATTGTAACACAAACCATCATAGGTGGAGTTGGTAACGATTGCATGTACAGGAGTAGAATCTATATCTTTAGTAATCAAGGAGTTTTCAGAAATAGTTTTCTTGATTGCTTCAGCCTGCAAAGCTTGCGGCGGGATAGGACCGATAATACCGTAGAAGTTACGCAGCGGCATCATATAGTTAGGGATAGCGCCGCTCATGGTCATCGCCTGTTCTATGGATTTATGGCAGTTACGGTCACACAATGCAACCTGATTATGAGTTACGCAAGCCATAAAGATTACTCTGTTAGAGGTAGAAGAACCGTTGGTAACATGATAGGTACGATGAGCGCCGAATACTTTAGCGGCATATTTTTCACTGGCACCGATCGGTCCGGAATGATCAAGCAAAGAACCAAGCTCGCCGACAGAGATCGATAAATCGCTGCGGAACAGATTTTCGCCAAAGAAATCAAAATAAGCACGTCCTGCAGGTGCTTTCATAAAAGCAGTACCGCCGGTATGACCCGGAGTATGCCAGGAATATTCATGCACCTGAGAGAATTTAGCCAAAGCCTTAAACATCGGCGGCAGCAGATTTTTCAAATAAGTATCAATCGCTGCTTCGATACGGCCGGCAATAAAGTTAGCAGTATCTTCATACAACCAGATGAAGTCACTGGTTTCTTTCAATACTTCCAGAGGAATATCAGCAACGTCGGCACGATCTGCAAATAAAAATACAGGTACGTTTTCGGCACGGCTGCGCAGTTTGTTTAAAACATCTTTAGCAGCCTGATGTGTATTGTCTTCTGCCAGATCCCAGTCCAGAAGTATTGCTTGGATCATCGGGTCAGCGACAATCATCATTTCGGCATCGAATGCTGTTGTAGCGGTGAGCACTTCAATTTCATGTTCTCCTAAAACATTACTCAGTTTATCGAGAGCACTTTCATCCAGAGTATTATGATCGCAAAGGTCATGTACCAACAAAATTCTTTTGCCTTTTGTTTTGGAAATAATCATTTTTTTCACTCCTTAATTAATTTTTTAGTTATCTATGCTAACAGATTGAGTAGTAGTAGAACCTACCTTATCCGGAGCTTGTGTAGTAGTCGTTATGTTAGTACGATGTTTGAGTTCCATATTTTTATCGATACCGACAGAGTACCAGAACGTACCGACCAAGGTAAGGATCGTAATAGCCAGGGAAGTGTAACGAACCCATCTCGGCGAGAATCCGCCAGGAGTTTCGTGCAGCTCTTCCAGCTCATGTTTTCTGGTAACAGCGCCGGAGAAGAATACGATCGTAGCGATAACGAAGATCAGTGACCACCGTGTCTGGTTACCATTGGATGTTACAAGTGCAGCCATACTGTAGACAGCTGCTATCAAACCGATGATACATGATTTATTGTAATCTTTCGGTGATAACTTTCCGTAACCTAAAACCTTGATAGAAATACTGGAATAAATATAAGGCAGTAAAGTCAGGATAACGGCTATTGATGCGATCTTACCAAATTGCTGACTGGCAGAAGGCGACATGGTTGCCAAAACCTGTATTGTCATGATACCAGCAACAATAGCCAAGCCTGCAGAAGGCACGCCTTTAGAGTTGGTACGGGCAAAAACATTACCGAACAAACCGTCATCAGCAGCAGCTTTAGCACTTTGTCCAACCAGCAGCGTCCAGCCTGCCAGCGAACCCAGGCAGCCTAAAGCCGCACAGATAGCTACGCCGTTACCAGCGATTTCACCGAAGGCCAGTCTTGCGGCATCAGCAAAAGGTGCCGATGAATTTGCAAGTGCATGGTTCGGAATCATGCCCATAATAACAGAAGAACTTAAAACATAGCAGACAGCGGCTAAAATTACACCGCCAATAGTTGCAATTGGAACATTCTTTTTAGGATTTTTAACAACGCCGGCAGATACAGAAGCACTCTCGACGCCAATAAAAGCCCACAAAGTAAAGTTCAATGTCATACCAATAGCACTGACAGTGCTTTTACCTGTTACGTTCCATGCATCCATGTAGGTTTTGCCGTCAAACCAGAACCAGCCTAAGATTGCGGTACCGATAATAGGAATCAATGCCAGAGTAGTGGTTACTGATTGAATACGCCCGACCAGTTTAGGGCCGATCATATTAGCGTAAGCAAACAGCCAGATAACGCAGATCTGCGCCAGAGCAAAAGCAAATGGATTTTTTAAAGCCGGGAAAAAACTGATCAGATAACCGATACCTACAACTGCCAGACCAACGTTACCGATAACATTTGCCAGCCAGTAAATGAGGTTTGTCTGATACCCCATATAATCGCCGAAGGCTTGACGCGTATAAGCGTAAGGACCGCCGGCAGCAGGATCAATAGAAGATAACTTTGCAAATGTAAGTGCCAGAGCAATAGCACCTATACAGGTAACTATCCAGCCGAATACTGCAACGCCTCCTATTGCCGCCAAATTCGCAGGCAACATAAATACGCCGGAACCCATCATATTACCGGCAACCATCAATGTTGCAGCAACGACACCTATTTTATTACTGTTGTCGTCTTGATTCATAATAAAACCTCTCCTTTCGATTATTTGCCGTCAGCAGCGGATGGGAATCTTGGCTTTCGGCAAATCATACATAAAGCCAGCTTTGCAGCATTTTTCTTTATGCGGTTTCTTGCTTCGGATAAATCTTACACCCGTTACAAACAAAATATCCAAGCAAGAAATTTTCATTTACTTTTTAATATGTTTTTTTAAAAAAGTTAGAGTAAAACGCAAGAACTTCTATCGTAACAATCCCGCCTGCATGGGCTTGCCGCCAACATATAATTTTCTACGGAGAAATAATCTCCAAATCATTTTTACGTCTTACTGATCTGAGTTATTTTTTTACTTTGCTTAATTTACTAAAGTATTTTCCACACAAAAATAAACTGTGCGCTAATACAGCAGTAGCTTAAGCCTCAAGCAACCCCTGGCAGCTTTTTATATTGTAAATAAACCAATTGTTGCATATTCTCACAGCTAAAAAACAAAAAAGCCCTGCCTTATAAGGTAGGGCTTTTTTGTTTTGATTATTATTCAGTTATTTTTTCTCTACTGCTTTGCAAGTCAATTATTCCATATTAATCTGAACTAAAATAAAATTTCATGAGTTTCATATCCTTAGTACTAAAATGCATATCCACATTTTTCCAATAATAGTTTTGCCAACAAAAAAACGCGCCTGCCTAATCGGCAAACGCGTGTGTTTACTGGTGTCCTGGAAGGGAATCGAACCCCCGACCTATCGCTTAGGAGGCGATCGCTCTATCCTACTGAGCTACCAAGACGTAAATGTTCTATTGTTTTCAGAACCCTTTTACTATAACACAAATAGAGAAAGCGTTCAATCACAAATTTTCTGTCATTCCCGGAGGCATACTCCATTCCACCAAGACGTCTGTATTGAACCAAAGTCTTGTCAGGCAAATTTTAAAATTATCAAGGTTTTCCAACGGATCCAGTGTTTTAGTAACAAATTGCCGGACCGTATCGCCTTCCTGCACATCCAAAGTCAGCTTTTCATTTAAAAATTTTTCTACTTTGGCTTTTGCTTCAGCAACGCCTAAAACAATTTCTGCTTTTTTATTTTCGCTATCATATTCAACATAGCCATAATTGCCATGATAGTTCAAGGTTACAGCAAATTTGCTCATTCTTTTTCCTCCTCAAAACTTCTGCATACATTATAGCAACTCGCAGCAAATTCTACAATAAGCAGTATTACTTACGCGATTAAATTACTCTTTACTGTCTTTGCTGTACATGGGCCGCAGTCTTACTTCCATCGGAATTTTATCAGCAGCGGCCGCCAAAAGCGCTTCCTCATATAAGGAGCTCTGAGCGCTTACAGGCGTTGCTTTATTGGTGACACGTCTGTAGGTCCCGTTAGACTGCATCATATGCGCACCGACATTATCCCGCAGATACAAGTCAAGAATCTCTTTGATACGCTTAATATGCTCTTCGCTCTCGACCGGGAAAAACAGTTCCACACGATCATTGAGATTTCTGGGCATCCAATCGGCACTGGACAGATACAGCTGCTGTTCCCCGCCGTTAGCAAACCAGAAGATGCGGCTATGCTCCAGTTGCCTGCCTACAATACTGCGAACAGTGATGTTTTCGCTGATACCTTCCACTCCTGCCCGCAATCCGCAAATACCGCGTACAATCAATTCTACCTGTACGCCTCCGATCGAAGCTTCATATAATTTTTGAATGACCTGCTGATCGATCAAAGAATTCATTTTTACAATGATGTGTCCCTTGTTGCCAGCTTTGACCTGCGCTATTTCATTATCAATAAGCTCATAAATTTTATCGCGCAGCCCTAAAGGCGCCATTACCAGTTTATTCCATAATGGCGGCTGCGAATAACCTGACAGCAGATTAAAAAATGCCGAGGCGTCGCTGCCGAACTGATCGTTAGCGGTTAAAAGTCCCATATCTGTATACAGCTTGGCTGTATTGTCGTTATAATTGCCAGTGCCAAGATGAACATAACGTTTAATGCCATCGGCTTCCTTACGTACGATAAGAATGATCTTAGCATGAGTTTTCAGCCCTACAAGTCCGTAAATAACATGGCATCCGGCTTGTTCCAGACGTCTGGCCCAGATAATATTATTTTCTTCATCAAACCGTGCCTTAAGCTCTACTAATACCGTGACCTGCTTTCCATTCTCAGCAGCACGCGCCAGTGCGGCTACGATAGGTGAATTACCGCTGACACGGTATAAAGTCTGCTTAATCGCCAGAACCTTGGGGTCTGAGGCGGCATCACTAACCAGCTTTACAACAGGATCAAAGCTTTCATAGGGATGGTGCAGTAAAATATCTTTTTTCCTGATAGCGCTAAATAAATCGCTGTCATCCGGCAATTCTAAAGGACGCTGCGGCACAAAAGGCTCATAGAGCCACGGCCACATACCAGACAGACTGGCAAATTTAAAGAAACAGGTCGCATCAAGCGGTCCGTTAATTTCAAAAATTTCCTGTTCTGATAAATCAAGATTGTCGCTGAGGAATTTTTTGATACGCAGATTAGCTGTTTTATTTAATTCCAAACGCACTGCTGCGCCGCGTTTTCGTTTACGCAGAGATTTCTCTACTTCCTTCAGCAAATTATCTATATCGTCTTCATCAACGTCAAGATCAGAGTCACGCGTAAGTCTAAACGGCACTACATCCAAAATTTGGCAGCCGTTAAAAAGATCATGGCAATTTTCAATGATAATATCTTCCAAAAATACAAAGGTCCGCTTGCCTTCACCCTCTACCTCGACGAGCCGCGGCAATACTGAAGGGACCTGTACCAAACCCATGCTTTGCTCTTCGTCCTGATTAATGATCTCTACCGCCAAATTCAGTGTCTTATTCGCCAAAAACGGAAACGGTCTGGAAGCATCAACAGCCATAGGCGTCAAAACCGGATAAACAACCTCACGGTAATATTCATCCAGCCAGCCGCGTCCTTTTTCACTGATCTTACTTACACGGCAGATCCTGATACCATTACTTTCCAGCTCTTTAAGAATCGACAGCATATATTTATACTGGAGCTTGACCTGTTCATGCGCAGAAGCGCTGATTTCATCCAATTGTTCCTTGACTGTAAGTCCGGAAGCATCGCGCTGATTGATTCCATCTTCCCACTTATCCCATAGTCCGGCTACACGCACCATAAAAAACTCATCCAGATTAGATGCGGTAATCGCAACAAACTTCAAGCGTTCCAGCAGCGGCGTCGTTTTGACTGCAGCTTCCTTCAGTACGCGCAGGTTAAATTTCAGCCAACTCAATTCACGGTTAAAAAAATATTCAGGTTTGTTTAAATCTATGCTTTTCATCTATTCACTCACCCGTTCTAAAATTGCTTTCAAGCCGTAAACTTCTTCAAAAAATGTCGCTTTACCAGCGAAAGTCCATTCTTCCAAAGTCAAATCGACCTTGCTTTTAGCTTCAATTAGCATCGTTCCATCTTTAATGCTGACTTTGCAAAATTTTATTTTCTGCTGATAACTGCGGTCCATCGCATCAGCTAGACGCACTAAGGCAGCTATTTTCGCTACTAACGGCGTCAGTTCTTTTTCCATTTCCGGGCTGCCGGCCTTGTTTTCAAAGAGCTGATTGGCATGGTAATAGCTTGCCAGCGCCACGATTTTTTTATCATTATCACTGAACCCTAAAATGTCCGTTGACATAATAAGCTTATAGGTATAAAGCGAATGACTGCGCATCGAAATATATTTACCGATATCATGCAGCAGCGCCGTAGCCTGCACTAAAGTGCGGCAGTGCTCATCCATACCATGGCTTTTACTTAATTTATCAAACATTGCCAGCGCCAGCCGTTCTACCTGTTTGGCGTGCTTAACGTCATAATTATAATGTTCACCGATATTATGGATCAGGCTCAATTGCTCTTTTTCCAGTTCGGCGGCATACTCTTTATCTGTCTTCGGTCCAATTCTGCCACACTTTCCTTTATCTTGAATACTTTTATGATCTGCGGCAGATTTAGTTTATGGACTTTATGAAAAAGTTCCATAAACTCCTCGGCTTTAATCCTTGTTACCTTAGCCTGAGTATCCAGTCCCAACATCTGTAAAAGCAGTTCGGTTTCCGTACCGGAAAGGATCAAATAGCGGATATTGGCATGCTTCAGAGCTTCACGCACAGGCCCCATCGTACTGGCCAAAAACTCTGTCAATGCCAGATTGAACTGCATGCCATTGCGCTGATTACGGTTAAAACTTTCTTTAATCCTGATGATGCCCACATGAAAATTCTGCTGATATTTAATTTTTTCATCAGCAACCTCCTGTCCTTCTTTGTTCTCTTAATACATGATATGCGAATTTTTACAGTTCTTTTTCACACATATCTAACGCAGCTACAATGACCGCATCCATATCATAATATTTGTATTCTCCGAGTCTTCCTCCGAAGATGATATTTTCTTCTTTCTCGGCTAATTTCTTATATTCTTCATATAATTTTCCATTCTTTTCATCATTGACTGGATAATATGGTTCATCTCCTAATTTCCACTCGGAGCTGTATTCACGACTGATGACTGTCTTTGGAAGGTCGTTTCCTTCTTCATCTTTTCCGAATTCAAACCATTTATGTTCAATGATCCTTGTCCATGGTGTCTCGGCATCTGTATAGTTCACAGCTGCATTTCCCTGGAAGTTTGGCTGGTCTAATACTTCTGTCTCAAATCTTACGGAACGATATTCTAATTCTCCTAATTTGTAATCAAAGTATGCGTCGATCGGACCTGTGTAGATTACTTTCTCTGCTAATGCATCCAGTTCTTCTTTGTGTTCAAGATAATCTGTATTTAAGCGGACCTCTACATCACCTAACATATTTGCGATCATCTTTGTATATCCACCCACTGGGATTCCCTGATATAGTGCATTGAAGTAGTTATTATCAAATGTTAATCGTACTGGTAATCTCTTAATGATAAAGGATGGAAGTTCTGTGCATGGTCTTCCCCATTGTTTCTCTGTGTATCCTTTGATCAGTTTCTCGTAAATATCTGTCCCGACCAGGCTGATTGCTTGT